>Ga0210044_10002501_pt1 | contig 27332 bp, 20 predicted proteins | sample CryGey13umfilter_2_FD_183959 | JGI IMG/M metagenome (GOLD analysis project Ga0210044, IMG submission 183959) | Groundwater microbial communities from aquifer in Utah, USA - Crystal Geyser 4/9/14 3 um filter (SPAdes) (version 2) | ecosystem: Environmental > Aquatic > Deep subsurface >... | reverse complement strand
GCGGTCGAAGGCGCCCGCCGCGACGAGCTGCTGGAACCACTGGACCTCCTCGCCCTCGGGCGCGACGAAGCCCTGCTCCTCCTTGAGCTGCTCGCCGACCTCGACGCTGACGCCGAACGCGCTGGCGACGGCCTCGCTGATGGAGCGACCGCCGACGAGGAAGGAACGACAAGTCTGGAAGCTGAGTCCCTTCATGATGATGAGACGAGAGCCGCGGTCACCGATGTCGAGGATCGCGTAGGTCTCGAGCTCGTTTGGATACAGGTAGCGGGCGAGTCGATCGCCGACGAAGGTCATCGGGATGGCGATTTGGGGGTCACAGCCGATGGACGAGAGCATCTCGAGGCGAGCGCCCAAGAGGTCTTTCGGATAGGCCACGACCTGGATGTCGTGGAGTTCCCCTTCGTTTCCTGGGCGACGATCGAGGACAGAGAAGTCGAGCACATAGTCTTCCGAGACTGGGAGCTTTCCTGTGAGCTGCCCAGGCAAGACCTGCTCGATGATCTTGGCCTCCGAGAAGGGGAGGCTCAGACGCGTGACCATCGCTGCGCCGGAGGGCAGCGAGACCGCCACCACCTCGGCGGAGAGGAGGTGGGCTTGCGCCAGTCGCCGCAACGCCGCCTCGACTCCATCGACCCCACCTTCGGGGTCGATGGGCTCTTCGTGGAAGAGCTCGGCTTGAATGCGGCTGCTGCCCGCCATCCTGAGGAGTCGGATCGCTTTCGCACCGATGTCGATACCTAAGAAACTCTGCGCCATGCTCTTAACCTGGAACGCCGCTCACGCGGGCAATGATGTTCGCGTCAGTACTCGCGCCAATAAAGGAATTGTCCACCCGTGGTGTTGAAGTCCACTACCGCGGTGAGGGTCTTCCGAGTCCCGTTATATTCGCCTGCAGCCATGAACCTAAAGATCTTGGGGCTCGCGGTCGTGATGCTGCTGTAGAGCTTGCTGTCGTCGAATTGAATGATGCCGGTCCCCAGGAGGCTAGGGTCTACGGTGAGCAGCTCCTCACCCAGCATCAAGAAGGCCGTCGAGGAGAAAGCCAAGAACCGCTGCAGCAACAAGGGGTCGGACTGCAGAGCCTGCAGCACGCCTCTGAATTCGCGCTGGTTCCTGAACGGCACCACCGAGCCGTTGGGCGTGACGCCCGGAATGACCGAGAGCTCGCCTTGTACGGTGTAGAGGTTGAGGAGGTTGATGGGGTTGAGCACGAACTGCTGATACCCCTCGAGCGCCATGGCCAAAAACAGGACCGGCGTCGAGATCCGCGGGTCGGAGCACGCCCACACCTGATTCTCAAAATCTTCTGCGTTCACCGCGTTGCAGAGCACCGCATACATCACCCGCGCGGTGGCTAGGTTCACGTTGATGCGGTCGACGGGATAGACCGTGAGCGAGTCGGCGAAGGTCTCCATGAAGTCGTCGCCGATGCCGTGCACCAGATACAGCTCGTCGAGGGTCGTGAACTTGGCGTTCTTGGTCTGGTACTTACGATCCCCAGCGTTGTAGCGGCCGTCCTCGTCGCCGCTGGTCCCCTCCAACATACAGGCCGTGTTGATCCGGGTGCGGTCGCTGTCCCCGTCGACCCAGTCCACGAGGGCTCCGATGACCTCGGTGCGTTCATCTCGGTTTGCGTCCTTCGAGGAGGTGTTGAACAGGTCGTCGTACTGTGGGGGCGCGACCAACATGCAGAGGTCGAAGAGGGCGACCTGGTCGAGGCCCGTCTGGAAGCGGTTGATGTTGATGCGGCCCTCTTCTGGCACGACGCGCACCGTGAAGTCGCCCGACTCGTTGCCCAACCCTGTGGCGCCCGCCCCGGACAGATCGTAGTGGGCGATGGCCGACTCGCCGGGAACGTCGACCATGACGGCGCCGGTCTTGAACGGCTCCATCAGCATGTCGACGATCTGGTACATCTGGAAGTTGCTCTTGCGCAGACGCGGCCCGAAGAACTCGTCGTTCTCGAGCTCGTACTGATAGGCGATGATCAGCCGGCCGAGGTTCATGGCCGAGCGGGCCTTGTAGTACGCCTTCAGGTCGTCGCGGACGTTGCTCGAGATCGAGAAGCTCACTTGGCTGTTGTAGAAGCTCGAGATGACCATGGCGCTCATGACCGCGATGTAGCCGATCACCATCAGCAGGGCGATGCCCTTGCGGTGCTGGTTGCGCGGGGCCACTGGCCGACTCACCGCCTCGAGCGCCCAGAGCCCCGCTCGCGCCGCTCCCCTCTCCAAGCCCGAGAGTGCGCGGGTCGAGCGGACCCTGGGGGCGCTCGTCACGGTCGTCTCAGGCTGTGTGGACTGGGCTGACAAGGGATTCTCCTCACTCTCAGAAGTCGATCGACTGGATCATGTGGATCTCGGCCTGGGTCGTGAACGTGCTGTTCCCGCTGCCGCGCGGGTTCGGGATCTCGATGGTGATCTTGACGCGGCTGGGGAGGCGTTTGGCTTGGTCCGCAGACTCGCTGTCCCACTCATCGACCCAACCGTCCGAGCCGACGGAGACGCCCGCTTTCTGGTCGTCCCAGTACTCGAGCCGGAAGCTCTCGACGTTCTCGAGCAAGGTCATGATCGTGCCCCCTTTTTGGGGGTCGTCGTCGATGGGGGCGTCTTCGCGACGCACCAGCGACGGCACCAGGTCGCCGGCGTCGTTGCGCACCCTCTTGACGTAGTAGGAAATCTCGCTCTGGTCGCCGACCTTGTCGTCGCGAAACATGCGAACGTAGCCCATGCTCGTAAAGTCGATGCGGTCGTTCTCGCCGTAGAAACCTGTCTTGTAGCGGATCTCGAGCTGCGTCTCTTCGGAGCCGTGGCTGGTGATGAAGGCCATGGACAGCTCGCGCACCATGCGGTTCATCGCCTGCTCGACGCCATGCAGTCGACCGTTGATGTCCTGCATCCGCTGTTGGCTCGAGGTCGCGCTGGCGTAGGAACCCCAGGCCACGGCCATTATCAACGCGAGGATGGAAATCGAGAGGATGATCTCGATCAGGGTGAACCCCGAACGAGAGCTCTGAGAGCCGCCTCGGCGCAGAGGGCGCCGTGAGCGCTCATTCTTCTGGCGGGGGAGGGGCTTCTTCATCATTGAGGGTCGGCGGGGCGTTGGGGGTCCTGCTCGGGCGGCACGACCTGGACGATGTATTGGGAGACGGTCAAGGATTGTTCGATGCCCAGGTATTCCCAGGACACCGTGAGGGTGACGCGACGGATGCGCCGACCCAGCTGATTGATGATGGTGGGCAGGTAGGAGATCATCAGGGGCAGAAACTGACTGAAGGCCAAGTTGCCGCTCAAGCTCCCGGCCTCTTCCCCGGCCCCGTAGAGCTGCTCGTTGATCACCTGCACGAAGTCGTTGGAGGCGTCATCGTCGATCTCGATGGCGTCGATGATGGCTTCCCACTTGATGTCGTCGAAGCCCTCGTCGCCAAAGTCGCCGTCCTTCTGCTCGGCGAAGCCCTCGGTGAAGCCCTCGGCGATGACCTCGTACTCAATGTCCTGCATCTTCGCCCGGGTCAGCATCGTGATGACCGAGAGGTTGTTGGAGTAACCCATCAACCGCATGCTGGTGCCCTGGGTGCCGAGCAAGATCGTCGTCGCGATGGCCAAGATGAAGACGGCCATCATCAGCTCGAGAAGCGAGAACCCAGCTCTGCCGCGACTCTTATGTCTGCACGAGTGCTTCGACATCAGTCGTCCTCCTCGGCTTCGAAGAAGCGGTCCTCGATGTCGACCTTTCCCGGCAGGATCGTCGTCTGACCCGTCAGCGAGTTGAGCATCAACGTGTAGCCCGCGCCCGCGCCGTCGGTCTTGGCTCCGTCGTCGCCGACGTAGAGGATGGCGCGCTCCACGAACCCTGAGGGGAAGAAGTTGATGGTCGCGATGCCCTCGGTCTGCAGCTCCTCATGGTGACTGGTCATGACGCCGAGGAAATGCACTCCGCTCTTGAGCATGGAGTCCTCCTCGTCGAGGAGGGGTCCGCTCTGCTTCGAGCGCTGCAGGGACACGAACTGCTCGTCTTCCTCGTCCATTCGGTTGGCGAGCGCGCGTTCTTCGGCCTTCTTGTCGTCGTCCATCGAGGTGGTGAGGGTGGCGCCCGAGATTTGCTCTCGGGTCAGCCCGCCGGTGACATCGAGCTCGTCGACCGTGAAGGTGTCCTTATCGAGATCGATGATGAGCTGCAGGGTGCGATTCTCGGTCGCCGCCTCGTTGTAGATGAAGCGGATGACTCCGGAGAGGCGCAGCGCCTCACCCTGGACGTCGGCGCGACCGATGAACCCCAGGCTGTAGGCCGTGATCATCATGAGCGCCGCCATCAGCGCGATGACGATCATGATCTCCATCAGGGTCATGCCGAGCCGATGCACCTCGACGCTGGCCCGTTTGGGGGCTGGCGCCGCTGAGCTCGGGCTGTCGACCCTATGTCTGGAGGGCAGGAGCATCGAACGACTACTCCGTGATGCTGACGCTGATGTCGTCTTCGTTGTTGGGCACGTTGTCTGGGCCAGCCGAGGTGATCGTGACGCTCTTGCCCGTCTTCTCCAGGGTCAGCGCCTCACCCCAAGGATCGGTCGGCACCTCTTCGATGAGCTTGAAGCCGTCGGGCGTCTTGACGAGGTCGTCGAGGCTCTCTGGGTACTTGAGGTACTGCAGGCGATAGGCCTCGACCGCGCCCTTGAGATTCTTGAGCTGGGTCTTGGTGAGCTCGATGTTGGCTTTCTGGCTCTGTCCAATGACGAACCAACCCACGACGCCCATGATCGCCGCCATGATGGTGACCACGATCATGATCTCGATCAGCGTCATGCCCTCTCTGCGACCTGCGGCCCGCCAAGGCATGTCCTTGAGGCGCTTCACCAGGAGGCTCCAGGTCGTCGGCTTCTTCTCGCTCGTAATGTCCGTGTTCATGTCTGCCCTCTGTCCGTTTCCCGCTGCGTCTTCGCAGTGGCTCTTTGGTGGGTCTTGCGCCGCGCGGCGAGCAGAACCCGTTGGAAACATCGTCGACTAGGAAACAAAGTCCTCCGCTCAACCAAAGCCGTCATTGAGTTGAAGAATCGGCAGGAGGATCGCGAAGACCACGAACCCCACGGCGCCACCCATGATGAGGATCATCATGGGCTCGAGCAGGGTCGTGAGCATCTCCACTCTGACCTCGACTTGCTCCTCGTAGCTGACGGCGACGCTGTTGAGCATCTCCTCTAGCTTTCCGGCCCTCTCGCCGACGGCGATCATGTGCGTAACGATGGGGGGGAACTCGTTCGAGCGCCGCAGCGGCCCGGCGATGCTCTCGCCCTCTCGAATGTTGTCGCTGGCCTTCTCCACGACCTCGATGAGCCGCGTATTGCCCAAGATGTTCTTGACGATCGACATGGCCTTGAGCAGCGGCACTCCGCTGGCCAACAAGGTCGACATCGTCCGCGCGAAGCGGGCGATGGCGATCATACGGATCATTTCGCCGAAGAGCGGACTGTTGAGCTTGATGATGTCCCAGCGCTTGCGTCCCGTCTCACTCGAGGTCCACTTGCGGAAGAGAAAGACGACGAACGCGCCGCCCAAGATCACCAACCACCAATACGAGGCCATGAAATGCGCCGTGCCCATCAACACTTCGGTGATGAACGGCAAAGGCTTGCGCTGCTGCTCGAAGAGCTTGGTCACTCTCGGGATGACGAAGGTGAAGAGGATGAGCATCAGCAGCATGCCGACCACCACCATGATGATCGGATAGAACATGGCCGTGGTGACCTTCGAGCGCATCCGCACTTGGCCATCGGTGAAATCGGCGAGGCGCTCCAGCACGATGTCGAGGTTGCCAGAGGACTCTCCGGCTCGGATCATGTTGATGAAGAGGTCGTCGAAGACCTTGGGATGGTCAGCCATGGCGGCCGCCAAAGAAGAACCCTCGTTGACCTTGGACTTGACGTCGGCGAGCACGCTCTTGAGCTGAGGCTTGTCCGCCTGATCGGTCAGCGCAGCGAGGCTCTCGACCAGCGGAATGGCCGCTCGCTGCAACGTCGCGAACTGCCGGGTGAGAAGCGCCACGTCGCGCTTCGTCACGAAGCTGAAGCTGATGTTGACTTCGCGGGAGAGTCCAGTCGCCTCGGACTTCTTGGCGTTCTGCCCCTTCTCGTGGACCTCGGTCAGGAAAACGCCGGTGCGCTGCAGCCCGTCCCGCAGCTTCACCTCGCTGGTTGCCTCCTTCAAGCCCTTGATGGCTTTCCCGGCGGCGCTCATTCCTTTGTATTCGTAAAGCGGCATCTGAGTTCTATCCGTTGGCTTCTAACTGCACGCTGGCATCGTTTTCTTGTTCGGACGCGGCGCTAGACCGCAGAATCGTGCGTGACCCGCAGCAGCTCCTCGATGCTGGTGTGGCCACTCAGGACCTTGAGCAGCCCATCCTCGCGCATGGTGGTCATGCCCGCGCGCACTGCGGCTCTCTTGATGGTCGACGCGTCGGAGCGGTTCATGACGAGCTCCCGAATCTCGTCCGTGACCGACAGCATCTCGTAGATCGCCGTTCGGCCCATGTACCCAGTCTGGTTGCACTCCTTGCACCCCTGCGGGCGGAAGATGATGCCGCCCGCTTGCTCGAGGTGGTCCTCCTTGAGGTCGACCTGTTTTATCTCGGCGTGGCTGGGAACATGCGGCTGCTTGCAGACCGTACAAAGCCGCCGCAAGAGACGCTGAGCCAACGAGAGGGAGAGCGAAGAGCTCACCAGGAAGGGCTCGACACCCATGTCGATGAGGCGGGTGAAGGCGCCAGCAGAGTCATTGGTGTGGATGGTCGAGAACACCAAGTGACCCGTGAGGGCCGCTTGGATGGCGATCTCGGCCGTCTCTACGTCGCGGATCTCACCGACCATGATGACGTCTGGGTCGTGGCGCAGATAGGAGCGAAGACCACTGGCGAAGGTGAGGTCGATCTTCGGGTTGACCTGCATCTGACTGATCCCCTCGAGCTGGTACTCGACGGGATCTTCGACGGTCAGGATGTTGCGGTTGGGCTGGTTGATGCGATTGAGGCAGGCGTAGAGGGTCGTGGTCTTTCCAGAACCCGTCGGCCCCGTCACCAGAATGATGCCGTGGGGCTGGGCGAGCTGGTGCACCATGATGTCGAAGTTGCGCGGTGCGAAGCCCAGGTCGGTCAGGTCCAAGAGCACCGCCTGTCGGTCGAGAAGACGCATGGTGATGCGCTCGCCGTACACCGAAGGCGCAGTGGCGACGCGCACATCGATGTCTCGTCCTGCGATGCGGAAGCGGATGCGGCCGTCTTGGGGTATGCGCTTCTCGGCGATGTTGAGGTTCGCCATGATCTTGACGCGCACCGCGATGGAGTTCTGGAAACGTTTAGGCGCACGGACGGCCTCTTTGAGCACGCCGTCGACGCGAAACCTGACAAGAACAAAGTCCTCCATGGGCTCGATGTGGATGTCCGAGGCTCGCTCGCGAACCGACTGCTGGAACACCGTGTTGACCAGCTGGATGATCGGCCCCTCGTCGTCGCTGCTGGCGCGCGAGAGCAGGTCCTCGATCTTCTCCACGGCGTCTTCGAGATCGCCGGGCACTTGGCCCTCTTCGTCGAGGTCGTCGACGAGTGCGTCGAGATCACCGCGCCGGTCGAAGACCGCGGTGATCAAGTCGCGGATGGCCTGCGTCGGCGCGAGGACGGGCAGCGGCTCGAGGCCTACCTGAGAGCGAACCAGGTCCAGGGCCGCCACGTTCATGGGATCGGCGAGGGCGGTGAGGACGACGCCCTCGCCGCGCTCGAAGGGCATCACTAGGTGGGTCGTGGCGAAGGCGTAGGGCATCTCCTTGGACAGCTGAGTGTCCATGGTCTCGGTGTCGAAGGTTTCACGGAACTCGACCCCAAACTGCTCGGCGAGCCCTTGCACCAACGCCAGCTCGGTGATGGCCAGCATCTCGATGAGGATCGCGCCGATTCGCTTAGGCGAGGCCTGGGTGTACTGGTCGGCCAGCGCCTTTTGCAGAGCGTCGGGCTTCAGGCTGCCCTGGGCGATGAGGATCTCGCCGATTTTCTTGCTGTTGTACATTCGCTGTCAGTTTATTGGGGTGGCCGATTCTCGCGTCATTTCGAAAACTTGCGGTGCTTGCGTGGAGTCGCTTGCTCGGCCACTCGAGGCGGAGCGTCAGTTCGCTTCCTGAACGGGTTTGACCTGCTTGGTCTTGGGGTTGACGGGGGCGATGGTCGCGGGTTGCCCATTCGCTCCGGTCACGGGGGTTCCCTCGCCGCCGTAGCCATCGTCGAGGCCCTCGGGGAGCTCGATGCCTTCGTCTTGCTGCCGCAGGTCGAGGATGCCTTGGGCGTCCCGGACGGCGCTGATCTCGGACTCCTTGGAGTCGACCGACTGGCGGAGCTGCTCGAGCAGGCCGTGTTTCTTGTCGAAGTTCACGGTCTTGACGTAGTTCAGATCCTTGCGCCCAAAGTAGTCCAGGAAGTCCAAGCGCTCTTCTTCTTTGCGCTCGCGGATCTTGTCGAGGTCGGAGTCGTCCTCGATGACGTAGGGAGTGAGCATGAGGATGAGGTTCTGTTTCTGGATGGTGGTGTCGGTGGAGCGGAACAGGTAGCCCACGACGGGGATGTCTCCGAGCAACGGGACCTTGGATACCGACTGGGTCTCCGCATCTCGGATGAGTCCACCGAGGACGACGGTCTGCTGGTCGCTGACGATCACGACGGTCTTGAGGTTGCGTCGTCGAGTGGTGGGGCCACCGAGGTCGGCGCCGCCGGGTTTGACCTCTTCGATCTCCTCCTCAATTTCCAGGCGCACCTCGCCGGCCTCATTGATCTGCGGCTTGATGCGCAGTGTCAGGGCGACGTCGACGCGGGTGATCTGGCTGGAGCCGAGTCCACCGAGCCCACCCAGCAGGCCGGCGGCTTGCGAGAGGTCGGTGCCGCCGAGGTTGGCGCTGCCCAGCGCCGAGCCCAGCCCGCCAAGACCCGAACCGGAGCTGGTCAGGAACGGGATGCGCTCACCGACCGAGATCTCGGCCTCTTCGTTGTCGAGGGTCATGAGCGTCGGTGTGGAGAGGACGTTCACGTCGGTGTTGGTCTGCAGGGCGTTGAGCAACACCCCCATGGATGGGATGGGGACGCCCCCCAGGTCGATAGATGGCCCGATGAACGCGGCCAGAAGACCCGGAGCACCGTCGAGGAAGAGAGGCAACGGGGAGATGCTGTTGAGGTTGTTGAGCGAGGTGCGGCCCGCCATAATCGCTGGGCCTTCGCTGGTGTCCGTCAAATCGCCGCCGTGCAGGACGACGCCGAGGCTGCGCATGCGGTCGATGCTGACCTCGAGAATGATGGCTTCGACGAAGACCTGCTTGCGAGGTCGGTCCAGCTCTTTGATGACCTGCTTCATGGCGAGGTAGTCGCGGGGGCTGGCGACGATGATCAGGTCGTTGGTGGGTTCGTTGGCCACGACCGAGACCTCGCCCTGCAGCAGCGCGGCGTTGGCGGCGCCGACGGCCGGTTGGGCGGCCTGCTGCGGGGTCGGCGCGCGGCGTGGGTCGGTGGGCTGCAGCTGGTTGGAGAGCTCGCTCAACGTCTGAGCCATCTCCGTTGCGTCGGAGTTTTGCAGGTGCACGACGTTGATGCGTCCCGAGTCGGGGAGCTCGATGTCGAGCTTGAGGATGAGCTTCTTGATGCGCTCGTAGCTGCGCTCGTTGGCGACGATGATCAGTTTGTTGGTGCGTTCATCGGCCACAATTTGGCTGATCACCACATCCGTGTCGCCGCCGCCGGCGCCTGCAGCTGCCGCCGCCTGTTGTTGCTGAGCCTGTTGTTGCCGGCCACCTCGTCGGTTGGCTCCAGCAGCCGGGGCTCCGTCGCTCGTGTCGAAGATCTGTCCGATAAGGCTCTGGATCTCGGTGGCGTCGGCGTACTGCACTTGGTAGATCCAGATCTTTTCGGCGTCGTCATCGGTGCGCTCGAGCCTGTCGATGACCTTCATCATGCGGTTGATGCTGTTGCCAGTGTCCGTGATGATGACGGTATTGGAGGGCGGGTACTCGACGATGACGCCGGAGGTCGACTTGAGCTGGTCGAGGACTGGCTTGATGGCGGCGATGTCGACCTGCTCGAGCTCGATGATGCGCGTGACCAAGGAGTCGTCTTGGGGAGTGGCCTGGCCAGGCAGCAGCGGCTCGATGGGCTCTTTCAGGCCGCGGTTGATGTCGACGATCTTGTAGAACTTACCGCTCTTCACGACGGTCAGGCCGTTCATCTCGAGGGCCGAGAGGAAAGCCCTGTAGGCCTCCACCTGGCTGACCGGGTTAGGGCTGATGATGGTGATCTTCTTCCCCGCCCTCAGGCTGTCGGCGATGATGAAGTTACGCCCGGTCTGGGCCGACATCAGCTTGACCACATCGGAGAGATCGGCGTCCCTGAAGTCGATGGTGAAGCGAGTGTTTTTGGGCGTGGATATGGGCTGGAAGTCATCGCCGAAGTTGTCGTCGATGTCGATCTTTTCGCCGAAGTCCAGTCCAGGGGTTTCGCCCGCATCGCCACCTCCTGTGCCATCGTCACCGGCGGCTGCGGCCTTGCTGTCGTCTGGTTTCTTGCGCTTGACGACGCCAGGTTTCGACCCCTTGCCTTGTGGCTCGAGGGCCTCGAACTCGCTGTCACCAGGGGCAGCCTCGTCCTGTGCGCTCGCCAACGGGGCGCACGAAAGCCACAAGGTCACGCTCAAAGCGATCTTCAGAAGGAGCTGCTTCTGCAACAGTCTCCTGACTGGGTTCAGCGATGCGCCGGCTTTCAGTTCTGGTCGTGATTGATGCACTCGAATTCCTCGTCGGTTGGATTCTATTGCCTCGCATTCCAACGACCGATTCTCGCCGAATTTCGAGGGTTTGCGGTGCGAAAATCGGTCGTCCGCGCGGCAAGTCGGACTCACTCGCCGGTTCGACGGCGACATCGGAGCACTAATTTGGATTCTTGGTTTGGGCAGCGCAGGTCGAGCGTCGGGTCAGCCCTCGCTCGCTAAGGCAAGGGTCAGGGTTCTTTGTCGATCTTCCAGTAGGCGCCTTCCTCGACGACGCCATAGCCGCTCAGACGCAGAGCGCTGATGAAGATCTCTCGAGCTGCGCTCAAAGGCACGGGGTTGGGCGCGTAGATCGTCAGCGTCTCGTTCTCCAAGTCACTGTCGAGCAAGACGAAGTTCTCGCCGGTCAGGTCGGACATTCGAAGCGTCAGGTCGAGGAGCGAGACATTCTTGGCGTCGATGCTGACCATCGGCTCGTCGGCGGCGACGTCGGCGGCTGAGGAGACGAGCAGCGTTGCCGCCATCAGCACCGCAAGGCGACTGAGTTTAGAAAACCCCATAGCCGCTCCCTCCTTCGCTCGAGCCGCTCGTCTGTCCCCCACGCGGGGCTTGGATGACGACCACCTCACCCTCTTGTTGAACGCTGAGGCCTGCGGTCTCGAGGGACTTGATAAAGAGGTCGAAGGCCGCAGTGCGCTCGACCGGCCGCAGGGCCTGCAAGGTCACCCGATGGTTCGCGACCCCATCGATGATGAACTGCTTCCCGGTGGCCCGCGACATGAACGCCGTGGCCTCGCTCAGCGGGGTCTCCCGAAAGTCGAGCGTGACGCTCTCGGGGTCGCCGAGTCGGGATTCGCTCGTGAAGGTGATGACCCAGTAGCCATCCTGCTCGATCGCTCCGAGGCCCTGAGCCTGAAGTGCCCCCATGAAGACCTTCTCCAGCACTTCGGTGCTGGGCTCACCTGGGATGTAGAGCGTGATCGGGAGCGTTCGCAGCTCCGGGTTGGCCAGGACGAAGCCCTTGCCCACTCGCTCGCTGACGTAGATCGCGACGTCGACTAGGTCCGCACGTGGGAAGCGAACGGCCTTGGACTCTGCGACAGGCTCAGCCGGTGGCGACGCAACCTGAGGGGGGTGCATGCATCCACTCACCGCGAACCACAGGCAGGCCAAGACGAACGTGAACGTGAGTTTTTGTAGTGCAGTGTTCATCGTGCGATGCTCACTTGAGTTTGTAGGTGAGGGACTTGGGACGACCGCGACGGTTGACCTTGATGGCCACATCGGCGTCAGGACCCAGCTTGTCGAAGAATGAGAGCGCCTTCTGAGGGTTGTCGACGATCTGGCCGTTGACATCGAGGATGATGTCACCGTTCTCGATCCCGAGTTTGCCGTAGACCGAGTTCGGATCGACCCCGAGCACCCGGAAACCGTTCACCGCTCCGCCCTTGTAGACGGGCTGAATCTGCGGGGGCTGTCCGAACTTGGGGTCTTGCATGATCTTGGGGTTGAGTCGGACTTGTTCGGCCATGTCCCTGGGGATGCCGTAGGTATCTGGCTCGAGGAGCTCGATGGCGCTCGGATCCACGGCCCCGACGCTCGCCACCTTCGTCGGTCTCACCTCGGGAGTTGCCGCCTGTTTTTCGGCCGCGTTGTCGGTCCTGGCTTTTGCCTTCTCGGGCTCGACTGTTGCGGCCTCAGCCTTGCGCGCGCGCCCCGCCACGTCCGCGGCGGTGGTGTCGATGTCGATGTACTCGATGCGATCGCGCTCGGAGTGTCTTTGGAAGAAGACCCGCTTGCGGTCGATGGCCACTATGGTCGCGTCCTCGTTGAGGAAGGACGCGCCCACCCGGCGATAGATGGCGTCGTCGGTCGGCCCTCCGTCGAGATCCTTCAAGATGGCGAGCGAGTACTCGGCAGGCTCAGCGACCTGAGTACCGACGAGCAGGAAACGCACATCGCTGGGCACTGGCGCGCCGAGCGCCGCGTGGATGGCCTGCTCTTCGGCGAGCTCGGCAGCGGGGTCGAGGGCCTCGGTGTCCTCGGCCTCCACCGGAGCAGGGGTGTCCACGGCCTGGTTGAAGAGGTTGCGGTTGTAGAGCAGGGCGTTGTCGGCGAGGGCTGCGACCTCGTCGGCGGCGCCTTCGGCTTCGGCCGTGCTCGGCGCGGGCGGAGCCCCACCCGCCGGCGTCAAGCCAATGAGCACGGAGGCAAGGATGCCGTTGGCTCCGAGCGCCACAAAGAGGCCGATGAGCAAGGTGAGCCCAATCTGCAGGCCGAGGATGGATGTTCGTACGCTTCGCTGCATGACTACTTCGTCTGGAGTTTGACCTGCCGACGCTCTCCACGCCGATCGATCTCCACGATCACTTCCCCTTCCATGGCCAGGTCTGTCACGAACCCAGCCGCTTGCTCTTTTGTTTCGGGCCGCTGGCCGTCCACTGAGAGGATGATGTCTCCTCCCTGCATCCCGACCTTCTCGAAGAGACTGCCAGGAGCGATGCTGCCGATTCTGAACCCGAGGTTGTCGCCGTTCTCGAGCTGCTCGGCTAGCCCCATCCCTTCGGCCAGTTTCCCAGTGAATTCGGCCTGGGTCTTGGCCACTTCTTTGTCGATCAAAAACGAACCTTCCCGCTCACCGGCCTGGACCATGGAGTCATCGACGCGGATGAAGGGTGTGGTGCCAATGGGACGCAGGCCGCGACCACTTTTGCGGCTCACGTTGCCTGCCCCCCCTCTGCCCACAGCATGCTGGACCGAACCCCGAGCGCTCGCCACAGAATTCCCAGCCGCCTTTCCGCCGAGCGTGATGCTCTCGACTTTGCCGTCCGGGTTTTGCACCAACACGAGAGTGCGGTGAATCGCGATCAGCGTCGCCCCTTCGACCCCATCTCCGACATGAGCGTAGAGATCTTCTTGCTTGGAGGTCTGCCGTAGATGGGCGACGGACCATTGCGCTTCACTGGACACCATCGTGCCCAACAGCTCCAAAGGCAGACTGCTCTCCGCCGGAGCGTCTGAGCTCGCCGGCACTTCGACGACGGGAGCCGTGCCGTCGCCGTTTGGTCCCAAGATCAGTTCCGCCGGCGCGGGCTCATCGGTGATCATCGCGAACAGATTGCGGTTGTAGAGCAGGGCGCTTTCAGGGACGACCTCGCCCTCAGCCTCGTCGCCATTGGCCGAAGGCTCCAGGTTCGTTGGGATTCCTACCGGGGGCAAGGCAGCGACGAGCTGCGTCGAGATCCAGCCGTTTACGCCCAGCGCAACAAAGAGCGCCACTACGACCACCAGCAGAAGCTGAGTCGTTGTGAGCAGGGCTTTGATGTTGGCCTTAGAGGTCATCCCAGAGTGTCCTTCCCAAGCGAGCGCGAGGCTTACAGGGCCGGGTTGAGCTTTGAGCAATAACCAGGCCACCGCTTCCAAACCTGCGCAGCGCCGCTATTTGCCCACGATTCCAGCGTTTTCTTGAAGGCGATTCTGAACTCTCGAGAGCGTCGCGGAGCAGCAAACGACATTTTGTCAGCAGACCGCTACGGTCCCAAACGAGTCAGACATTTTGTCAATCCTCTCTGAGGTCTTGGGTCGATCACCGTGGAGCATTGACTGCAAGAAAGAAGAAAGCAGGGGGGGCTGGGGGACTTTGTCGCCCGGCGGGTCAGGGCTGAGCACTGCCTCTCAAAAAGAGCGACACCCAAATGACTTCGCAGGGAACTCTCAAGGCGCCGCCTTGGTCTTGGGTTTCCTCTTGCCCAGACCATGCACCGTCTTGGGTTTGGGGTTCTCGACCCCCTCCTTGTCCGCTGGGATCTCGGTCTCGGGGTCACCTTTGCCTCGAGGAAGCGCAGCGCCAGCCTTCAACTCCCGTGGACCGAGCGCTCCCAAAGGAGCTTCCATCTGTGCTTTCTGCGGCGGACGATGCATCGGTGTGGGGGTCTTCACCTCGATGGTTCCCAAGTGGATGCGGCGATCGTCGATGAGGACGTTGGAATTGTCGCTGACCACGTCGAGCCGATCCGATTTCCGGTAGATTCCGAGCCAGACGTTGTGGACGCCCGATCGCGCGCTTCGCGGGATGGTGAGCTCATGGGTGTAGCGCAAGATGTCGCCATCTTCCCAAAGCGAGAAGGCCCTTGGCGGCGAGTGGTCACCCTGGAAGTCGAGGCGGTCCTTCTGGATGAAGTGCACGAAGATCCTCCAGTCGTCGTCTAGGTTTCCGTGTGCGGCCCAGGTCAACTGCAGGTTCAACGTGTCCCCCCTCTCGACGCTCGTCGCCGAGAAGGTGGCCTCGAGCAGCTCCGCCGAGTCGCCGATGATGCCCTCGATGGGGTGCTCCAGCTTCGGTCGCTCAGCCAAGAGGGCGTCGAACCCGGAAGGCAGCTCCGACCAATCGTACCAAGCCTCCAGCTTCTCCCTGACCCAGTCGCACTCGCTGTCGGAGCCACTGACGTCGGTCTTCTCTTCGGGATCTTGGTCGATTCGATAGACTTCCCAGCTCGGGTTCGGCGAGACGTTGTAGATGACGTGGCACTTCTCGCTCGCCGCAGCACGAATCTGGTTGGAGTCACCCGTGCCGAAGGCAAGTTGTTGGAACACGACTCGGTCGTCGTCGGGAGCCTCGGCCCCAGTAATCAGGTCGAGGAGAGAGCGTCCCAGCACGTCATCAAAAGGACCTTGCTCGGTCAGATTGGCCAACGTCGCGAGGATGTCGATGTGCGAGACGGGCATCGTCACTCGCGAAGGTTTGGTCCCGGGAACCCGGATCAGGAAGGGGACCTTCGTCTGGGCGGCATAGAGATGGTAGCCGTGCAAGATGATGCCGTGCTCGCCGAACCCTTCTCCGTGATCGCCGGTGATGATGATGACGGTCTTATCGTACAAGTCCTCCGCCTTCAGCTCGTCGAGCACGCGCCCGATTTGGGTGTCCGTGAATCGAATCTCATGGTCGTAGAGGTCGACGTCCTTGTCGCCGAAGTCCGGGATCGCTTCGTGCCTCTCGTACTCGTAGTGCGGGTCGTAGTAATGCACCCACAGATGGAAGCGCTCATGGGCGTGTTTCTTGATGTACCCGATGGCGCTGTCGCTCTGCTCTTTTGACGAAGAGCCCTGGGTCTTGGCGGGGTCGCCACTCTTTGAGCCGTGAAGGGACTCATGGCTGTTGTCGTAGGAGTCGTAACCCTGGTCCATACGCCGCACGACTTCGAAGTAGCTGTAGTTGAGGAAGGCCCCGGTCGTCATGCCGGCGGCCCTCATCACCTCGCCGATCGTCCGACTCTTGCTCTGCAGCGCCGGCCACCAGACGGAATAGTCGTAGTAGACGTTGAGGGGATAGCGGCCAGTGAGGATCGCGGGCATCGAGTAGCGGGTCGATGGGGCGTGCGCCCAGCCGTTGACAAACAACGTCCCTTGAGCGGCGAGTTGGTCGAAGACGGGGGTCGTCTCGCGCTGGTAGCCGTAGGCGCTGAAATGGTCGGCGCGCACGGTGTCGATGGTGAGCAGCAAGACGTTGAAGTCCTTCGGGATGGACTTGGGGACCGCGATGTAGGCGTCGTCCTCGAAGCGCATGCGCAGCTCGACGTCGCCGCCGACACAGTTTTGGTCGATGCCATCCTCAGGGATGTCACGGGCGCCCGGGTGAATGGACGCGTCGCCGTCGTCGCAATCGCCGCCCCCAAGCCAGCGGGCGTATCCATCCCGATCGAGGTCTCCCGCGACCTGGAAGAGCCTTGTGGCAACCGCGCCGAGCCCGCTGTGGGCGACCGCGACCTTGAGGATATCGTCGGCACCGAAGCCGAAGACGCCAGCGAGGCAGCCAATCAAGACCACGGGGACCGCGACCCCGAGCGCTCCTCTTCGGAGCCGCGTCAGGAGCCGCGTCAGGGTCCGAGCGATGGCGTAGGCCGGGATTCCCAGCACGGCGATCGCCAGGGCGATCCACGCGGGTCGCAGATTCAACAGGGAGAGGGTCTTCCACGCCTTGAAGACGACGAGCGAGCCCCCGCCAAAGCAAAGCAACAGCGCTACAATCCACCAGGTGTGTGGCGAGGTGAGGAGGCGTCGCACCAGGGGATGAAGACCGAGCAAGCGCGCGAGTCCCCATTCGACGCCACGGGCCACCGCAAAGGTCAACGGGATGGCGAGCACGACGGCCGCGAGGGCCGCCACCATCGCGACGGCCACCACGAGACCAGCGTGGTGGCGTCTCTCCAAGGACTTGCTCGCCGTCAAGAAGGCGACGCCCAGCAACCCACCCCCGATGGGCAAGGCCGTCAGCACGAAAGAGAGCACAGAGACGCCGGTCGCCTCGCTGCGCACGCGCGCTTCGGCGTGGAAGGTCGCTAATGCACGGGTCAGATCGCCCAGTCGGGTCCAGCGTAGGAGGCCGACCACGAGCAAAGTCAAGACGCCGAAGACGAGCGCAGACGTGAATCCGTAAGCAGAGGCCAGATAGGCAACTGCTTGTATTTTGCGCGTCGCCTGAGGGATGAATTGGGAGAATGCGCTCCAAGCCCAGAGCGAGTCGACGAGCGCGGCGAGGACCCCCGCGATGACCCCTGTCAGGACTCCGGTCAGAACCTTCGTGGTCCACGTGGGATTCTCGCGCGCGTTAGCCGCCGCGCCCCTCTCAGCGTCGCTAAGCATATTGAACGGTTTGCTCGAGTTTCCGACGAACGCGTGAGTGTCCGGCGAGTGAAGCGGTGCTTGTTACCAGATGAGCGCAGTGAGTGCATCTCTTTAGGCGGTTGCTCACAGTATCTAGTGTAACGCTTCACATGTGTCCGTGCTTATGAGCGTGGCCTTTCAGGGAAGCAGGGCTCTGCCCTGACCCGCCGGGGGACTTTGTCCCCCGGACCCCCAATGGCTTTCTTTTTTCTGTAATCAACAACATGCCGGTATTTTTGAAGAATTCCTGAGGATTGGGGGGCGCTCCTTGCAGTCAATAAACATGGAGAGTCATGACGGTTTACACTAGGTGTCTAGACGCGGGGCCTAGATGGTGCCACCTTAAGCCTACTACCCCGACGGCGAATCCCTGAGGCCAATGAAGAAGCTGCTCATCATCGATGACTCGATGACCTCGAGGCTGTTGCTCCGCAACATCTTCGAGAACGACCCCCGTTTCGTCGTCGTCGGCGAGGCCCAGAATGGCGCCGAAGGAGTCGAAAGCGCGCGGCGGCACCGTCCAGACGTCATCGTGATGGACGTCGCGATGCCCGTCATGGACGGGTTCGAGGCGACTCGGCACATCATGGCGGCCACACCGATCCCCATCGTCATCGTCACCTCGTCCCTCTCGAGCAGGGAGGTGGAGACGTCGATGAAGGCGCTGCAATCGGGCGCCGTCCTCGCCATGCAGAAGCCTCCTGGCCCGCAGTCCCCGGACTTCGAGGAGAAGAGCCAGACGCTGCGCAAGATGGTCTTTCTGATGTCCGAAGTGGGGGTCGCACGGCGCCACACGTTCAAGGACTTCAAGCCGCTTCCCACCGCCAAGCGACTCTCGCAATACCAGATCTTGGCGATCGCTTCGTCGACCGGAGGCCCGGGCGCGCTGCACAAGGTCCTCTCGGTTCTTCCAGCCGACTTCCCGGTGCCGATCCTCATCGTGCAACACATCGCGCTCGGTTTTGCCGAAGGACTCGCTCGGTGGCTGAACGCGGAAGTGAGCCTCAACGTGCGCGTCGCCCGAGACGGCGAGACCATTCGGTCAGGCACGGTTTACGTGGCCGCCGACGACGGTCACCTGGGGCTGAGCTCACGCACGCAGCTGGTCGTCGACCGAGTCTCCGAACCCATCAGCGGGTTTCGACCCTCGGCGGACTACCTCTTCCACGCGGTCGCAGAGCACTATGGAAGTCGAACTCTCGCGGTGATCTTGACCGGCATGGGACGGGACGGTGCAAACGGACTGCGCGAGGTCGCGCAGAAAGATGGGTTCATCATCGCTCAAGACGAGCTCACGTCCGTGGTCTGGTCGATGCCTAGGGCTCCGGTCGACGACGGCATCGCCGACGAGGTCTTGCCCGTGCAGGATATTGGGGCCGCAGTCGCGTCGAGGGTTGCGAAGCGTTTCGGCTGAGGCATCAAACCGGTTCCATTTTGGGGTTCGATCGTCCACAATGTCGTTCTCGTTTGGACCCACGAGCCGGTGAGCGAGGGGCGCCGAAAGCGTCTCTCCTTGGCTCGCGGTGCGGCCAGAGCATTGGATTCTATTGCCTCGCTTCCTCACGCCCGGTTTTTGCGACCTTTCGACAGGTTGCGGAGCGAAGTCGGTCGTTCGCTCGGCAATTGGGGAAGATACAAGCGAGCCAGCGAAGACCGATCATCGATGAGCGACGAACCCCAAAATACGGAATCGAAAGCAGGGACGAGGGCTGCCGACCCGCAGGTGGAGACCGCTGGTCAAGCGGCGTTCGCTGGCGGAGACCTCACAGGGCAGCTCCTCTCAGGCCGCTACAAGATTCTCGAGCGGGTCGGTGCAGGGGCCATGGGGTCAGTCTACCGGGCCGAACACACTTTGATGAAGAAGATCGTGGCCATCAAAGTGCTGCACGCCGAGCAAAACGAGCGCAACGAGATCATCACGCGATTCCAGCGAGAAGCTCAGGCCGCAGCCCACATCGACCACCCCAACGTCTGCACCGCCACGGATTTTGGCGAGGCCGCCGACGGCAGCTTCTTCCTCGTCATGGAGTACCTCGAGGGGAGGACCCTCAAGGAGCTGATCACCGCCGAGGGCCGGCTCGACGCCAACCACGCAGTGACCCTGATGATTCAGGTCGTCTCGGCGCTGCAGAGAGCCCACGGGCTGGGAGTCGTGCACCGGGATCTCAAGCCTGAGAACATCTTTCTTACCCGCCGAGGATTCGACGACGAGTTCGTCAAGATCGTCGATTTCGGCATCGCCAGAGTCCAGCTCGAAGGCGACGACAGCGTTCAGCTCACCCAGGCGGGAAAGGTCTACGGCACGCCACAGTATCTCTCTCCCGAGCAAGCCGTCGGCGAGGAGATCGACGCGCGTTCGGACCTCTACGCGGTCGGCGTTGTCCTCTTCGAGATGCTCACCGGACAACCTCCGTTTACCGGAAGCAGCGTCGTGCAGCTGATCGGCAAGCACGTCACCCAGAAGCCTCCCTCATTTGCCTCCATCGCGCCCGACCTCGAGGTCGACGAAGGTCTGCAAGCGGTTGTCTTCAAGCTCCTGGAGAAGCAACCCAGGGACCGCTTCCAGAACGCCACCGAGCTGCTCGAAGCCTTCTTCGAGCTGGGTTACTCCGGGCCGTCCGGGGTGTTGAACAGCTCCAGCAACATCGTCCCCGTCGGTCCGCGGGTGCCCCGTCCCAGCATCGAACATCCGGCGGCCAGCAACGACCAGCTCTCCAGCGACGTCTCGAGTACCGGCCTAAAGGCCCCTGCACACAAGAAGCCCGCGCACAAAGTCCCCTTGATCGCGGTCGGTGTGGTCGGCGTGTTGCTTCTCCTCCTCGTCGCCATTGTCTGGGTCGCCAGCACTGGCCCAAACGAGAAGGAGGTCGCCGCCGCCGGCGAGCAAGCGACAGAGCCCCGCTTGATGGAACAAGTCCAGGCCGGGCCGGCCACTTTGTCTCCCGTCGAGACGGCGAACAGCGGACTCAGCCCCGCCCTCGACCAGGCCCTCGAGGTCGCACTGGGAGGCGGAGAGGGGGCTCATGAAGCCACACAGATGATTCGGGGCTTGGAGAGTGAGTTTAGCGAGAACGCCGAGTATTGGCTGGTGCGCGGTCAAGCCATTCAGGCCCAGAAGCGCACGGAAGGGGACGCGGTCAAGAGCCTCGAGAAGGCCCTCGAGCTCGCCCCCGCGCTCATCGGGGAGCGCAAGGCGGCGCTGCTGCTCGCCACAATCTACGCGCAGCGCAAGGACAAGTCTGCGGCCGAGCGAGCCTACGCGCTCATCGTCGCCCAACCTGAAGACGCCGTCCTCGCGGCGCTCGCAGAGGTCGGTCGCAGCGGACCTTTACGAAAGGACAAGAGGGAGCGGGAGCGCGCCGTAGGGTTGCTCAAAGAGCTCGGCCGCTACGATGACCTCGAACGCTGGGAGCGGCTCTGCATCGAACTGCGAGAGCAGGACAGCGGTGGCTGTCGGAAGCGCCGACCCGTTGTCGAGGCCATCGCCGAAGAAGGCGATCCCAGGGCGCTGCCCACCGTCCTGATCCTGCACGAGTCTGGTCGAACCGGCTGCGGCAGCCTCTTCGAGGACGGCGACTGTCAGGACTGCATGCGGGACCTCCTCGAAGAGACGGTGAGCAAGCTCCGCGCTAAGGCCAAGGTCAACTCCGTCTTCGACTGAGTGCTACAAACACAAGCCAAAACCCCAAACGACAAAGGCGCCGCGCGTTTTCGCGACGCCTTTGTCTCATCTTGAGCGCGCCTCGAAGTTAGAACTCCTGGCACTGGAACTCGTCATCACAATACTCGCCATTGTCGCAGTCGCTGCTGCTCAGACATTCCCGACAGCGACCGTCGAATGGGCTGCAGACGCGCTTCTGGTCGCAGTCGGCGTCGGTGCGACACTCACCACACACGCCGACGTCGGTCTGACAGACCTCGTTGTTATTGCAGTCAGCGTTCGTGCTGCATTCGGCGCAGAACCCACCGCCGTTGCAGACACGGCCGTTATTACAGTCTCCGTTGCTCGAGCAGGATGTGGCGCACACGCCAGTGGCCTCGATGCAGGTGGTGCCGTTGGCGCAATCCGAGTTCGCCGCACACTGGGCACAAATTCCACTGAAGCAGAGGTCGTTGTTGTTGCAGTCGTTGTTGCCCATGCACTCGACGCAGAGGCCGTCGGCGGTGTCGCAGACCGGCGCCAGCGCGTTCTGACCGCAATCGCTGTTGCGGGCGCAGTTTCCGGAGCAGACCCCGGTGTTGGTGTTGCAGATGGGGGCGTTGCCAGGGCAGTCGTTGTTGCTTTGGCACCCTCCACAGGTGTTGTTGTTGCAGACCGGGTTGGCGTCCGGGCAGTCGGAGTCGCGCTGGCACTCGACACAAGCCTGACCGTTCAAACAGATGGGAGTCGCTCCCCCACAGCCGACAGAGTCGGTGCAGGTGACGCAGCGGGCCTGGCTGATGTCGCAGAGCGGCTCTGCTGTGGGACAATCGGCGTCCACTGCGCATTGGCGGCATTCGTAGTCGACGCAGGCCGGCGAGGCGACGCCACAATCCCCGGCGCTCAAACACTCGACGCACTGACCGGCGTCGGTGCGACACAGAGGCTGGCCCGCTCCGCATTGGCTGCTGTTGGTGCACTCCACACACCTCCCGCCGGAGCCGCAGATGGCCGCGTCTGCTGGGCAGTCTGTGTCGGTCTCACACTGGACACAGTGGCCACTGGGCAAGCAGATGTCGGCAGCTCCCCGGCAGTCGTTGTTGGTGGTGCAGGCCTGCGTGCATTGGAAGGTACTTTGGTCGCAAATGGGCGCAGCGACACCGCAATCGTTGTCGTTCAAGCAGGCACGGCAGCGGTCGTCGACCGTGTCACAGAGCGGTCGCGTGGCTGGGCAGTCGTTGGAGGAGAGACACTCGACACAATCCATCCGGGCGGTGTTGCACAGCGGGCGATTCCCTGGGCAGCCGAGCGCGAGCCCGCAGGCGCCCGAGGTGCCGTCCAAGACCGTCGCGTCGCTCGAGGTGCCAGCCTCGTCCCCACACCCGGAGACCATGGTAAAGCCTGAAAGGGCGAGCAAGATCGCCAGGACTCTGAGGGCGCTGAGAAATCGCATCGTTTTTCCTTCGGGTTGATGGGCGCGAACGCCCATAGCGTTCAAGTAGATTGACCGCGCCCCCGAAGCTCAACGAGAGCTCGCGAACGCCTTGGCCACCTCACCACGTGACGGGAAACCATCCCCGTTTTCATCCGGTACGAGCTCGAAGGACAGCCTCAGCTCGCTGCTAAATTCCCGCAACAGTTCGCTGTCTTCTTGGCCATCGATCTCGATGACGCCGGTCTCCGAGTTGACCTCGGTGCCCTCGAAATTGAGGTGGGCGAACCAGTCGTCGACGAGCACTGCGATCAAGAGTTGCTGCCGGCCTTTCCCGAGGGCAAACCCTCCGGCCTGATGCGCACGCAGCTCGATGGTGTCCATATCCTCGAGAGTAATCTCGAACGCGTCACCCTCCGCCGTCCGACCGCGCACCAGCACCGAGAGGTCAGCGAGCTCGGCGGGCGCCCCAACGGGCAGCTCAGCCACCTCGAGCGCACGCATGTCCATCTTGAGGGTGCAAAAGTTGCCCGGCGGCTCGACGAGCTCCACCGGCGCCGGCAGCTCGGCGCCCCCGATGAGCTCGACCACCACCGGCATGGCCTCTGTCGGATTCTCCACCTCGCAGCTCTCGTTGAGCGAGAACCGGTCAAAGACCATCCACACCTCGTTGATGATCACCCCACTGTCCAAGGTGAGCGCGCCGTTGGTCCCCTTGGGCACATGCGGCGCAAACTCGATCGAGGCCTGCACCTCGGTCGGCTCAGGGTTCGCAGGGTTGCCAACCTCGGTCCCCGCGCAGGAGACAAAGGCCACCGCACTGAGCGCGGACAGAAGCAAACGCGCTCCGCACGAGAGATTATCAAACCGTCGTCGTCGCATCATTTCGTTTTCTTTGATGACTTGGGGGTCTGGAGTTCAGCAGTCGTCAATGGAAAGAGCTGAGTGTTGATCTGGTAAACGATAGACGGATTCTCATCCGAATCACAGAGATCGAACAGAAGCTCCCGAAACTCGTGTACGCGACGCTTTAGCTCTTGAACAGTCTCCTTTGAGATGCAGACCGTCATCGCTGCCAGGTCTCGCATCTCCCGATCGACCAACTCGATGGACTTCGAGGCTTGCTCGAGCATTTGACGGTGGTAGTTGCCAATCCCCAAATTCTGCACTTCATGTTCGGTCGTAATCGAGGGATCCCCACGCGAGATCACCCCGTCGTCGGACTTTACCAACAGCTCCAGCTCGAAGAGCACCTTGAGCGCCTTGCGTGCATCCGAGTTCTTGATCGTTGGGACGAGCTGGCTGGCCACCCAAGCCGGATCGTCTCGAAAGTCCCGACGCGCGGCCATCTCGCGGATCGCTGGGTAGTACCAGTGGGAAAGATACTCGAAGAGCGCACCGTCGATGCGTCGAGCCTTACGGAATCGCTGGATCGACGCGACGCGTTCGAACGCGAGGTTCTTCTCCTCTTGTGTTACGGCCTGGTTGAAGGCCACCAACGCTCGAAAATAGTCCGACTCGGCCTTGCCCAGGTCCAGGGCCTTCACCAACCGGTCGATGCTGTCCGGACCGAGATTGCGCTCGCCTTTCATGACGTGGCGCAAATAGCTCGGGGAAGAGAAACCAGCGCGGCGCGCCAGGTAGCGGTATGAGATCACCCTCGTGTTCGCTTTCCCCGCATCGTAGTACGCCGTGAGGTAGGAACGAAAATCGAGGTGCTCGTATATGGAAGGTTTCCAGTCGCTCATGGTGCCCCTGCGTTCGTCCTACCAGAGTACGAACCTTGCCCCATTCGTTCAACGCAAGTCGCCGTATATCCGTACTCAATTGGAGTCCCTCCAGACTCGAGACCTGGGTTGCGCACTCGCGTTAGAGTACACCCAGACCCCTGCACCTCGCTCGAAATTGCCGAGCGGACGACCGAGTTTTGCGCCGCAACTCATCGAAATGAAACGAAGATCGGTCGTGGGGAAGCGAGACACTAGAATCCACAGCACACCGCACCGCGGCCGCGTTAAGGCCGGCTGACAGTCGCCCAAGATGCGGACGCACATCGCGACGCAATCGCCAGCGTAGGCCCGTCACCTCTCTCGCTGCGGGCGAGGTGTATGCACTCCGAGCGGATCTTGGAGCCTGCGCGCTCAGTCACTCTCTGGTGTCAGCTGGTTGAGACGCTGCAGCAATTGCTGTTGCTCGTCGCCCGTCAGGACCTCACCAAAGAACTTGGCGACCTCGTCGCAGATGTGCGGGTAGCACTTCTCGAACAGCGCCTCACCTTCGGGAGTCAGGCTGACGATGACCTCACGATCCGACTGCTTCGAGCGCATCCGGGTCACTAACCCACGCTCCTCGATGCGCTTGACGATTCTTGTCACGCTCGGCGCCGAGATCAGCATGTGAGTGGCGACGCTCCCCATCTTCATCCCACGGGTGTTCCCGAGGGTGTTGATGAGGTCCATCTCGCTCAGCTGCAGGTCGTAGTCCTTGGCCACCTCGGCACCAAGGTGGTTCAGCTTTCGTTGGCTCAGGTAAATGCCACGAACCAGTGACACCGGCACGGAGTTTCGTCTGCTTTCAGCCATGATGCATTCCATGTTGGTCAGTTTGGCAACCCGACACGCGACTCGTCCAAGTTGCGCACTCGAGTTTCGTCCAAGGCTGACGGTCCACACACGTGCAACCGCCGACGAATGAGACAGTGAGCAAGTGAGCGCCCATGCAGAACCACAGGCACAGCAGCAAGACCGTGCCCGTGGCGAGTTGGCAAGCCCTTCGCCCCAACAGCGAATGTGCAGCCCACACGACGAACCCACCACCGATGTCGGCGAGATGACGAAAAGCCTCACCCCTCCGAAATGACCGCGGTCGAATGGGGTGATCATAGTATAGCTGTCACAAAATGACAGCCGTTTCGCGAGGACTGAAACACTTTCTCTTGGCATCATTCCTCACGGAGCCTTCAGCGTGCGACGGCCCAGAAAACACGCTGTGGTGCGGTCGAAACGCTCCCTGCTTCAGGCCCTACCGAGTCCGTCAGAACGCTCGCTGTTGGCCAAGTGCAAACCGACTGCTATGGGATAGCGCTCGACGCCAACATCGACCTCAGAAGCCTATCGGCCAGCGCAACACGTTGTCGGCCGTGTGGAAGCGAGGCAAATCCAAATGGACGGGATGTGATCGACCTCGAGTCCGTCGCCTGCTTCATTGCAGCCGCAAAAACACTCAACTTTCGAGTCGCGTCAAAAACCCGAGCGCTCTCGCCGGCCGCCTTTGGGAAGCGCATCCAGCAACTCGAAGACGAGCTCGGCGTGGTGCTCTTCCAGCGCACGACTCGGCGCATCGAGTTGACCGCTGCGGGACACGCCCTTGTTTCCTGCGCCCAGCGCTTGCTCTCTACGGCAGACGAGTGCCGCGACATTGCCCGCAGCGGCACGAAACCCGCCGTCGAGCTCACCTTGGGCACCCGCCACGAGCTCGGTATGTCGTGGCTCCTGCCCATTCGCGCCCTGCTCCCCGAGCGACTGCCCGGATTGGCTCTCAACCTCTACTTCGGAGCCTCTTCAGACCTCGAAAGAAGCCTGCTCGACCTGGTCATCGACTGTGCGGTCTCGTCCCGAGCCCCTTCCACGCGAAGGCTCGACACTCTCTTCCTGCACCCAGAGGAATACACCTTTGTCGGAGCCCCTAAGCTGCTCGCCGCTCGTCCCTTCGACGAGCCCGGTCACGCCCTGCGACACACCCTCATCGACATCAACGAAACCCTGCCGCTCTTTCGCTACGTAGAGCAGAGTGCCGGCGAGCTCCTCAGATTCCGAAGCGTCGCCTACCTAGGAACCATCGCAGCCATCCGCGCCGCCGTGCTCCAGGACGAAGGCGTCGCCGTACTTCCCTCCTACTTCGTCGAGCCGGACCTCGTGGCCGAGACCTTGATTCGCGTCTTGCCGATGTGGCCCATTCAGTGCGACTACTTCCGGCTCATCTTCCGTACCGACGACCCACGCCGAGAACACTTCGAAGCGCTCGCCGAGCTCCTGAAATCCCAGCCGCTGAGCTAGCCCCTGTCCACACTTCCGAACGAGAGGGCACGATGTCATTCCCAGACCCCAGCAACCCTTATTCCTTTGACGACTTCCTCTCCTGGCGCGACGGCGTCGATTATTACGCCGACGATGCCTTCCTCCAGGAGGTCGTCAGGACCTATGCCGGCGCAGGAGCCGACGCCGTCGACGCCCGCGCCCGAGACTTCTCGAAAAAACTCTCGTTTCGCTGGCGACAGCTCTCTGAAGTCGCAGCGATGCCCGAAAACAGGCCCTCCGTCATGCACTACGACGGGCACGGGCACCGCATCGACCGCATCGTTCGGCCTATGGAGACCCTCGAGCTCGAGCGCGGTGTCTTCGATGAGCGCATCTTCTCGCCGAGCCTCGAGCCGTGGGCTCGCCTCACGATGATCTACCTCCTCAACCAGAACGGGGAGTCCTGCGTCACCTGCCCCATCGCCTGCACCGAGGGCATGGTCGCGCTCCTCGAGCGCTTCGCCGACAACGACGAGCTGCGGCGCGTATACGCCCACATCACCGACGGCCTCGACGGCCACGTCGGCATCGGCGCCCAGTACCTCTCGGAGATCCAAGGGGGCTCGGACGTGCCCGCCAACTTGGTCGAGGCGCGACGAGACGGCGCGCAGTGGCGCATCTACGGCAAGAAGTTCTTCTGCTCGGCCACCCACGCCGACTACGCCGTGGTCACCGCCAAACCCACGGGCAGCGAGCAGCTCGGCATCTTCCTCGTGCCCTCTTGGCTGCCCGGCGACAAGGCCC
>Ga0210044_10002498_pt1 | contig 27354 bp, 27 predicted proteins | sample CryGey13umfilter_2_FD_183959 | JGI IMG/M metagenome (GOLD analysis project Ga0210044, IMG submission 183959) | Groundwater microbial communities from aquifer in Utah, USA - Crystal Geyser 4/9/14 3 um filter (SPAdes) (version 2) | ecosystem: Environmental > Aquatic > Deep subsurface >... | reverse complement strand
GTGCTCCGGCACGACACCGCCAAAGGCCTCATGCACCGTCTGCGTGTGCACCACGTCCGAGAGCACCCCCTCAGGGCCCACGACGGACGCCGCTGTCTCGTCACAGCTGCTCTCGATGCCCAGCACCCGCATCCTTCGACCTCCAGGGCGCGTTCACGCGCCGCTTCGCGCCCTCTATCGCGGAACAGGCGCTCCCGGCGCACCGCTCGTCACGCGCGAGGATGTGGCGGCTGGCGCGCCGCGATAAGCTGTGCGCGTGTGGCTCCTCCTGCCAACGCTTGCCGTCGTCGCGCAGGCCGACTCTGTCGACCGCGTCGTAGCGGTCGTGGCCGGTGAGCTTGTGCTCCAGTCCGATGTGGCCATGGACGCGCTGCTCGACCCCGTCGACAAGTCGCCTTCGCCGTATTGGGCCAACACGCCGGCCGATCGCGCCACGCGCCTCGCTGACGCGGCGCTGCTTCGCCACCGCGCCGGCGACCTGGCGATCTACCAGCCCTCCCGCGACGACGTCGCGAAGCGGCTCGCCGCGATTGAGGCCGCCCACCCCGACTTGAACGACCAGGTGAAGCGCTTGGGATACGATCGTTCCATGCTGGAGAACGCGCTGAAGCGCCGCATGATCGTCGAGCGGTTCCTTGAGCGCGACCTCGTCGTGCAGCGCACCGGCCCCGACGCCTGGCAAGACGCCCTCACGGCGCTGCTCGCTCGCGAGCGGGCCGCAGGACTCATTCGCTGGGTCCCCGCGATGGAGCACCCGTGATCCGACCCGCGGGCCTCGACGACGCGGCCGCCATCGCCACGCTAGAGGCGATCGTCACGCCCCACCCGTGGAGCGAGCGCAGCGCCCAAAGCACGCTGTCTCGGCCCACTACAGCCGCGTGGGTCGTCGAACTCGACGGCCAGGTCGTCGGGCACCTGATCACGACCCTCCTCTTCGAGCGCGCCGAGGTGCTGCTCATCGCGGTCGATCCCGAGCGCCGACGCCAGGGGCTCGGCGAGCGCCTGCTCCGCCACGGGCAGGAGCACTGGGCGGTCAATGGCGCCACCGAGGCCTGGCTGGAGGTGCGCGTCAACAACCAAGCCGCGCGGTCGCTCTACGAGCGGCTCGGTTGGACCGAACACTCGGTCCGCCCCTACTATTACACGGATGGCACCGACGCCGCCGTCTACACGCTAGCGCTCTAGCAGCTGAGCGGACTACGACGGACGGAAGGTGACAGTCTTACGAACGGGCAGGTCCGCCTTGATGGGCTGGAACTCCCAGGTGTTCATCTTCTTGGCCATGCACTGCTCAAGCGCCGTGTTCTCGGCGTCCTTTGCGGCGATGGAGACCTCTTTGGTCTTGCCCGAGGCGGCGACCGTGAAGTTGAGCACCCAAGCGCCCTGCAGGGTCTCGTCGACCTTGAGCTGATCGGTGTAGCAGGTCTTGAGGCGCTTGAGCTCATCGCGCATGACCTTCTGCACCATCTGGATGATGGCGTTGTCATCCGTGAGGCGAACGCCCTCGCCCTTGCTGCGGGTGATGGTGGCGTTGCCAACACTGTCGTCGAACAGCCCGCCCCCACCGATGTTGCTGTTCCCATGGGTGGTAGGCGCCGCGTCCACGGTGAGGTCCGTGTTCGAGGAGCCACGGGTGCCCGCGCGGACGGTGCTATTGCCCGGGCCCGTCTGGCCGGAGGCCAGCGGGTCAAGATCGGCGCCGAGCCCGTTGGGATCCAGCTTGAAGCCGGAGATCCCGGTCTTTGGCGCGGGGCTATTGGAAGCGGGCTGCTTGCCCGCGCCGCGCTTGCCGCCGCGAGCGGCCTTGGGATCAGCGACCGGCGCCTCCACGGCGACGTCGTAGTCCACGTCGAGCATGGCGTACTTGTCGTCGTCCAAGTCGAGCATGGCCATGGGCGGCTTGGGCCAGAACAGCAGCGCGAGCGCGGTCGTTAGGATCGTGATCGCCATGATGAAGGCCATGGCCACCGGCAGGAGCATGCGGCGGCGCAGGCGCTTGGCGTCCTGGGCGTGCTGCTTTGCCTTGACCTCCTCACCGGGGTCGGTCGCGGCCTCTTCGCCGGGGATCTCGCCAAAGCACTGTGGACAAGTGCCACCGAAGACAAGCATGTCCTCGTCGACCTCGACGTTGCAGAACGGGCAGTGGTGCGTGTCCGCCAAGCTTGTCTCCCCCGGACGGCAGCGCGTGCACGCCGCGATCCCTTGAACTATACACGGATCCCCTGATGGAGACCACGCCTCCCACAGCAGACCCCGCAGCGCGGGGCCGGTTCCATAACGCTACATCCGCGATCCGAACAGCACGAACGTCAACGCTTAGCTTGGTGGCGTCACGCCATAGAGCGCGTCGAGGAGCCCCACGGTGATGTTGCACCACGCGTGAAAGAGCGCGCCAGCGGCGACGCTGCCTGTGCGCGCACGCATCCAGCCGAACGCGAGCGCCGGAAAGACGATCGCGAAGTGCCACCACTGAAACCGAACGATGCTGTGCCCAAAAGCGAAGATCACGCTGGTGATGAGCAAGCCCGAGCCCACTTGGGCGCCAAACAAACGCCACGCCGTGGGAAAGACCTCATCTAAGCGCGACTGCAAGTAGCCTCGGTAGAAGATCTCCTCGGGGATCGCCGCAAAGAACAGGTGATAGGCGACGAGCAGCGCGGGGTTGGGCGGGAGCGTGCCCGCCCACTGAAAGCCGAAGATGTGGGTCTGGTAGAGGTGATAGCCGACGACCCACGGCACCGTGATGAGCACGATCACCACCGCGTTCAGGCGGAGCGCCGTGCGCCACGTCGCCCAGTCTGAACGCGCCGGCAGCATGATCGGGTAGCGGTCGGGGTCGCGACCGTGCGCGCGCTCGACCCACACCGGCACATACATGAACAGCAGCGGCACGGCGGCGAGCAGGAGATCGCCGGGCCAGCCGCCCAAGGACGCGGACGTCCCCACGACCAACCGAATCGCCACCAACGTCGCGAGCCAGACAGCGAGGACCTGCCCTACAACAGCGCGTCGGTCGCCGACCGGTAGCCCACTAGGTCGAGGGTGACCCATCGAAATCCCGCCTCCTGAGCCACACGCTCGATCGTCTCCGCAGCCGCACGCTGAACGAGCAGCGCCCGTCCCACCTCATCCACCTCGATCCGCGCGAGGACCTCGTCCCCGATGGCGTGCCATCGCACGCGGAGCTGTCGGACCCCTAGCCGCCTGATGGCGCTCTCGACCGCAACAACTTGTCGAACCCGCTCAAGCGTGACCCGAGTGCCCGCCGTAAAGCGGCTTCCAATGCACGCAAAGGACGGTTTGTCCCAAACAGTAAGCCCGAGCTCGCGCGCCGCCTGGCGCACGGCGGCCTTGCCCATGCCCGCCTCGACGAGCGGGTGCCGCACGCTGCGCTCGGTCGCTGCCTGCAAGCCCGGGCGGTGATCGCCGAGGTCGTCCAAGATCGTGCCGTCGAGCACCCACGCGAGGCCTCGCTCCTGGCGAAGCGCTTGCGCGAGCGCAAACAGCTCGTCCTTGCAGAAGTAGCAGCGCCGCCCGTCGTTGCGCGCGTAGCCCTCGTTGTCGAGCTCGTGGCTGCGCACGACGACGTGCTCGATCCCGACCTGCCCCGCGACCTCGGCCGCGACCTCCGCCTCTTCCGGGGGGAGCGTGGGCGAGTGCGCCGTGAGCGCGACGGCACGCGAGCCGAGCTCCTGCGCGGCGATCGCGGCGACCAAAGCGGAGTCGACGCCACCCGAGAGCGCGACGACCACGCTGTCCATGCCGCGGACGAGGTCGCGCAGCGCTGCTACCGTCACCGGCTCACCCAACGCGAGCCGATGAGCAGGGCGTCCAAGCGGGTGCGCAGGAAGACGCGCCCGGCGTCACCCGGCAGCGGCGTTGGCGGCGCGAGGCTCATGGACAGCGGCATGCAGACGATGCCGTCCCCTCCCCCACGCGCCTTGAGCTCGGTGAGGATCGCGTGCAGCGCAGGATCGTCGGCCTGCGAAACCCAACGAAGCTGCGCCCGTCCGTCGGGGGCGAGCGCCCCAGCTGCCGAGGCGCGCAGCGACTCTGGCACCAGCACCGAGGCCGAGCCGAAGCGCGACGACTCGGCGAGGACCGCGTCGGTGAGCACCTCAGCGCGGCGAGGATCGTCGGCGAGCAGCGCGACGACGTACTCCTCGTCGCGTGGGCGCCCGAGCGACGCGACCGCCGACTGCACGGCCTCGACGTCGTCGGCCCGCACGAGCACCGACCGGTTGCCCAAGCAGTGGGGACCGAGCCCCGCCTGGCCCGCGAACACGCCGACGTGCTTGCGCTGCTCCAGCGCCGTGGCCACCTTGATCGCGGGATTACCGACCGCCGTCGAGCGAAGACCGAGCCCCGCGAGCGCGCCTTGCACCTGGCCATCCGTCCACTGGTTGCCGAGCTGAAGCGGCAGCCGATGCGGCGCGACCCCGCCGACGCTACACGCCGCGCCGACGGCTTGCTCCACAGCGCCCGGGAAGGGCGTCACGTACACGTGATCGACGTCGGGCAGCTCCGCGACAGCGGCGACAAGGCGCGGGTTGTCCCAGACCTCGCCCGCGAGGACGAGGTCATGCACGCCTTGCTCGCGAATGTGCCAGGTCACGAGCTCCTGGACCACGCCGACGAGGTTGTGCATGACGCTCGCCGCGGCCACCTCGCGGGGCGCCTGTGCGAGCGCGCGGTAGACGGGGGCACCGCGATGCGAGGGCATGGGGTAAGCGCGCGGCGACAAGCGCGGACCGTCCGCGCGCAGCGTCTGGTCGAGCAGGTGCAGGAGCTCCGCGTCGGGTTCGGCCCTAGCGGAGAGGCCCCACAGCAGGTGGTGGTCGACCCACGGCTCGAAGCCGATCGCCGCGGCGCAGCGCTGCAAATGCACATGCAGCGCCGAGAACCCCTGCTGCGACCACGCGCGCGTGATCTGCCCGGCGGCGCACTGGTGAACCGCGAACGAGACCCCGTCGCCGAGCGGATGAAGCGTGAGGGCGATGACGTCGTCGTCGGGCTGACAGCGGTAAGCAGCAGCAGCTAGCGCGCGGTGGACGTCGACCATGGTGACGCGCTGGGGCTGGTAGCCCCGTTCACGGAAGCGACCCTCGAACCACTCCGAAGCGCGGTCCGCGTCGGCGGCCCCCATGCCCGTGCGGCGTAGCACCGCCTGCACGAAGACCTCCGCGTCGAGCACGGGCGAGAAGGGGTCGGGCTTGAGGAGCGGGCGCAAGCTCGGGAAGCGCCTAGCAATGAGCGGAGGTGAAAAGCGCCCAGCGACGGCGATCTGTTCGACGTCTGACGCGCGAAGTCCCGCCGTTTCAAGGCACATCTCGACGGCGGTCCACGGAAACCGGCGCGTCCCGGCCTCTTGGGCGTACGTCGCCTCGCGCTCAACGGCGACGAGCTGGCCGTCGATCACGAGCGCTGCACCACCGTCTCGGCTGTCTGAGATCCCTACAATGACCACGTCAGCCCCTCCAGATCGCTCGCCATGGCGGGACGAGCGTGGCATACTAACGACGGCACACCGCTGCCGCCCCTCCGCCGCCCGCTCCCACGAGTCCCGCCTTGCTCGCCCTCCTCCTCCTCGCCGCTTGCGCAGCTGGTCCGCGCATCCCTGGCCCCACTGCAGCCGTGGGAAAGCCGCTCCCGATGCTGCACGCAGCGCCGGTCATCCCGGAGACCTCGCCCGAGCACGCGCCCGAGCAAGCGCCCGAGGAGCCGCGCGTCGCGCGCCGACGAGACCGACAGCACGACGACGAAGCGAACGCCCTCGTCGACGCCGCGAGGTACTACCTGAACCACGACACGCGCGGCTTTCGCGACGATTGCAGCGGCTTTATTGAGGCCGTCTATGCGCGCGCGGGCACCCCAGTCCACGGGAGCACCGCGGCGCTGTGGGAGCAGGCGCGGGCGCGCGGCGCGACCCACCGCGATCGGCTGCCGCGCCCCGGCGACCTCGCCTTCTTCGACAACACCTACGACCGCAATGGCAACGGACGGCGCGACGATCCGCTCACACACGTCGCCATCGTGCTGGAGGTCGACGACGACGGCACCATCCTGCTCGCCCACGGCGGGACCTCGCGCGGGCGGACCACGCTGCACATGAACCTGCGCGACCCGAACGTGCAGACCAGCGACCGCGGCGACGTGATGAACGACTACCTTCGCCGGCGCGATCTGGACGCACCCGCAAGTACGCCGCGCCTCGCGGGGCAGCTGTGGCGGGGCTTCGCGACGTGGGACGGCCGCGACGCGACCACCTCAGACGCGACTCCATCGAAGAGAACACCACTCCCAGCCGTCGGGGGAGGCACCACCCAGGAGGCGACGTGACGCTGTGGCTGCTCACCCTCAACGCCCTCGCGGCGTCCTATGCCGCCCCCGACACGAACGTCGTCGGGCAAAGCGTCGCTGCGGCCGCCCAATGGTACCTGGAGCACAAGCCAGCGCTTGAACGAAACGACTGTTCTGGGCTTGTAAACGCGGTGCTCGAGCGTGCGGGGCTGCCCACCAGCGGCGCGTCCACCGAGGGCTTTTGGGAGCTCGCGACAGACGCTGGTACGCTGCACCGACAGCCGCAGCCCGGCGACCTCGCCTTCTTCGACAACACCTACGACCGCAACCGCAACGGCCTCGTCGACGATCCGCTGAGCCACATCGCTGTCGTGGTCAGCGTCGACGCGAACGGCACCGTGCACATGGTCCACCGCGGCTCCCGCGGCATCGCGGCGCTGGTGCTCAACACGGACCACGCCGACGAGCGGCAGCACGACGGCGCCATCGCGAACGACTATCTGCGCTCGTTGGGCTACGGCGCCGCCGACGGACCTCGCCTCACCGCGCAGCTCCTCCGCGGCTTCGCCTCCGCGGCGGGCGGCGAAGACGGCCATGAGGGGTTGGCCACCGACAGCGTCGTCGCCGAACACCACGCGCCTCGCCTCCCAGCGCCGCCGCGCGAGGGGCCCGCCGAGGTGACGGCGCGCGATGGCCTCAAGGTTCACCGGCGCGACCTCGCCCACGCGGACTGCGACGAGCTGTGGCGCACGCGCAACACCGTCTTCGCGCGGCACGGCTACCGCTTTCAGACCGAGGCCGCGCAGCACCTGTTCGCGAGCCGATCGTGGTACGTCGAGAGCCCGCTGGTCGACGTCACCACCGTCGACGACTTCCTCACTGAAGCGGACCAGCGCAACCTAAAGCGCGTCCTGCGCTACGAAGACCGCTCCACCTGCGCCGACTGAGCGCCACGGGGGCCAAAGAGCCGCCGCGTTTGGTCGCTCTGCAGCACACCATCGGGATCGACCTGCGCCTTGAGCGCGAGGAAGCGGTCCAGCACGTCGTCGCCGAGGGACTCGCGCAGCTGGGCGCCCGTGAGGATGGAGTCTTTCGCCAGGTAAAAACGGCCGTGTGCGGCGACGACCCGCTTCGCGAGCAGGCGCAGGAGCGCGTGGAGATCCTCGCGCTGGCGGTCCTTCACGAAGAAGTCGAGCGCGAAGGAGTAGCCATCGAGCGCGTGGCTCAGCCAGAAGGCGTCGGGGCGATGGCGCTTCATGACCACGAGGTAGGGCTCTTGGGCTTCGGCCTGGCAGCGCGAGAGCACCTCGCGGGCGACCGCCTCGGCGTGCTCCGCCGGCAAGAACATCTGAAACTGCACGAGGCCGCCGGGCTCAGTGAAGCGCTTCCAGTCCGGCACGAAGTCGAGCAAGAAGTTGAAGCGCGCGTGCGGCTCCAAGTGCGCCTCGTGCGAGCCGCTGCGCCAGCGAAGCAGCTGAAAGCGCCCGAAGTTCACCAAGCGCATGCCCCAGCGGTTGGCGAAGGGCCGCGCGAACCAGTGCAGCCAGCGCATGGGCAGCACGCCGAACAGCCGCGGCGGCAGGGTTTGCCGCTCAAGCGCCTTGTAGGCGTCGGCTTCGGGATCCTCCCCCGCCTCCACGTAGCGCGCAGCGTGGAGCTGGCCGCGCCCGAGGGCGTCGCCGCTGGCGTAGGCGTCGATCCAGCCTACGACGTAGTCATAGCCTGCGTCATTGTAGGCGCGAAACTTGCGGAAGGCGGACGCGAGGTCGTCGGCGACGGCGGGGGTGACCGAGAGCCGCCCCGAGTGGACGCGCTTGAGCTGCACCGTGATCTGGGTGAAGGTGCCCAGCAGGCCAAAGCCCCCGATCGCCGCGTGGAACAGGTCAGGCTCTTGCTCGGTGCTGATGAGGCGCGCTTGGCCATCGGGCGTCACGAAGCGCGCGGAGCGAACGCACTCGCCGAACGGCCCGTGGCGGTGGTTGTTCTTGCCGTGGGCGTTGGCCGAAGCCAAGCCGCCGAGCGTGGTGAACATGGTGCCGGAGACGACAGCGGGCCACCAGCCGTCGCGCAGGACGTGCTGCCAGAGCTGCTGAAGCGTGACGCCCGGCTGGCACACAGCGATGCCGGTGGCGGGATCCCAGCGCTCGATCTCGTTCATGGCGCTGAGGTCCATGAGCAGGTTGCCCTCGGAGAGCGCCGCGTCGCCGTAGCTCCGTCCGCCGCCCTGGTGCCCGATGGTCCAGCCACGCTCCCGCGCGAGGGCGTAGGCCTCCGCGACGTCGTCCTCGGTTCGCGGACGAACGACGTTGCACAGCGCGTGCGCGGTCATTCCCCATCCGGAGCGCGGCTCTGTCATGACGACGAGGGTGCTCATACGTTCGTCCTCCGGAAGATCAAGCTTGGAATATGACGAATCACCGCCATGATCGGCATCCACGCGAAGGGCACATAGGCGGTGCTGGTGCCGCGCTCGGACGCGCGCAAGATCGACGCCGCAGCGACATCGGCGTCGATGAGCAGCGGGAGCTTGTCGCGCCCCTCGGTCATCGCCGTGCGCACAGGCCCCGGCTTGATGGTGACGACGCTCACCCCATGGCGGCTCAAGCGGTTGCGCAGCGACTCCATGAAGGTGTGCAGCGCCGCTTTGGACGCGCAGTAGCCGGGGTTGCCGATGCGACCGCGGTCGCCCGCCACCGAGCCGATGCCCACGAGGGTGCCGCGGCGCTGCGCGAGGAAGCGCTCCGCGCCGAGGTTGAGCCACGCCATGGCGCCGACGGTGTTCACGGCCAGGATGTCGGCGTCGACCCGGATGTCGAAGCTGTCCAGCTCCACGCTCGGCATGATGCCCGCCGCGTAGACCAGCACGTCCAGGCCGCCGAGCGCCGTGACAGCCTCGTCGAAGCAGCGCCGCGCGTCGGCGACGTCGCGCACGTCGTGAACGAAGGTGACACAGCGCGGATCCCCGTCCACGTTGAGCGCGTTGGCGAGCTCCTGCAGGCGGTCCCCGCGACGCGCAACGAGCGCGACCCGGTAGCCAGCACGCGCCATGCGCCGCGCGAGCGCCTCACCAATCCCGCTCGACGCGCCAACCACGATGGCCTTCTTGAGCATCCAATGACCTCCGAAGCTCTCCCAATAGCTTAACAGCTGCCGTTGTGCAGCCGATGAGGAGTGACCAGTAGGCACCGCTGCTGATATACTTTGGACTTGCCCGTCTCGGAGAGCAGCACATGCAAGACGAATACCTCACAAGCCCTGAGCTCAAGTCGCTGAAGGCCCTGCTCGACGAGCAGCTTCGCACGCTGATGGACCAGTCGCGTGAGGCGGTAAATACGCTCACGACCGTTCGCGAAGGCGACCCCGATCCCCTCGATCTGGCCGTCACCGAGTCCAACCGCGAGTTCACGCTCCGCTTGGCCGACCGCGAGCGCCGCCTCTTGTCCAAGATTCGCTACGCCTTGGACCGCATGAGCAACGGCGAGTACGGCGTCTGCGAAGGCTGCGGCGAGCCGATCACCTACAAGCGCCTCCTCGCCCGCCCCGTCGCGTCGCAGTGCATCGACTGCAAGACAGAAGCCGAGCAAGTAGAGACCCGCCGCCGCGTGTTCTAGCGCGCGGCGCGGTGGGAGGACTAGCCTCCCACCTTGGTCATTGTGCCCTCGAAGGCCCGCCCTAGGTGGGCCTCGTGCCCAGCGACCTTCCCCCACACCATCGAGCGAATGAGCTGCTCGACCGCGTCATCGTCCGCGCCGGAGCGGAGCGTGTCGCGCAGGTTGGGTGAGTCGTCGCGCGACAAGCAGGTCCGCAGGTCGCCGTTGCACTGCAAGCGCAGGCGGTTGCACGCCTCGCAGAAGTGCTCGGACATCGCCGAGATGAAGCCCACGATCAGGCCGTCGTCGAGCTGCCAGTGGGTCGCTGGCCCCCCGCCTTGACGCGCGTTGAGCGGGCGCATGTCGAAGCGCGCGCGAAGCCGCTCGCGAAGCGACGCCTCGGTGACGTGGCGCTGAAGCGGCGCGTCGAAGGGCATGTACTCGATGAAGCGCAGCTGCGTGGTCGCCGCGTGCTGCCGCGCCCAGTCCACCATCCCCTCGATCTCGCCGTCGTTCTCGCCAGCGACGACGACGACGTTGATCTTGAGCGGTGAGAGCCCCGCCGCGCGTGCCGCCGCGATGCCCGCCAGCACGCGCTCGAGCGTGCCCCCGCGCGTGATCGCCCGAAAGCGCTCCGGGTCGAGCGTGTCCATGGACACGTTGACGCGCGTGAGCCCCGCGTCGGCGAGCGCCTGCGCGTGGTCGGCGAGCAGGTGCCCGTTCGTGGTGAGGTTGACCTCGTCGATGCCAGGCAGGGCTGCGACCTGGCGCACCAAGCCAGTGAGCCCGCGGCGCACCAACGGCTCGCCCCCCGTGAGCCGCACACGCGAGACGCCCATCCCCGCAAAGATCCGCACCAAACGGGCGATCTCATCGAAGGTGAGCAGGTGCTCGCGCGGCGCCCAAGCGAAGCCACGGATCGGCATGCAGTAGACGCATCGGTAGTTGCAGCGGTCGGTGACGCTGAGCCGGAGGTAAGTGTGCGCGCGACCGAAGCGGTCGACGAGCGGGCCTTGCGTGGGCCGCTCCGTCAACCGCGGTACGGGGAGCGCCATCAGACCAACTTTGCGGCGACCGCCCGCGCGACCTGGCGGAACGCGTCCGCGATCGGTCCGTCGCCGAGGGCGATGGGGCGACCTGCATCGCCAGACTCGCGCAGGCGACTCTGGAGCGGGATGCGGCCGAGCACCTCGGTGCCGTTCTCGGCCGCGAGGGCCACGCCGCCACCGTCGCCGAACACGTAGTCGCGCGTGCCGTCGGGCAGCTCGTACCACGCCATGTTCTCCACGAGGCCGAGGAGCGGGACGTCGAGCTTCTGGAACATGGAGATGCCGCGCACAGCGTCGACGAGCGCGACGGTCTGCGGCGTGGTGACGATGATCGCCCCCGACAGATCCACCGCTTGAATCAGGGTAAGCTGCGCGTCACCGGTGCCCGGAGGCAGGTCGATGACCAAGAAGTCGAGCTCGCCCCACTCGGTCTGCTGCAGGAACTGGCGCACGAGGCCCATCACCATCGGGCCACGCCAGATGATCGCCTGCTCCTGCGGCACCATGAGCCCGACCGAGAGGCACTTCACGCCGTAGGCCATGACCGGGATGATGAGGTTGTCTTCCGTGGCCATGGGCTTGGCGGAGACGTTCATCATGGTGGGCAGGCTGGGGCCGTACACGTCCGCGTCCAACAGGCCGACGGCGTAGCCCTCGCGCATCAACGAGACGGCGAGGTTGGTGGCGACGGTGGACTTGCCGACGCCGCCCTTGCCCGACGCGACGCAGATGACGTGCTGCACGCCAGGGATGGGCTGCTTGCGCACCGGGCCCCCGTGCGCTTGCACGCCGGGGCCGCTCATGCCGGGGACCGGATCCTCCTTTTTGGGAGGGAGCGGGCGAGGCGCTTCGCCGTGGGCTGGCCCGGTGGGGGCGGTGGGCGCTGTACCGAGGCGCGCGAAGGGAAAGACAGGGCCATCAAAGCCGCCATCGCGAAGGCCGCTGAGCAAGGATTCTTCTACGTGCTTGCGCTGCTCCTTGCTGTGGCCGACCTGGTACACAAGATCGAAGCGCAGCCGCCCCGCTTCGTCCATCCGAATGGCGCCGAGCACGCCCGCGTCGGCGACAGACTCGCCGGTGAGGGGGTCGAGAACCGTTGTCGCGACGCGCCCAAGCAGGGCGATGGGATCGATTGAGCCACTCACACTCACCTCCGGTAGCCGCCAGGCGTATCCGGTCCGCCGGACGTTGTGCTAGTCTTGCCGCAACCCGAGAAGGACATGCGTCGACCTCTGCTGCCCCTCCCATTGCTGTTCGCCAGCTCGTCCGCCTACGCGACGTGGCCTGAAGATGTCACCCTCACCGACATGCTCGATCATGATGGCCAGCGCATCAGCGGCCCGGTGACGGACGACTACCGCACGCTCATCACCGAGCTCGGCACCGCCATCGCCAACAAGCCCATCGCGCCAGCGGGGACGCTCGGCGCCTTTGGCTTCGACTTCTCGATGCAGAACGCGTTCGTTTTTTACCACGGCCAGGGCACCGCGGGCGCCCCGTCGGCGTGGGAGCGAGCCGCCCCGGACGAGAACCCCTCGCCGTGGATGTTCGTGCCAACCTTCACTGCGCGCAAGGGCATCGCCGCCTCACTTGAGGTGGGCACCACGGCAGGCTGGGTCGGCATGACCCGCCAGGGCGTGTTCGGCGGCTTCGCGCGCCTCGGGCTGCTGGAGGGCTACAAGCCCGCTCCCGACATCACCATTCAGATGGGCTACTCGGGCTACATCGGCAATGTGCAGCTCGACGCCGGCGCTCTCGACTTTGGCGCGCGCATCGGCTCCTGCTTCGCCTTCGGGGCGTTTCCGGGCATTCACACTGCGCAGTTCGAGCCGTACGCCGACTACACGCTCATTCGCGTGAGCGCGGCGCCGCGCGTGGACGACACCACCGCGGAGCTCCTCGGCGTCGCGCGCTACTACGGCCTTGGCCGCGCCGACGACTCCGAGCCCGCCATCGCCGTACACCGCCTCTCCACGGGCTTCCAGGTCACCAACGGCACGGTCCACTTCCGCGCCGCCGGGAGCTGGGCGATCGGGTCCGCGCCGAGCCTCTCGGTCGGCATGGGCTTCACCTACTGATCTCGGCGCTCCTGGTCGCCAGCGCGCTCGCGGCGGAGCCCGCGCACTTGGAGGCCTGGGTCGACGCCGACCTGCGCCGCGTCCACGGCGTGCTCACCGCGCCGAGCGCCAGGTGGGACGACCCGCTCGCACGGCTACCACCCGCCGCCGACGCGCTGACGCTCCCACGCACCACGCCCGGTGGTCGACGGCGGGGAAACGTTCGCTGGAGCACAAGCGAGCGCGGAGAGCTCACCTTCGAGGCCGAGCTGCCCAAGCGCTTCGGCGGCGTAGGCGCCACCCGCCACGGACTGTTCGCGAACGGTGGCTGGTACCCGCAGGATCCCTCGCTCCCGGAGCGCACGTGGGACGCGCTCGTCCACCTGCCACCGGGCACGGTCGGCGCCCTCGGTGACACGGTCGGCGCGGACGAGCTGCGCTGGCAGGGCACCAGCGAGCGCGTGAGCCTCGCCGTCGTGCCCAACGGGGTCGTCACGCGGGCAGGAAGCGCCACGCTCCTCACCCGAGGTGAGCCGCGAAAGGTGCTCTGCGAGCGGATCAGCGCGATGGTGCCCGGCGAGCTGCTCGTCGTCGAGGCCCCGCTCCGACGTCGCCTCGCCCGCCCCGGCGCGGATCAGCTGCTCGTCAGCGATCGCGCCTGGCGCGCCTTTGGGCCGCTGCGCCGCTACCACGACGGCCCCATCGCCCGCGCCGCAGCCATTGTGCTCGCCACCGAGGCGGTCACCCTGGACGCCAACGCCCAGCGCGATCTGCGCGTAGTGCGCTGGATCCCCTCCGTCGACGCCATCCTGCACGATCACAACCTGCCGTTCTACGGCGACGTCTTCGGCGCTGGGCCGAGCGACGATCCGCTTCAGGACGACCTCAGCGAGCTGTACCAGCCCCGCGTCCGCCCGGCCCCAGCCCCCACGGCCCGCGCGCCGCTGAGCCTGCTCGCGACGGGCGCGGTGCAGACGGTGCAGCTCAACGACGGCTGGGCGGTGGCGACAGGCGTGCTGATCCTGCGGCGCGGAGCGGACTCAAGCCGCTTTGGCTGGGGCGCGCTCACGACCGACCAGACGAACCTCGTCGCGGGCACGCTCGGCTTCGCGCAGCGCGCGGGGCGGCGCTTGGACGGGCAGCGCCGACGGCACCTGCTCATGGTCTGGGTCGAGCCCGCGCTGCTGAGCCCGATCACGCGCGCCGCTGACACCCGCTGGGCGCTCGGCGCCGGCGCCGCGTGGACCTACCGCTCGCGCCACGAGGGCCTGTTCGCCGTCGACGGCTGGAGCACGCGGCTCGCCGCCGATGTGGGTTGGCTGCCCGAGGTGAACGAGGGGTGGCGCGCCCTGTCCGCGCGGGTGGGCTCGGTGCTCTCCCCTCACCCTCGCCTCGCCCTCGCGTGGCGCGCGACAGGCGGCGCCGCTCGGAGCGCGTCGGCGACTCACCGTGTCGCCCTCGGCGGCCCCAACGCGCTGCGATCCGTCGCGCCGAGCGCAGCCCCAGCGAGCCTCGCGCTCACCGGCGCCACCGAGCTGCGGTGGGTCGCCGCGCGCGACCTCTCCGTGCCGCTAGGATTTGGCTGGCTCAGCGAGCTGCAGCTCACCGGAGGCGTTGAGGCGGGGATCGGCCGGGGCGCCGACGGCGCGCTCCTCGCGACGGGCGTGACCGTCGGCGTCGCGGGCGTCGCGGAGATGCTCGGCGTCGACCCGCGCATGGCCGGGCTGACCGCCGCGTGGCCGCTGCGTACCTCGGGCTTCGACGCGCCCATCAGCGCTTGGCCGACCGTCTACCTGCGGTGGGCGCAGGCCTGGTGAGCGCTACTCGGTGAGCCCGAGCGCCCGCCGATGAGCCGGTCCCGCCCACACGGTCGCGAAGGCATCTGCTTGCGCCTGGAGGTCCTCGCCCGCCACCACCGCGCGCTTGGCCGCGCGCACGGCCGCGATGGAGCGCTTTAGGATTGGCGCGACGAAGGCCCGCGCCGCGGCGAGGCCATCGCCGTCGACGACCTGATCCGCGAGGCCCAAGCGCAGCGCCTCGTCGGCGCCCACGGCGGGTCCGAAGCACAGCAGCCGCGTGGCTTGCCGCCGACCGACCAGCGTCACCAGCCGCCCCGCGCCGCCCCAGCCTGTGGAGACGCCGAGCGCGACCTGGGCGAAGCGCAGCGACGCCGTGGACTCCCAGATGCGAAAGTCCGCCGCGGTGGTGAGCTCAGCGCCGCCCCCGAGCGCCGCGCCCCGAAGGACGACCACCGACACGGCTGGCAGGTCGCGCAGGGCGTTGAGGACCTGCCCCATCGCGACGGCCATGCGGTGGCCCGCCTCTGCTGAGAGCAAGGCAGAGCGCACGTCGTCGAGGTGTCCACCCGAGCAGAGCGCGCGCGGATCTGTGCCGTAGATCAACACCACCGCGCCGTCCCAGCCCTGTAGGGTGCGCACCGCCCGAGCGAGCTCGGCCATCATCGGCACCGTGAGCGCGCCACGCGCGTCCGGGTTGTCGATGATCAGCTCCGCGACGACGCCCGCGAGCTCCAAGCGCACCAGCCCGGGGCGCGGTTCGGCCCCGGCCGCGAGCGCCTCGAGCTCGCCGACGGCGTGATCGAGCGCGGCCACGACTACCGGTTCGACCAGTGGAGGATGGACGTAGCGAGCGCCTGATTAGCCGTGCCGTCTTCGTGCTCGCGGCCGCCATCCCAGTGGTAGACCTTGCCGTCGCGCTCGTACCAGACCGCTTCGCCGTCCAGCGCGGTGACCGTGCCGGTGGCGCGTCGGGGCGAGCTGCCAGTCACCGCCTCGCACAGGCCCTCGACAGAGTAGCGCGCGCGGTGCGGCAGCAGCCCGCCGGTGTCCTCGGCGAGCAGGCCGCTGAGCACCGGGTAGCGATGCAGCGCGAGGATCTCACCCGTAGCGTCGCCCACGCCGACGGCGAGCACGCGCGAGCCGGGGCGCTGCAGGTCCGGGTAGCCAAAGAGCAGGTATTCACGACCACTTGGCAGGGTCATCACGCCGCGCTCGCCCGCGTGATGCAGCACGTCGACCACCGGCGCGACGCGCTCGAGCGCCGGGGGCAGGTCGTGCCACTTGCCATGGGTGAGCTCGCCACGCACCTCGTAGACCGCGCGCTTCCAGCCCTGGAGCACCTCGCCGCCAGCGCCCGCGACGGGCTCCTGGCCCATGTCCTCGGAGGCGCGCAAGGAGAGCGAGCGCCCGCCGATGCGACCGAGGCTCCCCGACGGGGGGGGCAGGTCGGGGGCCGGCTCGGGCGCCGCCGTCTCATCGACGACGTCGTCGCCGACCTCGGCGTCGACCTCTTCGGTGCGCTCAGCGACTGCGGGCATGGGCACCGCGCGGGGGCTGTAGAGCCCGGGGCCGTCTTTGCGAAGCTCGCCGATGAGGTGGGTCAGCTCGGGCGTGACGAGCAGGTCCATGGCTGTGGCGCAGCCCGCCTCCGAGCCCGGGAGCGCGAAGACGACCATGCCGCCGATGGTGCCCGCTGTCGCGCGCGACAGCAGGGCCGCGGCGCCGATCTGCTGGAAGGAGAGCACGCGAAACAGCTCACCGAAGCCTGGGATAGCGCGCTCGACGAAGTTGTCGACGGTCTCCGCCGTGACGTCGCGGCGAGCGAGGCCGGTGCCGCCCGTGCAGATCACCACGTCGACGCCCTCGGAGAGGGCGGTGACGAGGTAGTCGTGAATCGCCGCGGCGTCGTCGCCGACGACGTCACGCTGGACCTCGTGGCCCTCGTCGATCAGCCGCTCCTCGCACAGGGCGCCGCCGGTGTCGGTGGCGAGCGAGCGGGTGCTGCTCACGACGAGCACGCGGGTCTTGAGGGCGCCGACCTGGGCGTGATGGTGTCGATGCTCGTCTGCGCTCATGCGATCCTCCAACCTGCGACCGGGCGTTGGTCCCACGTCGCGCGCACGCAGGATCGACGACCCACGACCCGAATGCAAGCGGGCGGGGTAGGATGCAGCACTTGGAGCCCCAATGACCCGTCTGCACCTCACCCTCCCGCTCGTGATCGCCTTGGCCGCCTGCGCCAAGCGGGGCGCCGACGCCCCAGCCGACGCCGAGCCCGTCATCGCCGAGCCTGCGCCCGCACCCGACGGTCTGCCCGCCTGGGACGACGTGCCCTCGGGCCACCCGCCCGGCGCCACCGACCCGCCCTTCCCCGTGCTCATCATCAGCCCCGACGGCGTCTGCCACAAGCGCTGGCAGAGCCCGTTCTTGCGGCGCTCGGGCGTTGTGTTCGACCCGCACGTTGAGGACTGCGTGGGGACCGACCTCGGCTGCGGGACAGCCGTCACCTGCCCCGCCAGCGCGGCGCCCCTGCTAGAGACGCTCACAGCGAGCGGCGCAGCGCCTCAGGGGCGTTGAGGTTCGCGAGGCTCGCGTCCGGGAGGAGCACTCGGGCGCAGCCCTCTGCAAAGTGACTCGCAGACCTGCCTTCACGGGCGGCGACCCGCGCTTCTTCCGCGCGCGAGGCGGGGTAGACCGCCACCAGCGGTGAGCGCCGCCCCGACGCGTCCATCGCGACCGCGCCGCGCTCGTTGGCAGCCGCGAGCAGCGCGCTGAGGTCGGCCGACCGCAGCCATGGCGTGTCACAGGGCGCGAAGAGCACGCTCCCCCGTCCCGCGTGCGCGAGCGCCGCCGCGACCCCCCAAAGCGGATGGGGCGTCTCCCCTTCGCCGTCGGAGATCACGGCGAGCGCGGCGCCGTCGCGCGCGAGCCAGACCTCGTCCGAGGGGGCTCGGCGAACGAGCACGACCGCGTCGGCCAGCGGCTCCAGCAGCGCGGCGATCTCGACCGCCATCGGGTAGACGCCAGGAAAGAGCACGCTCGCTTTGTCCGTGCCCATGCGCGACGACGCCCCGCCCGCGAGCACGGCGCCGAGGGTCGCCCTCACCCGCCAAAGCCTAGTTGTTCCCCGCCGAGCGCCGACGCGTCCAAGAGCTGCACCTGCGCGAGCTCGCCGGCCTCGACGCCGCCTTGGTCCGCCTCCCGCACGAGGAGGCCGTGGCTGTGCGCCATCGCCTTGAGCACGCCGCTCGACTGCCGGCCTGCGCTACGAAACACGAGGCCGTCCGGCGTCTGCTCGAGGGCCACGCGAAGCAGCTTGGTGCGGCCGGGGTGCTCGGGGATCCGCTCTAGGGCGCGCGCGCTCACCAGCGGCAAGTAGGGCGCCGCGACGCCCTGCGCGCTCATCAAGACCGGGCGTACGAACTGCAAGAAGGTGACGACGCAGCTCACCGGGTTGCCCGGCAAGCCGAACACGGGAACGGCGCGCCCGTCGCGGTGGGCAACCCCATACGCCAAGGGCTTACCTGGCTTTATGGCGACGCGCCAAAAGTCGACGTCGACGCCAAGCTCGGCGTACGCCTCCTTCACGAAGTCGAAGACACCGACGCTGACACCGCCCGTGGTGAGCACGACGTCCGCCAGGGCGATGGCCCGCTGGAGCGCGTCGCGAATCGCCGGCAGGGTGTCCGCGGCGTTGCCGAGGTCGAGCGGCACGCCGCCCGCTTCCAGCACGTAGCCCGCGAGCGCGAAGTTGTTCGAGGAGTAGATCTGCCCGTCGCCAAGCGGCTCTCCCGGCTGAACGATCTCATCACCGGTGGACAAGATCGCGACCACCGGGCGGCGTACCACCGCGACCGAGGCGTGACCCAGCGAAGCGATGAGCCCGACGCGCGACGGCTTGAGGTGCTCGCCAGCGCGCAGCACCACCTCGCCCTCGGCGACATCTCCCCCCCGCGGGCGAACGTGTTCGCCGAGCGCCGCTGTCACGTCGACGCGCACGACGCCCTCGCGCGCAGCGTCCGTGCGCTCCACCATCACGACCGCGTCCGCGCCGCGCGGCATGGGCGCGCCCGTCATGATGGCGCTCGCCGTGCCCGGCAGGACCTCGAACACCCCGAACGAGCCCGCGCCGATGGTCTCGTTGATGCGCAGCGACACGGGCGGCGAGGCCGTGTCCGCGGCGCGCACCGCGTACCCGTCCATGGCGGAGTTGTCCCAGCCCGGCACGTCGATCGCTGCGCGCACGTCCTGCGCGAGCACCCGCCCGTAGGCTTGGGCCAGCGGCACGCGCTCGGCTTCGAGCGTCGGCGGCGTGGAGAGGACGCGCGCGAGCGCTTGAGCAATCGAGAGCATGGCGCTCACCTCTTCTGGATGCGGAGCTTGTCACCGGGGTGAATCACGGTGCCGCTGAGCTTGTTCCACTGCTGCAGCTCTTTGACGGTGCAGCCGTACTTGGTGGCGAGCGCGCCGAGGCTGTCGCCCGGCTTCACGGTGACGTCGAGCCACTGGGTGGCCGGCTGACGCACGGTGAGCACCTGGCCGACGCGAATTTGGCTTGCGTCCTTGATGGCGTTCCACGCCTGAAGATCGGCGGAGCTTACGTGGTACTTGGACGCGATGCCGGAGAGCGTCTCGCCGGGCTTGACCGTGTGCTTGGTGGTCGCCGTGGCGGCGGCGGGCGCCTTGCTGTCCGCGCCAGCTTGCAGCGTCAGCACCTGACCGACGTAGATGGTGGACGACTTAAGGCTGTTCCAAGCTAGAATCTGGTCGGCGCTCACGCCATAGCGCGCCGCGATCTGCGAGAGCGTGTCGCCGGGTGCGACCTTGTAGGTGGTCGCGCGCGCTGCGGGAGGAGCCCCAGTCGACTCCGCCGGAGGCGGCACCGTGCCGCCCGGGATCGGGATCACGAGCTCCATGCCGACGTAGATGCGGTTCGTGTCCTTGAGCTGCGAGGCGCGGCTGATGTCCTCCACCGTCACGCCGTAGTGCTTCGCGATGCCCGAGAGGGTCTCGCCCTTGGCGACGCGGTGACGCGTGTACGCGAGGCGCTTGTTGACGGGGATCGCGGCGAGGTTCTTGGAGAACTGAGCGCCGCCACCGGACACAATGCGGACCTTACACCCTTCGGGTGGCGTAGCCCAGCGTCGAAGCGCGGGGTTGTACCACTTAAAGTCGTCGAGGCTCATGCCCGCGGCCTTGGCGAGGAGCTCCAGCTCGACGGACCCGTCGACCAGCGCCTCGTCGTAGGTGAACTCGCGCGCGTAGTCGATGCCGGTGAAGCCGTAGCGCTCCGGGTGCTTGCCGATGATGGCCGCCGCGATGATCTTGGGGACGTAGTTCTCGGTCTCTGAGTGCAGCCACTCGCCGCCCGCGATCGTCCAAAAGTCGGTGGAGCCAGACGAGCGCGTGGCGCGGCGAACGCGACCCGGGCCGCCGTTGTACGAGGCCCACGCGAGGAACCAGTCCTCGTCGAACATCTTGTGGAGCTCGGCGAGGTAGCGCGTGGCCGCGACGGTCGCGAGCGCGGGGTCGCGCCGCTCATCGACCCACCAGTCGACGCGCAGATCGTAGAGGCGCCCCGTGGTCGGCATGAACTGCCAGAGCCCCGCCGCCGCCGCGTGACTGTAGGCGTGGGTGTTGTAGCCGCTCTCAATCATCGAGAGATAGACGAGGTCGTGCGGCAGCTTTGCGCGATCGAGCTCGGCGTACATGAGCGGTCGATACCGGGTAGCGCGGGCCAGCCAGCGCGCGTAGTGCTCGCGCCCTGGGCCAGTGAAGTAGCGCACCCACTTCTCCACCGAGGGGTTCACGACGACTGGGATGTCGAACTCAGACGGGTTCACTTGGTCGAGGAAGAGGGGGTCGGACTTCAGCACCCCGGCTGGGTCGCGGTACACATCCTGCGGGATGTCGAGCGCGCCGAGCTCGTTCATGACTGCGGCCTCGGCGACCTCTTCGTCTTGGAGCTCCTCCATCGCCTCCACCGCTTCGGTGGTGGGGACCTCGCCGTCCATGCGGTCGATCCAGCTCCAGAGCCCGTCGGACGGCGGGTCTTCAGCGGGGAGGTCCGCTGACACCGAAGCGGACGCCGCCGGACCGTCGGGCTCGCCGGCGAGCGCGGGCGCGGCGAACAGGGCGAACAGAGCCAAGGTGGATAACGGGCGCACGTGACCTCTCGATGGCGCGAGGGCGCATTGTATTCCGCTGCGCGGCGAAGTACCCACTGGGGACGGAAATCTGTATGCAGCCCGTCCTGTTTCTCAGCGCCGATCCCGGCCCGCCAGCCCGCCTCACCCAGCCGCTCGACGACGCGGAGCTGGCGTGGACGGCGTGCAGCTCCTGGGACGACGTCACTGCGTCGCTCTTGAGCGGCGCTGTTCGCGTGCTCTTCGTGGACGCGCGCTTTCCGGGCACCTCGGGGCCCATGCTCAGCGCGCTCGCCAAGCGGCTGCCGCACGCCCCCTCCCTGCGCGCTGTCGGCGGTACAATCCAGGGAGTCCCGGCTCTAGAAGACGACGCCGAGCTGCTTCGGCTCGCGACGCGCGCCCACCAGCCGGGGCTCACCGTGCGCGAGCGCTACCTGTTGGAGCTGTCGGGCATGGGGCGGGAGGCCGCTCGCCAGCTCCAGTCCATCGTGGCCACCCAAGCGCCGCTGCTGTTTTGGGGCGAGCGCGGCACCGGCAAGGAGTGGGTCGCGCGCGTCGCACATCGGCTCGCTGGGCAGCACGGGCCGTTCGAGATCGTGCGCGCTGGCGCCCCAGCCACCGTGCACCGGGTCCCCGGTGGCGCGCTCTACCTCGACGAGGTCGAACAACACGACCCAAGCGCGGTGGTCGGCGCGCTCGAGCTCGCCCGCGCCTCCGGGTGGCGCGTCTTCGCCGGCACGCGCCGCGCGCCCGCCGCGGCGCTGACCGCCGAACCGTGGGCCGTCGTCCACCTGCGACCGCTTCGCGAGCGCCCCGGCGACCTTCGCCCGCTCGCGCGCTTGTACCTCGACGCCTACGTCGCCCAGCTCGCGCTTGGCCCCAAGCGCTTCGACGCCGACCTGTGGTCGCACCTCAGCGCGCACAGCTGGCCCGGCAACCAGCGCGAGCTCGAGGCCTTCGTCGTGCGCGCGCTCACGTCCGCACAGCAGCCCACGGTGTCCTGGGGCCGCCTCCCGCCAAGCGTACAAGCGCTGCTCGATCCCGGTCTACAGGCCCAAGCAGCGACCCAAGGCTTCGAACACCTCGTCGAGGACCACCTCAGGCCGCTCGTCGAGCGCTACCACGCAGACGGCGCCCCCCTCGCCTTGCATCGCTTGGTCATCGACGCCACCGAGCGCGCCTTGGTGCGCGTCGCCCTGCAGGTCGCGGGCAACCAAAAGGCCGCTGCGACCCTGCTCGGCGTCGCGCGCAACACCCTGCGCGAGCGCATCGCGCGCCTCGATCCAGAAGGAGAGCCCTCATGAACCGTGTTCGCGGCCTCTACGGCATCGCCGACGCCACCGCCGCCAAGGGTGACCCCGAGCGCCTGGCCGCCGCCTTCCTCGCGGGCGGGTGCCGCCTGCTTCAGCTGCGGTGCAAGGATTGGTCGGTCGACGACATCCTGCCTGTCGCTCGGAGCGTGCGAGCGCGCTGCGCCGCTGTGCGCGCGACCTTCATCGTCAACGACCACGTGGACATCGCGCTGCAGGTCGGCGCGGATGGCGTACACCTCGGCCAGCTCGACCAAGACACCGCGACCGCGCGCGCGCTCCTCGGTCCATTGCGCTTGATCGGGCGCAGCACGGGCGACCCCGACCAGATCGCAAACGCGATCCCAGGCGCCGACTACCTGGCGTTTGGACCTATCTTTGCGACAGAGAACGCGGGCCGTCCCAAGCCCGTGCGCGACCTTGACGCGCTCGCGGTCGCGCGCGTTATCGTGCCCTTGGACCTGCCGCTGGTGGCGATCGGCGGCCTAACCGCTGCCCACCTCCCGCAGCTTCGCGCCATGGGCGTGGACGCGTGGGCGGTCATCGGCGCCGTCGCGGGCGCCGATGACCCGGTGGCCGCGACCCGCGCGCTGTGTTGAGCAGCGCGCGAAGCCCTAGCTAGACGTCGATGCCGTTGGCGCCCATCACGCGCTTCATGCCAAGCTTGGCGACGGGCAGGCTCGTGAGCGCCTTGTAGACTTGGACGAACGCCGCAGGCGGGTTGGCCGGCGCGCGTGTGACCTGTCCGGTGGGTGAGACAGCGAAGCCCGCCGCTTGGAAGGCCGCGATGACCTTCTGCTGGTCCGCACCAAAGGTGAGCCCCTTGGCCTTGTCGAGCGCCTGCTGCGCGATTTCGATCGGTCCCATGGCGCCCTCCTACTTGCCGCCCGAGGTGCCGCGGGTGCGGACCTCGTGCCATTCGAGGTTGACGCCGTTCTTGGCGGCGAGGCGGGTCACCTCGTCGCCGACCTGCAGGTTGTGCGCTGCGTCCATGTACATCGCGATCTGCTCCTTCGGGATGACGCAGCCGTGCTGCGGACAGATGCGGTCAATGCCCGGTCCGCCCGCGAGCTGCTCCAGCCGCCGCAGCGCGTACTCAAGCGCCCGCTTGGACCCAAGGTACTGGCCGAGAAAGGTCGTGAGGAACTCGGGGTACTCCGGTCCGGCGTACAGGTTGTCACCGGTGGTGAACCCGCCGAAGGCGTCGGAGGAGAAGACCGTCTTGGTCACGTGGTCATAGGTGACCATCGAGCCGATGAAGTGCGCGTACGGCGTCATGAAGAACGACAGGTGGCGCCCGCGGCCGATGCTGATCGACTCACCGTCCTCGACGGTGGTGATCTCGTGACGGCAACCGTAGTGCTGCACCAAGAGCGCCGCCTCCAGCGGCGCGATGATCTGCACGTCCGGGTGGACCAGAGGCTCCAACAGCGGGAGCGCCGCGCACAGATCGGGGTCCTGATGCTGGACGATCATCTTGGTGATGCGCCGAAGATCCACGATCTTGTGCACCTTGCGCAAGACGGTCGAGTAGAACTCGGGTCGCGCAGAGCCTGGGTCAATGATCGCCGCTTCGTCGTGATCAAGGACGAGGTATGGGACGTTTGCCCAAGCGTTCTTGTTATCCTTCACCCCAAGATGGAACACTCCCGGTGCCACCTCAATGGGGTTCAGGTCGTCGTACTCGACCACGGTCATGATGGACCTCCTTGTCTCGGTTGGATGAGGATACAGGTCGGCACGCAGGCGCGTCGCCTTGAGGGGAAATGTCCCGTGCGCGGCCCTCGCTCCCCGCTCGCGAACCCCGTCGGAGACACAGCCTGCTTCACACGATATTCATGCACTTCACGCGTGTCCCGACTCGTTCGAGCGCCGCAGCGGATGTTGCTCATGATCACGGCCCCCCACGAGATTCAGGTGTCGATCGTTGTCCCGTGCTTCAACGAAGAGGAGAGCCTCGCCGAGCTCGTGCGTCGTGTCGTGCTCGTTGGCGCGTCACTCAGCGGGCCGTGGGAGCTCATCCTCGTCGACGATGGCTCAACCGACGCTACGTGGTCGTTGATCCTGGAGCACGCCGCCGAGCACACGCCGATTCAGGGCGTGCGTCTCTCGCGAAACTACGGTCATCAGCTCGCGCTCACCGCTGGGCTCTCGGTGGCCCGCGGACGGCGCATCGCGATGATCGACGCGGATCTACAGGATCCGCCAGAGCTCCTGCCCGCGATGCTCGAGCGCATGGACCAGGGGTTTGACGTCGTCTACGGCCGCCGCATCGCCCGCGAGGGCGAGAGCGCCTTCAAGAAGGTCACCGCCAGCGCGTTCTACCTCCTCATTCGCGCCCTGTCGGACGTGGACATCCCCGCCGACACCGGAGACTTTCGCGTCGTCTCCCGCCGCGCGCTCGACGACTTCTTGACGATGGGGGAGCGCTATCGCTTCGTGCGCGGCATGTTCAGCTGGATTGGGTACCGCCAGAGCGCCTTCGAGTACCGGCGTGAGGCGCGCTTCGCTGGCGACACCAAGTACCCGCTGCACAAGATGATTCAGTTCGCGCTCAACGCGTTGACGGGCTTCTCGATCGCGCCCCTCAAGCTAGCCACTAACCTGGCTTATCTTTCGCTGATCCTGTGCTTTGCGATGGCCATCTACATCGCCGTCTCGCTGGTCGCGTTTCAGACCGCTCCGGGATGGGCCAGCGTGTTAGCGGCGATCAGCTTCTTCTCGGGGATGCAGCTGCTGACCCAGGGGATCATGGGCGAATACATCGGCCGCCTCTACATGGAGTCCAAGGGCCGACCGCTGTTCCTCATCCAAGAGCACACGGCGCTTCGAGACCCCGCCAACGCACCTCACTCCACCAGCGAGCCCTTGAACACAGTGGCTGGGAGCTGACCATGTCCTACGTGTACGGCGATGGGTTCTTCAACTACATCGATGAAGGGGCCGCGCGCTCCGCTAGGCTCGTCATCGCGCAAGCGCTCTCCTGGCTAAAGCCGACGTCTGTGCTCGATCTCGGCTGCGGACGAGGCGCGTGGCTCGCCGAGTGGCGCCGCTCGGGCGTCGGCCAGGTGGTCGGCGTGGACGGCGACTACGTGGATCGCGACCGCCTCTACGTCGACGCCTCGGAGTTTCATCCCGCCGACCTGTCGGCGTCGCTGGACCTCAGCGAGCGGTTCGACCTCGTGCAATCGCTGGAGGTCGCGGAGCACCTGCCCGCCGCGTCGGCGGCCGGCTTCGTCGCGAGCCTCTGCCGTCATGGAGACCTGGTCCTGTTCTCCGCGGCGGTCATCGGCCAGGGAGGCGAGAACCACGTGAACGAGCGGCCGCTGGAGTACTGGCGCGCGCTGTTCGCCGAGCATGGCTACCTGCCCTACGACTGCGTGCGCCCCGCGGTAGCGGAGCACACGGAGATCGAGCCGTGGTACCGCTACAATACGCTCCTGTACGCGAACGCGGACGGGCAGCAACGCCTTCCCCCCAACGTCACGACCGCGCTCGTCGCAGCGGACCAGCCCCTCGCCGTCTTCGCCCCGCTCGGCTGGCGCCTGCGTCTCGCGCTGGTAGGCGCCATGCCGCGTGGTATGGTGGACGGCATCGCCCGTGTACTCGCTCGCGTGAACGTGCAACGGCAGACTTGGCGCGCCGCCCGAGGTCTTGGTGACCAGTCCACCTGAGGCGTCCTCGGCCGAGGACACCGTGCGCCGCACGTCACGGTGGCTCCGCGCTCCAAACGAGACGCCCTCCGCGCAGCTCGTGCTGCTGTGTGCGCTGGCCGCGTTCGTCGCCTGTGGCGTCGTCGACGTCGCGCAGTTCCAGGACCCCTTCGTGCGCCACGACGACTTCTGCGTCGCCTTGGGGGACGCCGACGCGTACTACGGCAAGACCTTGTCCGAGGGCCGCTGGTTGAACTGGGTGTGGGCCCTGCGCCCGGGCCCGTTCAACCTCCACGTGCTTTGGTACTCCTACATGGCCGCGTGGGCCCTCTTCTCGGGGGTGGTGGGCGCGAGCCTCGCGCCCAGGGGTCGCGCGCACATCGCCGTGTTCCTCGCGGTCACCATCGCCTTCGCCCCGCAGATGGCCAATATGTCGCGGTGGTTCGGGACGATGGTACCAGGCATCGCCATCATGGCGGCGTACGCGGCGATCGCTGCCTTCGGCTCACCTCGCGCGCGCACCGTCGCGCTCTTCGTTTTCGTTCCGCTCGGCCTGATGACACACGGCGGGAGCCCGCTGATCATGGTCGCCGTCGCGCTCGGGCTCGGCGGGTGGAGCGGCGCCCTCGCGGAGCTCGCTGTGTTCGCGCTCGCGTTCGTGGCGGCCTTCGCCGAGAGCATCGGTCTCATCTACACGTTGAACTACTTCGCGCACGGCCACTTCGGCGTCGCCATCGCCGAGTGGCGCCACCCCAGCCCAGCCGCGAGCCTCGGCGAGGTTCTCCAGCGGATCGCGAGCGTCGGCTCGTGGCTCATCGAGCTGCTGACCGGCATGACGCACCTCCCGGCGACCCACATCGCGCCCGTGGCGCTGGTCGCCGCCGTCGCGCTCGGCGTTCGAGCCCCGAGCGTCGCGCTTCGACTCGCGCTCGCGCTCGCGCTCGGCACCGCAATCAACGGCGCGATCGTCGTGAGCACGGGCATCGCGACGCCCTTCCGTGGCACCTACTTCCTGTGGCCCCTCGCGGTCATCGGCGTGTACCAGCTGGCGCGCGCCACGCCGAGCTTCATCGAGCGCGGGCTCTCCATCGCGCTGCTCTGCTTCCTCTTCCTCGTCGGCGGCTTCCACCTCTACCTGTTCGACGGCCACTTCAGCGAGTTCCAGGTGGACAGTCGCGCGCTCGCGGACACGGTGAAGCCCGTGTTCACCGCCCCTGACGAGCCGCTCTACGTCCTGGGCGACCCGCGCGAGCTGCCGCACGGCGGCTACGTGGTCTTCTCCTCGCTGGCGCTGCAGTACCGCCTCGCCCTGCTGCTCGACCGCAAGATCGTGGTCTGCTTCAACGCCGCCAACGACTGCGCGTTCCTTGAGCCCCAGCGGACGCAGCTGCCCGCGTACCCCGCCCCCGGCGCCATCATCCACCTGCCCGACAGCGGCGTGGTGGATGAT
>Ga0210044_10002496_pt1 | contig 27367 bp, 40 predicted proteins | sample CryGey13umfilter_2_FD_183959 | JGI IMG/M metagenome (GOLD analysis project Ga0210044, IMG submission 183959) | Groundwater microbial communities from aquifer in Utah, USA - Crystal Geyser 4/9/14 3 um filter (SPAdes) (version 2) | ecosystem: Environmental > Aquatic > Deep subsurface >... | reverse complement strand
TTACGCCCTTTGCGGGCAATTCGTTCATTTAAAGGAAATTATTATGGCCTCAGTCCCTACAGGTACTATTTTTTCCGTTGCCACCGCCTTTGCAGCCGCAAAGACAGTCAGCGGCATCTCCAACGCAGTCGAAGCGGTCGTATCAAGCACCGCACACGGCTTTTCCACAGGCGACATTGTTCAGCTGTACAGCGGCTGGGGTCGGCTGAACCGCCGTGTTGTTCGCGTCAAATCTTCTTTGGCCGACTCTTTTATGGCCGAGGGCATCAACACCGTCAACACCGACTTCTTCCCGTCAGGGTCGGGTGGCGGCACGGTGCGCAAAGTAACCACATTCCAGCAGATCAACAAGATCGTCAACCCAACCTCCAGCGGCGGCGAGCCAAAGAACATCACGGTCAAGTTTCTTGAGTCGGATGTAGAGGACTCAATCAACGACGGCTTCACTGCGGTCACCGAGTCTTTCGAGATTGACGCAGACGAGTTTGGCGGCACAGCCTACGCCGCGCTGGTGCTGTTGTCTGAAGTGCAGACTGACACCGTGCTGAAGAAAACGCTGCGCTCTGGCGCGGTTATCTTGACACCATCGCGTGTATCGCTGAACGAAAACGTCAAGATGACAGACGGTCAGATCATGACCAACGCGGTATCCATCAACGGCAACGGCAAGATCACCCGCTACGCATCCTAAGAAGTACCTACCCGGCTTGTTTCGCTCTTAGCAGGGCGGGCAGGCTGGGCAAGGGCATTTTGTAACCCTGCTAAGGAAAAACAATGGCAAAAATCTCACTTGGGAAAACCCCAAAATCATTCAAACGCGTCATCACTGTGGACATGCTTGACGGCACTAAAGGCTCGATTGAATGCGAGTTCAAGTACCGCACACGCACAGAATTTGGTGCATTCCTTGACGGCATCTTTGCGGACGCTGGTGTTAAACCAACCGATACCGACGAAAAGGTGGCCATTGCTGAGATCATGGAAAAAACCCGTGATACCAACGCCGACTACCTTATTCAAGTGCTTGATGGGTGGAACCTTGACGATGAATTGAACAAGACCAACCTGCAACAACTTTGCGATGAATTCCCAGGTGTTTCAAACAGCATCATGGAAACATACCGCACCGCTGTAACAGAAGGCCGCACAAAAAACTGATTGAGGCCGCTACTGCCCTTTACGCATCGCAACCCACCGAAGAATCCCTTGCAGGCACAGGACTAACGCTTGCTGACTACGAGGGAGAAGAGGTGGATGTGTGGGAGGAAAACACCGAAGTTTTCAACCTGTTTTGCATGATGCAAACGCAATGGCGAATTGGTATGAGCGGCCCATCAGGTTTGGATTACAACGTGCTTTTTACCTACATGGACAAGCAATGTTTGCCCATTGATTTGTTGTCAGATATTCGCATCATGGAATCAGCGGCATTGACTGAAATACACCGGAAAAAATAATGGCAAACGAGCGCGCAGAGATTGAAATTGTTGTTAACGGCGGGCAAGCAAAGCAGTCGCTTAACGACATTGCCAAAGCCGTTGATGGCGTTGCCGTATCTGCTGACAACGCTGGCGCATCGATGTCAAAGGTCGGTGACGAAGTAAAGATTGAAAAAGTTAGCGGTAAAGTAAAGTCTTTAAGAGACAACATAATCCGACAAACAGATGCCGTTATTGCGCAGGCAAGGGCATACGATGAAGTTGGCAAAGCACAACAACTAATTGAAAGAAAAGGCGTATCTTTTGGCGATGTGGCTGGTCAAGTTGCTGCGTTAAAAGCGGCGCGTAGCGAGTTAGACGGTGTTCTCGCATCGCAAAAAGCCATTGCTGAAGCAAAAGCTGAAAACGACCACTGGAATGCGCTCAATGCGCAAAGAATTACAGAAAACAAAAGGATTGAGCTTGAAGCAATCCGAGCAGGGAAAGAGGCAAAAGCAGCATTGCAAGCGCAAGACGAGCGCATGTTCAAGGTTAATGCTGTACTTGTTGCAGAAAAGAAGCGCATTGAACTAGAGGCTATTCGCGCCATACAGGCAGAAAATGCTCACTATGAGCAACTGAAAAATCAATGGGCGGCTAATGAGGCAAAACGTGTTGCAAAAGAAACAGCCGATCTAAAAGCCTACCAAAACTCAGTTAAGAGTGCAGCGCTTGAGCTTGAGGCAACTGGTAAAACTGCATCAGAACGAGCAGCCATTCGCGGTAAGATTTTTGGCATACCGCAAGATGAAATAAACCGTCAAGTTGCTGGTCTAAAAGCTATTGAGCAGCAGATCGCCAAGACCAACCCACGCTTTAATGAAATGGGGCTGACGGCAAAAGGCACAGCCGCCGCCCTTCGCCAAGTCCCCGCACAATTCACCGACATCATTGTTTCGCTGCAAGGCGGGCAAGCGCCGCTCACCGTACTGCTACAACAAGGCGGGCAACTGAAGGACGTGTTCGGCGGCGTTGGTAATGCGTTCAAAGCGCTCTCTGGCTACATCATAGGCCTGATCAATCCGTTCACATTGCTGGCTGCTGCCGCCGGTACGGTTGGCTTTGCCTATTTCAAAGGAAGCCAAGAGCTTGATGCCTACAACAAGGCATTGGTTATGTCTGGCAACGCAATTGGTGCGACTACCGGCCAATTGAAATCAATGGCTCAGGTTGCCAGCAAAACCACCGGGGCAACCATAGGGGCAACGTCAGACGCAGTGGCACAACTTGCAGCGTCTGGAAAAGTTGCAACCCAGAACATGGCGCAGTTTGCCGGGCTTGCTGTCAAGTTGCAGCGCGAGGCTGGCATTGCTGTTGGGGACACTGTAAAAGCGTTTGCCGACCTTGCAAAAGACCCTGTTTCTGCCAGCGAAAAACTCAATGAATCCACCCGCTACCTCACCGCCGAAATCTACAACCAGATCAAGGCTCTGAAAGACCAGGGCGACAACCTGGGCGCTGCTGCACTTGCCCAACGCGCTTACAGCGATGCAATGAACGACCGGCTACCAGACTTGACGCAAAACCTGGGACTTGTTGAAAAAGCGTGGCGTGGAATTGTTGGGTCAGCCAAGTCCGCATGGGATGCCATGCTAGGTGTTGGCCGGGCAGACACTGCAACTGACAAAATAAATTTACTGCGTGAACGCATTGCCGACACACAAAAGAACCTGGCCTATAACCCAGGTTTATTTGGCGCTGACTTAAGAAACATGCAGGCCGAATTAGCCAACTTGGTCGAAGTAGAGCGATTGACAAAACGCACAGCAGAGATAAAAGCAGAATCACTCAAGCAAGATGCGGCAAAAATATCCTTACTCAAGGAAGCTGAAAAATATGCCACCAACCAGGTCAAGTTGGAGCGCGAAATTGCAAAGGCAAAAGCCGAATACAGCAGCATCCAAAACCCATCCGAAGAGATCACCGCCGCTTATGCAACAACCATCAACGGCTTGGTCAAGTCGCTAGGCGAAAAAGACAAAGCCGTCAGCACCGGGGCGAAGGTGATCAGCGAAGCCGAAAAAGGCTTAAAGCTGTACAACGACCTGATGGCCGTCAGTACCGGCCTTACATCCAACTTTGCCGAACAGCAAGCCTTACTTGCTGCCAAGTTTGCCAAAGACGGCAACCTGGACGAATACCGCAAAGGCCTGGAAGCCATCATTGCCAAGCAACCCTACATGGTCGCTGGCTTGAAGGCTGAGGCAGCCGGCCTGAAGGCTGAGGCCGATGTCATTAAAGAAACCAACAAAGCGCGTGAATCTGCCATCAAAGCGCAAGACAAACAAGCAAAAACAGTACAGGACGCACTCGACAAGCAACTCAAATCCAATGCCGCCATTGGATTAACCAAGGAAGCGTTAGCGGAGCTTGAATCCAGCACCATACTTGCCAATGCGGCTGAGCTTGACCGCCAAGCCAATCTTACTGATGGTGTCATGCGTAGTCCAGAAATCATAGCCGGACTGAAGCGAGAGGCAAAGGCATTGCGTGACCTGGCCACAGCAAAAGTATCCGGCGCACAAAAGCAAGCCGGTGTGGATGCCGCCAACGACATGCTCAAAGAGCAAAAGCGCGCCGCCGAAGAATCCGGCAAGTACTGGGAATCCGCTCTGATGCGCGCCTTCGAATCCGGCAAAGGCTTTTTCCAGTCGCTGTGGGACACCATCAAAAACACCCTCAAGACGCAAGTGCTCAAGGTATTTGTGCAAGGCGTAGTCGGGTCGGTTGGTGTAGGTGCGGCCGGTGCTGCTTTTGCTGGTGGTTCCGGTGGCGCTGGTGACCTGTTAGGTGTTGCCAGCAATCTTGGCACGCTGTTTAACGCGGTAAGCGGCGGGCTTAATGTTGCACTACAAAGCTCCGCTCAAGTTGCAAAATTGGTAGCCGAAGGTGGATTGTTTGCGGGCAATGCGAGTGTTGCCGGTTTTGCTGGTGGCTTGGCCGCAACCTCATCCATGGCGGCGGCAAAGGCGGCTGCATCTGCTGGTGGTGCCCAAGCAGCTGGGCTTATTGTGGGCTCTTTTGCCAACGGCCTGGCTGGATACTCCATCTCAAAAGCCATCAGCGGTGGCTACAAGCTCGGGGCGGTAAACACCATTGCGGGGCTTGCCAGTGCCATCCCTGGAGTCGGCCCAATAGCTGGCGTGGTTGGCGGCTTGGTTAACCGCGCCTTCGGACGCGGCCCGACCACGCTTACCTCCAGCGGGATACGTGGCACATTTAGTGACTCTGGTTTTACCGGCACTAATTATGCTAACTACCAGAAAAAGGGCGGGTTTTTTAGGGGCAACAAAAATTGGACTGACATCAGCGCCATAGACCCCGCTACCCTCGACGCATGGTCATCTGCTTTTGCGGGGGTTAAGGGCAGCATGACAGGCATGGCCACAACTTTGGGTTTGGCTACCGACAAAATCAGCGCCTACAGCAAAGCCGTTGACATTGCTGCGGGGACAACCCAAGAGCAACTCACCACCATCTTTACAGGCATGGCAGACGACATGGCCAGCGCTGCCGCGCCAAGCATTAAAGATTTTGCAAAAATTGGAGAAACCGCAAGCGTAACACTGGAGCGACTAAGCGGTAGCCTATCCGGCGTAAACAAGTGGCTTGACACCTTCAACGAAGCCATACTGGAGTCATCGCTAATTGGCGCAGATGCAGCCAGCAAATTGATTGAGGCCTTTGGCGGCTCAGACGCATTTGCAGCACGACAAAGTGAGTATTACGCGGCTCTTTATAGTGATGCGGATCGCCTTAAAAAGACCGCAGAAAATGTGGCTAAAGGCTTGGCTCTGGTCAATGTAGCTATGCCCGACAGCATCGCGTCATTTAACGCAATCCGGGACGCACTCAACCTCAGTACCGATGCGGGTAGAAACACCTATGCCGTACTTACGGCGCTTGGCCCCGAGTTTGCTCAAGTCGCAAAGGCAGCGGAAGCTCTTGCAGCCACAAACCAAAAATTCCAAGACCAACTTGATATTTTTTCTGGAAAACAAACCGAACGCAGCCTAGCACTGCGTGACGCTACAGACGAAAGCACCCGCGCCCTTATGCGTCAAGTGTTTGCACAAGAAGATTTAAGAACAGCAGTGCAAGCTAACCTAGACGCTGCTAATAATGCCATGGCAGCATTACAGCGTGCTGTTGATGCACAGCGGAAAATATACCAATCACAGGCCGATGCGGCTCAAGAGGCGGTCAATGAAATTAAAAGCGTCTTTGACATCCTTGGCGGTGGCATCAGAACACTTTATAGCCAAGTTGAAAGCACGCAGATCGCAGCGGCAGGTCGAGCCTTTATAGACAACGCCCTAAGCAACGCACAAGCTACCGGCTACCTACCAGAAAGCGCAGCTTTAAGCGATGCTGTGCAAGCGGCCACAAACGACAGCACTGTGTATGCCAGTCAAGCCGAGTCAGACTTTGCCAAATTGGCGCTGGCTGGAACAATTGGGAAACTTCAAAAGCTGACAGGCGGCCAACTCACTACAGCAGAAAAGCAGCTTCAGACAGCCAAAGACCAACTCACCAGGCTTGACGACACGTTGGCAATGGCTCAAAAGCAACTAGATGCAGCCAATGGCATCAATACCTCTGTGCTAAGTGTTGCAGCCGCATTAGACGCCTTCAACAAATCGCTAATGGGCATTGCACTTAGCATTCTTGACGCCCTGAAAGCTGGCGCTATTGGCTCTGTTGATGCTATCGCGGGGTTAAAAACCACTGCAGGCAATCCGCTAACAAAAGATGCTTTGTCAACCGTTGCAACCAATGCAGGCGATGTGCAAGTTTGGGCTAGTTCTGGCGGTGCGTTGGCCGTAAATAATGGGGCTGAACAAACCATTTATGGCAAAGACGGATCAAAATTTTTAGCAACAGACGCTATTAGTTTTGTCAACAGCACATTAGCAACAGGCAGCGCTGCAGATGTGTATACGGCTGCAGTAAAAACTGGTATCAGCTCCGCATCATTAGATGCGCTCATGGGGTGGCAGGCCGGCACATCAAACACATGGGCGGTTGAAAACAAGCTACCAGCATTTGACGTTGGCACAAATTATGTGCCCCGCGACATGATGGCGCGCATCCATGAGGGCGAGGCTATCATCCCCAAAGCCTACAACCCAGCAGCAGGCTCCCAGAAAAACAACGAAAAACTAGAACGCCTGGTTGAAGGCCTAACCAAAGAAGTGCAGCGTCTGCAAGCCATCGTCAACGACGGCAACACACACAACCGCCGCACCGCTGATGCCGTCAACGGCAACCCCGAAGCCCCAACCCTGGTGCAGATCGTATGAACATCATCAAGCCGATCACCATCACCAGCGCCATATTCGGCACGGCGTTAGCCGAAGACCCAACAACTGCGTGGGTATCTGGCACTACTTACGCTGTTGGCAACGAACGCCATGTGATAGCCACGCACCGCGTTTACAAAGACGCTGTGGGTGGTGCAAGCACCATCAGCCCAGAGCTTGACACCACCCGCTGGGTTGATATGCGCCCCACCAACAAATGGGCTCCATTTGACATCTACACCAACACCAAAGCCAGCACCGTAACCAGCCTGACCTACGTGTTAACACCCGGTTATTTCAACGCGTTTGCCCTGTATGGCCTAGTTGGCACACAGTACAACATCATCCTTAAAGATGCACCAGGCGGCGCGGTCATTTTTAGCCAATCAGGACAACTCAGCGAAGCGCCATTAAATTGGTATGAGTATTTATTCGGCACACCAAAACCAATTTCAAAACTCATTTTTAGCGATTTGCCAATCCGCCCACAGGCTGAGTTGACTCTCACAATCAGCGCCGCCACGGGCGAGCCGGTGGGCGTTGGCATGATCGTCTGCGGCGATTACGTCAGCCTGGTCGGCTCCGGCGATTGGGGTGGCACGCAATACGGCGCAAGTGCAGAGCCAGTTACCTACAGCTACATCAAAACCAATGACGACGGCACTACCACCATTGTCAAACGCCACAGCGCCACAAACCTGCGTTGCACTGTCAGCATGCCACGCGACCAGGCAGACGCTGTTTTACAAAGCCTGCAAGACGTGCTTGACGTGCCGGTGGCATGGATAGCAACCAACGTACCTGGATACCTTGGGCTAACAACCTTTGGCATCGGCAGCGCCCAAATGGCCTACGACAGTTTTGGCGTAGCAAATCTAACTATCACCGTAAAAGGCTTGACATAAATGGCAACTGCAGCACCCCCACTTATCGATGCGCTACCCGCCGCACCTGACCCAAACAACCGTGGCACCTTTAACACCTTGGCCTACCCTTGGAGCGTTGCACTACCTGGCTTTGGCACGCAAGTATCCGCTGTTGGCGCAAACGTCAAATCCAACGCTGATGACGCGGCTACCAGCGCGGCTACCGCCACAACGCAGGCGGGGCTGGCGACAACCAATGGTGCAGCACAGGTATCTTTGGCAGCTGATCAAGTTGCATTAGCAGCTGATCAAGTTGCATTAGCAGCTGATCAAGTTGCATTGGCCGCCGCCGATGCCATTGCGACCGCAGCCGACCGCGTGCAAACTGGGTTAGACCGCGTGCAAACAGGGCTTGATGTAATCGCCGCCGATGCCAGCGCGGTAGCCGCCAGCAAGCTCAACCTAGGCAACAAAGCCAGTGCACCTACGCTTGACAACCAGGGTGAAGCGCTACTTGCTGGGTCAACCTATTACGACACCACGCTCAGCAAATGGCGCGTGTGGACCGGTGTTGCTTGGGGCGATGGCATCAGCTCCATTGCTGGTGTAAGCAGCGTCAACGGCATGACGGGCAATGTAACTTTGCCACCTGTTCAAACCTTGGCTTACGACTCCCGCGCCACCCTACGCAGCCAAACCCCAGCTGCTGGTGAACAAGCCATTGTTGACGGACTTGGCCTGTTTGTCTGGGAAGCGGGTAGCACCGAGCCCGATGACGACGAATCCGCCTTTGCAACTGCATCCGGGGTGTGGCTACTTGAAGCCGCGCATTGGGACTTGGTTGATGCGTGGCAGTCCCCAGAATGGCAAGCTACGGCTGATGATGACGAGGATGAACCACTGCGCTTTGCTACCAGCTTTGCTACCAGCTTTGCCACCAGCTTTGCTACCAAAGTACTCACCGGCTCGGCCACTTGCAGCATTACTTCAGTAGCCAGCATTTCAAGTGTCAGCTTTACCGGTACGGTTACAGGCGCGGCTGTAGGTGACAGGGTAATTGCTACCCCCCCAGCGCAGCTTGGCAACACTACAGCCGACACAGGTCGCTTGGGCTATCACGCATGGGTCAGTGCCACAAATACCGTAACCATCATGCTCACCAACGCCAGCGCAGCCGTAGCAACCACCAACACCGCCATTAGAACGGTTTGGCCTATCACCGTCATCAAATCTTAAAGGAAAAACATCATGCCAATGGTAAGAGCAATGCGTATGCTAAACGCCGTAGAAGCCGGGACGACATCCGGCGCGCAATTAGAAGCCCTTTTAATCGCTGATCCTGGGCGGCTGGCTGAGTTAAATGTACTGCTGGGTATGCGTGGTCAAGCGCGTAGGGTAGCCGCATCCTCAACCGCGATGACTGCTGTAGCCGCATCCTCAACCGCGATGACTGCTGTAGCCGCATCCTCAACCGCGATGACTGCTGTAATCGCATCCTCAACCGCGATGACTGCTGTAGCCGCATCCTCAACCGCGATGACTGCTGTAGCCGCATCCTCAACCGCGATGACTGCTGTAGCCGCATCCTCAACCGCGATGACTGCTGTAGCCGCATCCTCAACCGCGATGACTGCTGTAGATGCTAATGATCAAGCTGTACGTATTTGGATGTTAGCTGGCACAGGCTTAAGTTACACCGACTACGCTAGCGTGGCTGCTGTAGCCGCATCCTCAACCGCGATGACTGCTGTAGCCGCATCCTCAACCGCGATGGGTGCTGTATGGGCTAGCAATACAGCAACGGACGCAGTATTTGCAAGTGCAACGGCTCGTCTTGCTGTTTATAACAGCGACACAGCTCTTTCTGCTTTGCAGGCAACACCAACGCAAGTACAACGAAAAGTGACAAGTGGTTCTGTAGCTGGAACAGCAACATCATCGTCATTTACATACGTCGCAAATGGTACAAAAATTATTCTGCTACGTGTGTGGACTACAGGTGGTTCAGAAGACCTGTCCTTAGTATGGGGCAGAGGGTTGTCATCAAACGATGTCGCCGGCGGTGTTCGACTTCCTAATGGGGACAACTTGGGTAGTGCCGCAGCTGCAATTGGGCGTACAACAACCTACGGTAATAGTGGGGCTTACCCATCTGCTAATACCGATAATGCAAACGTAGTATCGGCTGCTAATGGTTTGATGAGGCGCACATGGTCTCTAGTAGGTAACACCACTCAAAATGTACGTTACATCCTTGTTTAAGGAGTACCAATGAAACTCATCATCCAATCCAAGCGCGCCGCCGGTCATCCTCTTAAAAGCAGCAAGGTGCGAAACACAGCCTCTTTTACGAACTGCGATATGGCCTTTTGCGCCTCAGGCGGCATCTTTTCATACGGGCATGTTGGAGATTGCGCAACACAGCCAATCGCCGTTTTTGACTCAACAATTTCAATCATGGGGGCACTCCTTTGAAGTTAATTATCCAGCAAAACCGCATCGCAGGTACAGCGACAGACGACTACACCGGCCCTGCGCAATTTGTCACAGCCCCACCAGACTTTGACATTGAGCGCATGGAGGAATACACCGTAACCGATGGCACACCAACGCTACCTTTACCCGGCATCCCCCAATCCGTCACCATGCGCCAAGCACGCCTAGCCCTGTTAGATGCGGGTTTGCTGGCAACCGTTGGAGCGGCTATTGCTACCTTGCCAAGCCCTCAAAAAGAAGCAGCGGCCATTGAGTGGGAGTACGCTCAAGAAGTACAGCGCAGTTCAGGCTTAGTGCCACAAATGGCCGCAGCTTTGGGCATGACAGACGCTGATCTTGATGCCCTGTTTATACATGCTGCAACACTATGACCTACTTGATCTTACTCATCGCCACAGCCATTATCTTGCGCGAGACAACCACGCTTGATCACTGGATAGCCTTTGACGCTTGGGTGCTGCGGGTGTTGACGCTAGGCAAGTCCAAGCCCGGCGAAACCATCAGCGCGGCAGCGTGGGATATGCACCTGGCAGGCAAGACACGCGGCCACGTCCTGGTGGCTGTGATCAATTGGATTTTTAAAGTCCGACAGGCAGACCATTGCCGGAAAGCTTGGGAGTGGCAACGACACCTTTACGAAAGCAAAATATGAGTAATCCATACACAGGAGAAGAACGCCGAGAGCCACAACCTGGTGGCTGGCATCTTAAAAAAGAGGTCAACGTCACCATCATCATCAGCGTCATTGGCATCGCAATAACGATGGTTACAGGGTACTCAGATTTAAAGCGAGACATTGCCTTGATCCAGGCGGACAATGTTGTTTTGCACCAGCGCGATACACAGTTGGCCAGTGATACGTCAGCGTCTGTTAGCTTGATCAGATTTCAGTATGAGCGGCTAGACGCGAAGTTAGATCGAATCATTGAGAGGGGCCAAAGATGAACAGTCTGATGCTTGAACTATGGTGCGAATGGCTTGATTTGTGGGGCTGGGCATGAACCTACATGACAACTGGCAACACCTGCTGCGCAAGTCGTGGTCGGTGCGTTGGGCTGTTGCCGCTGGGCTGTTGTCTGGCTGCGAAGTGATCTTGCCACTATTTGTTGACACCTTACCGCGCAGCGTATTTGCTAGCCTGAGCATGGTGGCCGCTATGGGCGGTGTGTGGGCACGACTGCTTGTACAACCACGGGACGGGCTATGACACCCGCACAGCGTAAAGCATCAGCACTGGCCATTGCTACCGCGCTGGCTATCCCTGCAGAGGGACTGCGCCAAACCTATTATTACGACCCACCTGGTATCTTGACCGTGTGCTACGGACACACCGGTGGTGTTGATAAAACCAAAAGCTACACGCTTGATGAGTGCAAGGCTTTGCTTAATAAGGACATGCTCCATGCCATCGAAACCGTTGATAAGTGTCAACCCGGGTTGCCAATCCCTGTACTTGCAGCCTTTTCAGACGCGGCGTACAACCTGGGATCAAACATTGCCTGCAGCACAGCTAAATCTACAGCGGCGCGAATGCTCAAGTCTGGTGACATCAAAGGGGCTTGTAATCAGCTCCCGCGCTGGAACAAGACCCACATCCTCGGTGTAGCTGTACCGCTAGCTGGATTGACAAAGCGCCGTGCCGCTGAAAAAACACTTTGCCTGGAAGGAGTAGCATGAACAGCAAAATCACCCCACAAGCACGTCAACGCATGGCTCACACGCTTAAAGAGCAGCTTGAGCAGATCAAAACACTTGAGCTACTGATAGCCAAACGTCGCATTGACGAGAGTTGCAAGCGCATTTTCGATGAGGCCAATGAGTTGTTTGACATCCAGCGCGACGCACATGATGGTGGTCAATGATGAGCCCCACCTTGGTCATTGCTATGGTGTCGGCCATTGCCTCAGGCCTGGCTGGCTTTGGCCTGGCTTGGCGGCTACAAACAGCAACGATTAACCAAATGGAATTGGAGCAAGCCAATGAACGTATCTCACTACAACGCGCTGCAAGAGCAACTGTGGAGCGGCAGCAAAGCGCAGTCGTCACTGCACAAAATGCTGCAGCGGAGCGCCGCCGCGCCCTGGTTATCGTGCGCCGCGATGGCGATGCTGCTCTTGTCGGGCTGCGCAACGCAACCGCCGCCGCCATGCGAGCAGCCAGCGATTCCATTGATGCCTGCAACCGTGTCGTCTCCACCCACGGAGACATACTCGCTGAGTGCAGCAGCACTCTTCAAAAAGTGGCAGGCGATGCTGACCAATGCATCAGCGACACCAAAACCTTGATTGAGGCCTGGCCAAAATAATATGATTGGCGTAGGTTTTAGCGTAGCTTTTAAAAATACTGCCAATTCTTCATTGGGGGATACTGCGCTCAAGAATCACAATGTTCATGCTTTTTCATCACTTCCAAGTCATTGATTTAACAAGCTATTTTCAACCAATCCCTCAATGGTGAGCGTAGTTTTCTGGGAAATATAGCGTAACTTTATAATCAACCATACCGCAGCGATAATGCAATACACTGCACGCCTTGGCGTAGCTTTTAGCGTTGTTTTTTGCGGGGGTTGTCATGGCGGGGTTTGATGCGCGGTCAGCAAAGAGGCTGCAGCCTGGGCAGCACATTGTCGTTGATGATTTTCCAGGGCTACGTCTTGTCGCGTCCACATCCGGCCATGCTTGGATTTACAGATACAACGCCGCCGGGTCAATGCGACAAATCAAGCTCGGGCAATGGCCTGCTTTGTCGCTTCCCGCTGCTGTTGCAAAATGGCAAGACATCAAAGATGCAAGATCACTTGGCACAGACCCTGCGATTGAGCGCAAAGCCGCCCGCAAAGCCAAAGAGCAGATATACAACGTAGCACAAGCGATAGAGGACTACATAACCGGGCATCTATACGTCAACCGCGAGCCTGTAGGCGCAGGCGCAGTGGCTGCAAGGCTGCGAAAAGCCACACAGTCTATTGCCAACATGCCCGCTACAGATATCACCAGGCGCATCGCCTACGACCTGATTGGTGGCCTATCAGATCGGCCTGTGTTGGCAAAATCAGTAAGAAACGAGCTGGGCGGGGCTTGGGATTTGGCCTTAGACGCTGGCCGACTGAGTGAGGATGCACCGAATTGGTGGCGGCAAATCTTATCTGGCAAACTCCGAAGTAAAGGCGCAATGCGTGATGGCCAGCGTAAAGGCACGACCAAGCGGGTGCTGTCTGAGTCTGAAATTCACACCTTGCTGCTCATCGACCTGCCACGCTTCAGCCAGCAGGTACAAGACTTTTTAACAATCCAGTTGTGGACTTGTACCAGGGGCGCAGAGATTGTGCAAATGCGCAGCCAGCACATTACAGACGAGGCAGACGGGGTGTGGTGGACTGTACCAAAAGCGCTAACAAAAGGCGCAAACAGGGTCAAAGCCTTTGACCTGAGAGTTCCACTTGTCGGGGCAGCGTTGCGGGTTGTACAGCGCCTACGCTTGCAAGATGGCTGGCTGTTCCCAAGCGTTTCGCGTGCTGGTGTCGTAGGCCACCAAAAACAGACTTACATGCAAAGCAAGGTGCATTACATGCAGCCCTACAGCAGAGCGCGGCCTGATCATATCCGCGAGCGCATGACTGTTACCCACTGGTCGCCGCATGATCTCAGGCGCACAGGGCGCACCATGCTATCGCAATTGGGGTGTCCAACAGACGTTGCAGAATCCATACTCGGCCACGTCCAGCCAGGTGTGCAGGGCGTGTATAACCTCAACAAGTACGACACCGAACGCCGCCATTGGCTTGCGCTTTGGTCTGGCAAGCTGGAGTCACTGATTGCGAGCGCAGTTGGCAACAGGAAGCCCTGATGACCGTGGCCTACTTGCTGCCCAATCATCTACCTCGGACACCAACCAGCCCACACGTTGATCACTGATCTTGCGAGGCCCCGGGAAAGCCCCTTTTTGCACCATACGCTCAAGCGTGCCAACGCTCAAGCTGACATATTCAGCGACGGTTGGTTTGTCTAAAAAAGCTGGCTTGAATCTCATTTTTTCATCCCGAAACATTTAAAAAGTTCGCTGACAACATCGGGCTTTTCAGCCTGCCCGCTTGCACTTTGATTGATGTCGGACGAACCAATAACATCAATGGCGACCATGGTTGCTTGAACGTATTTTTTTGCGTACTCGCGCATATCACCAGACGTGTACAAGCTGCGTCCATCAACAATGGTTGGCGTTGGTAGTGGTGGTGGTTTGATCATTTTTTCACCCTTGTTTCAACAGCGCTAATTAGCGCGTCATGTGCCGCAGCACCAATATCAAATAACGTATGGAGGCCTTTACTTTGCTCTTCTGGTTGCAAATACTCAACACGGAATTTACTTGTAGCAAAGTCCCCGATATATACCGAGGCAAGGCGGTTTGACCACCCAGGCCCACTTGCATAAGTTGGCACAACAGCAAGAATTTTCTCTGTTTTTGATAGCGTGATCATTTGAGTGCCTGTAAAGCTTCTTTCATCACTTTAATATGGTTCATGATTTGCTCCGTTTCGCCTAAACAACGGCACGTTATGCCTGGTTGTCTCAAATGCGCTTACTTCTATAAGCTCATTTTTTTCATTTATCCACGCCCAGAGATACGGCGTGGACTCATTTTCAAGCTGCTGGCAGATACGAGCCGTATCAACCACCAGACTTCTAAACTCCGGCGTAAAGACACCTTCATAAAACTCCCAGCGGATTGTGTTTTCTTCAATAGCCATCACCTCTGCTGCAGATAGGGCTCGATCTAGTGCATCCCATAAATCAACAGCTTCGCCCGATGTTGGGTCGTGGCTGAAAAACTGTTGGATAGCAAAAATTTTCCACTTGTTATTCATAACGTTTCCCTTTGTTTTCTCTGCACAGCAAAACAGTATGCAGGTCTGTTTCGATTGCGCTTGTTTCTATAAAGTTACCGTGCTCATCAACCCATGCCCATAGGTATGTCTTGTATTTATCGTCAACTCGTTGACAGTCACGGGCTGTATTAATTACCTGGAATTTAAACTCCATCTCCGGGATGCCTTTATAGGGCTCACGTCGGGTGGTGTCTTTTTCAATAACCGCCACTTCTTCAGAAGATGCAGCCTTCTCCAGCGCGTTCCAAAGATCAACAGCCTCGTCCTCTGACAGCTTGTTATTTAAAAACTGCTGGATGGCGTAAACCTTCCATTTATTATTTAGCCACTTAATCATGGCCTTGTCCTTCGCCTCGCGCTAATAAGTGCTCACAGTCCTCTGTTATAAAAACAACTGTAGCTATTGCTGCGACGACAAAAACAAATGAAAGGGAAACCAAAAGAATGCAGTCAATTAGGCTCATTTCTCACCACCTTGTTTATCGCCATCCAAAAATCTAATTTCTGGCGTTTCTTTCCGCAGGGCGTAATACTCGACTTGCACCTTTGCTGAGTTAATCATTTTTCCAGCAAGGTTGGCAAATTCAGCCGCCTCTGTTGGCTTAATTGCGCCGGCTTTAAGCTGGGCAAAAATCACCGCAAGTTCATCTCTTAGCTCATTACAATTTTTCATGGCAGTACCTTTGGATTTGGATTTGTAAACGTTTTGATTCAATCAGCGACTGCGGCACTTGGACTTTGGTTGTGACGTGCCGCCTGACGTAAGAGTCAGTTAGATTGGCTCTGTAGCGTGCCTGCTTTTCACGCGCAATCCTTCGCCTTTCTTCAATCGGCAAAGACTCAAACCACACCCTTACTTGCGCGCCTTGCTCTCGATACCGTTGAGCCGTTCTGGCATGGTGTTTGTCTTTTGTGCCATTGTGGTTGGCGTGGTATCGCTGCAAAGCCACGGCGTTTCTGGCATCTTTTACTTTTGCATGTGATGCTCTGCGCTGCGCTTTGTAGCAGTCGTGACACATCTTCATTTCATAATTTTTGACAACCAAATAATTGGTTTTTGGCAGGTTGCAGACGCGGCATATTTTCAAGATTTTTCTCCTTCCATTGCCAGACGAAACGCATCGATTGCATTTCCTTTTTCGTTGTGTGTCATGACAGAAGAAAGAGATTTGCGCGCAGCGCTTGCAGCTTGGTCTGGTGGATACAGCGCCACCGGCGCAAGCATCTCCGTGTTGATGTGCCATAAATGCCCATACGCCAGGCTTATCGCTTCTTTAAGCGTCTTGATCTCTTGCAACATAGCCGCTTGTGATTCAGTCAGGTCTCCAAGTTGCGCCTTGATCGCGCCCCGCTCTGCCCACGCCCTCGTGGCCGAGGCATTTGCGCCTTCAATCAATATCTCGCTTGTGCGTGCATCTACTGCAAGCTTATATTGCAATTCATCAAGCTCTTTTTCTCTAGCCACCAGGGCTTGTACGCAAAGTTCTACTCGGCGGGTAAGTTGAGTGACTTGCCCTTGCAACACGTATTCACGTTCGGCCCCCATGCCGTTGATACGCTGCTCTTCGGCAAGTGCAGCTTCAAGTTCGCGTTCTCTGTCTGTGACAGTTTTAATGCTCATTGCTTTGCCCCTTGTACTTCATCACACACTTCACGTAACCGTGCGGCTTGTGCATCCCTAGCCGCACCCCACGCCGCATCCCACGCCGCATCCCACGCCGCATCCCACGCCGCATCACTCGCCGCACCAAACGCCGCACCCCACGCCGCACCCCATGCCGCACCCCTCGCCGCACCCCTCGCCGCACCAAACGCCGCACCCCACGCCGCACCCCTCGCCGCATTTCTCGCCGCACCCCTCGCCGCATTTCTCGCCGCGCCAGACGCAGCACCAAACGTCGCACCAGACGCAGCACCAAACTCCGCATCCTCTGCTTCGGCCAGTTCCTCTTCTGTAGCTTCACCGTTGGCGAACCTTTCTGCTACGTCCAACGCCGCCAGGCTACGCGGGTCTTTCATCAAGTGCTGGACTTGTCGTGCGCACCAGACTGCGTATAGCCTGATTTCTTTGTCCCGCCCCTCGATAGCTCTAAAACACCAGAGCGCATCGTCCAGCCCGTTGCTGTCAAGAATCGTTAGCAGCGACAGCGGCTCGTCATCAGCCTTGGTTTTTCCGAGGTTCTTAAGTAGCTTTTCCCATCCCTCTTTACAGGGACTGTGGGCGCGTATTTTGTTCAGGGTTGTTTGCATTGCTTTGCTCCGTTATTTTTTGACTTGCGCTATGGTGTGGCCCTGGTTTGCCACGGTATTGCTTTAGCCGAACAATTCTGTAATCTGCCCGTCTTGTGTTGACTAAAGCGATGAGGGCAGAGCTGCAACTAGCCAAGCTCATGCCAAATTCATGGCAAGGGACTTCTGCCAAATAGACCCAATCCCCATGTGCCAATAGCCACTGGTGCAGCTTATTGATTTTTGTCATACAAGTGCCTCCGCAATTAATACCCCAATCCACGACAGTGCAAGCGTTGCTACAACCGCGCCGATCAGACTCCAATAGCTTTCATTCATATCAGCCTCCAAGCCCATAAAATGGGTTGTTGCCCCACTCTTTCCAGCACTTGTAGGTGCGTACCTTGCTTATCAGGTTTTGGCTGATGCCGTACTTTTTTTCCAGCGCCACGCCTGTTAAATCGCTGGTGCGGATAAGCTTTACCATGGCATGGTTGAGCATGACTGACTTGGCCTGTTTGGTTTTGGCGATAGCAGCGCTGCGTACTGGTCCAGCCATCACTACCGAGCCTAGAGACTTTGCTAGTTGGCTGTAGTCAGTAAGCATCATGTGCTTTGGGTTTATGCAGCGCACGTCGCCACACGTCACCCGCACAATCTTTCCTGGCGCAATGGCTCCGTGCAGCTCTTGCCAAATGATGCGGCGCACCAATACGATTTTTTTACCCCACCGCATCGCAGGATGCCCGTTGCAAGTGCTGGCATGCCAGATCAGGTGATCCATATCCTCATGCGCCATCTTTGCGGCTTTTTTGTATGCGCTCATGCTTTAGCCCTCTTTTTTGCTTTGGTTGGCACGACATCTGGCACGTATTCGGTTGGCAACACATTTGCAGTGGCGTAATACATTTGATAGGCAGCATCTTGGCAGCGCCTTAGGTGGTACTCCAAATCTGCAATACGCTCTCTTTGAGCCTGGATAACACGGTCGTTTTCCCCCAACTGCTCCATGGCCTCGGCTTTGTATATTTCCAGCATTTCAATATTGCTCATGACCGACTCCTATTCCAAACCCATGCGGCTGGGCATGTCGTTTTCTGCGTATACCTTACGCATGCCTGTCGCAATGTCTGAGGTAGCCTGATACAGACGATGCAAGCTGTGGCGGTGTTTTGTTTTTTGGTTTTCATGCCGCCACCCCCTGCGCCCGTTTCACATGGTCAAGCCTAACCATCTGGGCGTTTTCCATCAGCTGCGGGCTGCTGCCGCGCAAAATGGCTTCGTAAATATCAAGCGCATCACGCAGATCGGTGATGGCCGGGCCATCAAGACCCCATTGCCCGGTGCGCTCCCAGCGTTGGCGCGTCCTGAGTAGTGAGGATGCAGCAAGGTTGAGTCGCTCCATAGCGTCATTGGCATTCACCCCGCCCATATCAAGCACGCGGATTTGCGTGATACCAATGCAGTGGGCCAGCAAGTCGTGCGGCTCGGTGTTGGATTTCTCCACGGCCCGGTTCACCAGCTTTTGCAAGGCCAGTTGCGCATTGGCCACGGCTGCGTCAGCAATTTGTCCGCTTGGGGTTTCGCCGCATATGCTCTCGTTGTTGTACGCCTGGCTGAACTTGATACGCTCCAGCCATGCGTTGCGCTTGCAAAACAAGATGCCGCCGATGATGCTGCCTTGGGCGGTGCGCTTGCGCATGAATTTTGAGGTTTTGCGGCTCACAATGCACCCCCTTGCAACACGCTTTGAATATGACGCACCAGAGCAGCGCACATGCGGGGGAAGTCGTTCTCGTGGTACAGCTTGGCCGCTTTTTCTGTGGCGGCTGGCTCAAAGCCCAACTGACGCATGAAATCGGCGGTCAAGTTGAAGCCCAGCCGCTCGCATATTTGGCCCAGGCGCAGGGTGGGTGGGCTCAAAGGGCTGTCTTTACTTTCCGCCTTGTCAATGAAAACTGGCGCTACGTCAATTAAAACTGGCACTTTGTCAGGTTGTCCGCTGGCGTTATGCATCATTCTTGATGTGTCAATTTTTGCCATGTAGTCCAGCTCCCGTGCCTTGGCTATGACTTCGTCGATGGCCCGTTTTGCATCTGCGTCGGCCTGGGCTTTAGCTTCAGATTGAGCTTTGGCTGTCGCTGCGGCAATCTCTGCATCAGCGCGGGCGCGCTCGGTGGCCTGCGCTTTGAGTCGCTCCTGCTCGGCAATGCGGGCAGTTTCTGCTGCGATTCGTGCGACCTCCTTCGCTTGGTGGTCTGAAATACGGTTTTTCACAGCCATTTCGACAAACTCAGGCTCTTTCAATGCCAGGCTGCGCTTGTCAAAAAACAGAAACTCAAAGGCAGGCTGATCATTGATGGCCTTCAGGTTTGCCGTGATCTTGTCGGCAATGGCGTTCGCCTCGATCTTGCAGCGCGCCAGTTCCGTATTTACCTTGTCGCGCATCGAGTCAATGCTTTTCAAGCCCTTCACCGCGCCTGCAAAATCACCCGTGATTTGCGGCATGATGGTGTCGCCAATGCGGGCATTAAGCGCCTTTGTGTGTTCGTCTAGCGCATTCACCGCATCGCGCACGATGACCATTTTCCTCTGCTCTTTCTCAATCTTGACCAGTTTGTCAACCATCAAGCGACTTGTGCGTGCCGTGTCGCGGTACATGGCCACAGTGCGCCGCATGGCGTCAATACTTTCAGTCTGCGCCAGTGCGCCGGACTCGGCGGCATCAAGCGCATCCTCGGCATTTTTCAGGGTTTTAACCGTGGTTTCCAAATCAGCGAAGTCCTGATCTGTTTCGGGCTTTAGGTTGATTTTCTCAACGTAGGCCGTCAGAGCCGTGCCAAATGCTTGAAGGTTATCAATTAGGGCGATTGACCCGTTTACCTGAATGCTGACTGCTGGAAGGCCGAACTGCGGGGCGGCCACGGCTTTGACTTCAGCGGCTTGCGGTACGTAGTTTTCCAGATCAATAGCGAACTGGGTCCAGCCTTGCAAAATGGCGGCGCGCAACTCTGGCCGACTGGTGTACCAAACGCACTCCATGGCCGTTTTGTCAGCGCTGGTAGCCATGAATAGGGCCTTTTTTGCGCCGCTCACCATCAGTTGCTGCTCAAGCTGGGGGTGGTAGATGTCAGGGATGATTCCGTCAGCCAGGCTTTCGGCCAGATTGACATTCATCAGCTTGTGCTCCCAGACGATGTCTTCTGCCATGGTCAAGCCGTCAAAGCTAGCAGACAGAGGAAGGCCGTCAATCTCAAGCGATCCCACAACCGGATACAGGTCTTCGCCAATCTCAGACTCTGCCAGCGGTCGGGCTGCGGCCTCGGCAGCGTGGCCCAAGTCAAACCGGCGTTGCGTGGCTGCGTCAATTTCAGCGCTCAGGCCGGTATGCAGTTCATGCAGCAGTTCGGTGCGGGTTTTGTAAGGGCTCACACCCAGCATGGCGGGCGTATCGCTGGCGTTGAAGTGTGTAGAGCGATAGGCCAGCCACTCGGGACTTCCTTGCAAAAGTGAATGCGTCCTCATGCTGTTTCCTCCATTCCGATAGTGTTGGTTGTGGCCATGACCATGGCCTTCTGCTCTTCACTCATCACAGCTTTGCTGTCCACGGTGAAAATAATTTCCCCTGCCGTCTTGCGTCCGGACTCAATCAAACGCTGCCAAGCGGGCAGGTTTTTTTCGAAGTCGGCATCAGAGTAGGGCGGCAACTCTTTGGGTTTGATTTCGCCGGTTGCCGGGTCGATGTGCTTTGGGTGCATCGAGGTTGATTCAAGAATCCGCTCGGCCTCGTCCTGCTCATAGATGCCGACAAAGCCGAATGCCAGGCGTGCGGCCTGAATCATGGCCTTGTGGCGCAACATTCGGTAAGGGTGCGACTGCCACGGCCCGACATTGAGGCGCTTGCATTCGGCCATCCATTCGGTCACTTTGGTCGGGTGGCTACGGTCTTTGCGGTAAATGGTGCAGGTGCAGCTATCAGCGTCCTGCTCGAAGTCCATCCCGTCAAACTGCGGGTGCGAATTGATGATGCGCGCCCAGCCATCTACCCCAACCACCGGCACGATGCCACCTTTGTCGGGGAAGGCATAAATTTCCTTGGTAAAAGGGTTCAGCGTGTACTGTTGCGCAACAACAAGCAGGGCCGTCATTTGCGCGTCTGTCACCTGTATGCCGCCCTTGAAGCAGGTTGCCTTGAGGGTGTTGGCGAGGTCGGAGCCATCGCCCATGTTGAATTGTTTGGCCAGGTTGCTAGTCAGGGTTGCCAGTGCGTTGCTCATGATGTTCTCCTTGATTAAAATTTAAAACAGATATACCAAGCCCTTTGCAGCGCATATCCGCTCCCGTGGTGCTTGCGGTAAAGCCGGTAAAGGCTTACAAAATCTTTCAGTTTGCGCATTTAACTTTTCCAACAAATGAACGCAGATTCATTGCCTTTTCGATTTCCATTTTTAAATAGAGCTTGTCTACTTTTAGGTTTCTGTTGTAAATAAACTCAAGAAGATCAATGTAATCTTCAGCAGATCGACACGGCTTTACAAGTTCTGTGTTTTTTGAAATACGTTCCACCATTCGATCAACATTAAAGCCTTCTGCATATATAGCTTTACCAACTGCAATTACAAAATTTATAGATGCTGCTTTTGGGCAATGTTTTTTTACTTCAGCAAAAATCCGAGCAACCTTTGAGGCAGATATACGATCTTTGATTTTGAATTCAGATTCAGAATTGCCTCTAAAGTTATTTGATCCAGCAAGTTGCCCGGCAAACATCGAAAAACAGCACCGTGCAGGTATTCCCGTTCTTTCTGAAAAAGCCAATACCTCTGCGTACTCTTGATTTGTATTTGCTATCGCTTCCATTTTGTTTTTTAGCGACCATACTTTTTGCCCTTTCGAATAATCAAGTGGGCTTATGGCGTGCGCTTTTGGATAGGCCATGTAGTACACGGGAATTCCAAGATAGCGAGCAACAACAAATCTGTTGTGCCCATCAAATATTTTTAATCTCCCGCCCAATTCGCGTGAGCAGCTAATTGGTTGCGATGGCCTGAACCCATCTCGCTTCATTGACAAAACCAAGTCTTTACGAGGGGTAAATCCATGAGGCCCAGAAACGACGCGATTTGTGTCATCCATATCAAAGATAGATAGGTCGCTTGTGTGTTGAAGTAAAATCTTTTCCATATCATTAACCTTTAGTGATTTCGTTAAGTTGCTTGTTTAGTGCGTCCTGAATGCTTTCGATTGCAGCGATAGCATTTGGGTCGAGTCGCCCTATTTGTGAAATTGCCGTTGTCGCTTTGTGTGCAAGAACCCATGCAGATAATGAAGAACCTTCTTCGTACAGCCGCTTCATATCTGGCTTTGATTTAACTGGCTCTTCACTTTCTACCTTATTGTTTGTGCGAATTTTTTTCCGCATATAAACTTTGTTGCTGGCATTTTTTACCTCCTTTTTGTCGGCATAGTTGATGGCTGCCTGTTCGTCTTTTGGAAGTTCTGCAATGTGTTTTGCGGCATGAATAGAAACATAATTTGCATCCATCGCATCGATAAGCTCCGGCGCACCTTTTGCAATAACCACCTGTGCTGCCTCTAGCGTCTTGCCAGAACCTAGCCCTGCTTTGGAGGCGGCTAGGTCGCGGGTGGCACCTGTTTCACTTATGGAAATATTTCCATAAGTTGACAAGTCAGTTCGTTGCCCGTGACGCGACCCCAGTTTCTTCGCAATAGCCTCCGCAATGGCGACTTGCTCAGATACAAGGAATGCTTTGTGCATCTCGTTTTCGTCATGCTCTGCAATGAGTGCGTCACAATCAATAACCTTGGCAGAAATGACTTTCCATCCAAGTTGCTTTACAGCCTCTAATCGCCTGCCGCCAAAAACAAGTTTTCTGTTGCAGTCAATGCCAATTGGCTGAAGCAACCCAAGGGATTCAATACTATGTTTTAGTTTTGAAATGTCCCCCATGTCTTTTCTGAATCTGTTTTCAACAACAATACTTTCAACGCTTATTTCATTCATTAGGTTTCCTTGGGATTGCGGGTGTAATTTGCGCCATCTTTTTTTCACGAGATCACCCACGCAAAAGAAAGAACGACTATTGCAATTGCAATAATCAGCCGGCCGCTTGCGTCATAGCGGCGTGTGTGCTCAATGGCGTTTGCATACTCAGTGCCACTTGGGAATGCTTCGCTCAATGTGCGTGGGTAGCACCTGGTGGTAGGCCATCCGTTCATGCTGCCTCCACGCGGTCGATGTAGACATAAATCCGAGCGTCGTCGCTGTCTTCTTTGGCTTGCTTATTCATATCCGCCAGCGCCTCGGTTTCAATCGTTGACCGAACATCATCCGACAGCACTTCGCTGATGTCTTCACCCTTATGCAAGGCATAAAACAGCGTGATTGATTCAGGCCAGCTCTCTTCACTACCCGGGCCAGTGCCGCCATCGTGCTCTGCCTCGTATTCGAGGTAACAGTCAAGCTTCAAGCCTTCATGGCCTGTAAATTGGTATTGGTACAAGCCCAGGGTGTCGTCGCTGTTGATCACTGCCTTTGTGATCTTTTTTGGCATCTCTGAAAAGTCGCGTCCTGGGACACAGCTGCTGCAGAGTCGCTTTGCAAGAGCGACCATATCAACGGGTTCTACGTTTTGATTCATGGCATGCCTTTCTTTGGTGTGTAAAAAAGCCTGCGTGATGCAGGCTGGTTAGTAATAGATAAACACAAATCACCTATCACGAGATTTGTGTTTCACGACTGATTTTTTTTCTTGGCCAGTCGATGCCTCACCGAGGGTCATTTAGACGCTGCGGGTTGTTCCACCTCGCTCCGCAACCCGTGGCCTGAGTTGCATCTAAGCGGTAACCTATTTGTTAGCCCGGTTGGTTCGCCCCGGTGCGGCTTTTTTGCTGCCTGTCGCTTCAGTGATCTTGTGCGATGGACGAATCATACCGCATTCGGTAGACTAAAAACCGCATTCGGTAGATTTATTTTCAAAAAATAACAAAAAAGTTTGAATCAGCTGTAAACAGGCGTAAAAAAACCCGCTTAGTGCGGGCTCTGGGTGGCTGGTTTGGCTTAATTTACTTGTAAAAATCCCCCAAATAGGGGATTTGCGGGTTTACCCATATCAAGTAAGGTCGGTGGCGCGCCACTATGCGACTTTTTTCTGATCTTGGACAAATGCTGCATGCGACAACATTTTTGTCAAAGCCTCCAAAAGTTCAGGCTGTGCGGGGGTCTTTGCAAGCGATGACAACATACCCGCCAGTGCGTCACGCAAAGCTGGGTTTGCCTGCTCAAGCGCCGCTGACAACACCTTTAGCGCCACATCAATTGCTATGTTATTTGTAGCTGCTTGCGCTTTATCTATAAGGGCTAAAGGCTGATTTGATTCAAAAGTTTCTCCAAGCGTAGGGTGCATAAGTTGCCATGGCTCAACTTTAAGCGCTGTAGCCACCTTCTCAATCACATCAACTCCAACGCTTGTCTCTTGTTCTTTTATGCGCGTAACCGTACCGGGGCCGACGTGGGCTTCTTTGATTAGCCTCGTCAAATTTTCTTTGCCGTAAAGCGTGTTCATTCGACTTTGGATGTTTACCCAGAGTACTTTTTTCCAGTTATTTTTAGCCATCCCTAAAAGATAGTTCATTACAGCTACCGAATGGGGTTTACATGCCTACCGTATGCGGTATGATATGGGGCATGAAAACATCAATCCCACTCGCATTGGACTTCAAGACAAAGCTTGAAGCGCTTGGGCACGCTGATATGCAAGAGCTTTCACGCCTGTCAACAGTCCCCTTCACAACGCTCTGGAAGATCAGAGCCGGTGAGACCCTTAACCCTGGCATTGAAACGGTGAAGCTTTTTGCACCGCATCTTTCTGAAATAGAAAAGGCCACATCATGAGCGACAAAACAGAATTGCGCGGCCTGTGCCCAAGCGAATTGGCTCAGGCGCTGGACGCTATCGCTATGAGCGAGGGCATGGATCGCAACACTTACGTCATTAAGGTGTTGGATGCGGAGGTAAGAAAAGTGGCACATAAGCAAATGATGCTCGCCCGTACTCTCAAGGGCAATCCTTACCTACTCCGTGAGGACGGGAATGAATAGCAAACACGCCTCTGTGTCTGAGCAAATGGCCAAGGGCAATACCGCAAACGTGGCTCGAATCAGGGCGCTTTTAAAAAACCACGCACCCAAGACCAACCACTACTTCTGCCCGCCGATGATCACTCAGGCGGATCGCGACAAAACAAAACAGATTTTGAGGGGCGGGGTATGAATAGCGGTTTGGCCGCGCTTTTTTCGGCCAAAAAAAAGCCCTGTTGACGCAGGGCAGTTTCAATGAAAGCAAGGAAATTCTAATGCAAAAGCAGCAACAAATCAACTATGGGCAACCTGGATCGATGGAGTACATCCTTAAATCCGTTGTAGCCAAATCAAAATCTGGCCTTGTCCATCTGTCTCCTGGTACAGCTTTAAGGATATTGGTTGAATTAAACAATTTCCCAAATCAAAGGGTTATTGATTCTGCTCGTGTTTATGGGCATGAGCGAAAGATCATCACTGGCGATTGGATTGGTTCTTTCCCAATTGACTTTGTGGAACTACCGAGCGGTCAGATTTGGCTTGTAGATGGGCAAAACAGACTCACTGCAATTTCCAAACAGCAAGTACCAATTGATGTCACCATGCGCATCATACCAGTCGAAAGTTTGCAAGAGGCAAAGAAGATTTTTGCCGGGTATGACCAGAAAAGCTCTGTGCGGACAAACAGGCAAATCATTGATGCGATGGGAGTTGCTGATGAAGTTGGCTTGTCCCGCAAGATGACCAATGTTGTGTTTGATGCGGCAACTCTATTACTGAACAACCTTGAGCCGATGTCAGGCTCTGCCAATACAAAAAAATATCCTGAGTTGTTCTTCCAAAACAACCGACTTGCAGTCATTAAAGAGTGGGCAGACGAGGCTGCAATCTATGAGCAAATCATCAAGAAGTCAAAAAAAGGCTTCATTGACTGTATGCGTGGAACAGGCATTGTGGCTGTGGCGCTTTACACACTACGCCACCAGCCAGCAAAAGCAAAAGAGTTCTGGACAGGCATAGCTGAAAACGATGGTCTTCGGAAAAACGACCCGCGTGCCACATTAATTTCAGACCTGCTTATCCGCTACAAGAATTCTGGAAACATTCGGCAAAAAGTTCAACAGCCAGCGCTTGCCTGGAATGCCTGGTGCGAGGGCAGAAACCTGTCAATCATCAGATGCGTCACAGGTGCAACATTGACGCTTTGGGGCACGCCGCTTAATGGGAAAAATGCAAAATGAAATTACAACGAATTCCATTGAGCCACATTGTCGCCAGCAGCCAGCCGCGACCACTGATCACGCTTGAGGTTGATAAGCTGGCATCCAGCATCAAAGAAGTTGGGCTTATCCAGCCAATCACCGTTCGTGAATCTGTTGTAGTAAATAACATTGCCGAAAAGGGATGGAAGATTGTGGCTGGGCATCATCGTGTGGCCGCGTGCCGTGCGCTGGGCTGGACTGAAATTGATGCGATTGTCATTGAAGATTCAAGCCACCTTCAATCTGAGCTGATCGAGATTGACGAGAACCTGTGCCGGGCTGAATTGACGGCAGCACAGCGTACAGCCTTCTCGAAACGTCGCAAGCAGATTTGGGAGGCGCTGCATCCTGAAATTCAGGTGGAATCAGTTGTTCCACCTGTAATTGGCTACGCATCACCACCTTTGCAAACTAAGGGCTTTGCAGCATCAACCGCCGAAGCCACCGGAATGACCAAGCAGGCTATCAATCGCCACATTGCCCGAGCCGATGCCCTGGGTGACGAAGCCCTTGCCAAAGTTGTCAACACCAGCCTGGATAGCGGCGTGGAGCTTGATGCCCTAGCCAAGCTGGATGCACCAGAACGCGCTGAGTTGATCGAACGTGCAGCAGCAGGTGAAAAGGTATCAGCACGCGCACCTGCGCTAATACAACGCCCAAAAAAGCCAACAAAAGAACTTCCAGCGGAACTTCTTTGCGCAGTGACAGCCATGGTTCATAGCCTCGGTTTCGGGAATTATCTTGGGCT
>Ga0210044_10002494_pt1 | contig 27394 bp, 19 predicted proteins | sample CryGey13umfilter_2_FD_183959 | JGI IMG/M metagenome (GOLD analysis project Ga0210044, IMG submission 183959) | Groundwater microbial communities from aquifer in Utah, USA - Crystal Geyser 4/9/14 3 um filter (SPAdes) (version 2) | ecosystem: Environmental > Aquatic > Deep subsurface >... | reverse complement strand
GGGGCATCAACACAGGAATTTCGGCGCGGAGCGCCGACACTTGGGGGGGGGCTCCAGGCTTCGGCGCTCCGCGCCTCGAGCGAGGGGGCTTATGCTGTGTCGGCGCTCCGCGCCTGGCGGCCATTGGGCGCGGAGCGCCCGCACAAAATTAGCCACCGGCAGATTGCTGCCGTGGGGGGGGGCGGCAAATGGGGCTACGTCGAGCCAAAGTTCCAGGCCGTGTACACCTTCAGCGGGAAAGCTGCGGTGGTGAAGCCGTAGGGAAGAGCCGCTAGGGTGCGTGTTTTGGGGCTTGTGCGGAGCGGGTCCGAGACGGGCAGTCAACCCCGTCATCGGACGCAGTCCGAGCAAGCCCCCAAATAAATGAAATCCTGCGGCGCTTTGCTGTGGCACCCCCCGGCCCGGCGCCCACCCCCCGGCCCCATTGGCGCAAGAACAGAGGCGATCGAGGAAGGGAGGGAGATCGGCCAAGAAGGGTTGAGGTCGCACTAAATCAGAGAGTTGCGAGTAGTGTGAGCGACGTGCTCACCACAGAGAGCAGCACAGAGAGCGAGCGATGAGGAGTGCAGACGAAATCAACACGAAATCTAAATAGGTCGCCCCAGCAACCTCCGCCCTGTGTTCTCTGTGTCTCTGTGTCGGACGCCGTCCGAGTCTGCCGCAGAGGAGCAAGCTGCGAGCCCGCGCTGTTCCGAGTAGCGCGAAAATCCGATGCAATGACGAAGGGGTTTGACCACGACTCCATATGGACGGATAGTTGGCCTTCTTTCGTTCTTCTGCTCGAGCGCGGAGCATCCATGAAACTCAACGTCTCCCTCGCCGCCAAGTCTCTACCGTCGCTCGCCCTTGCGCTCCTCGCCTTCGCGGGCTGCGAGTTCGATCGCATGGACAGCTCCGACGCCACTGACGGAGGTTCCTTCTGGACGCTCGAGCAGTCCGTGCACTCGGTCTGCGCTCCCCCGGTGGTCATCGAGGGGATGGATGTCTCCGTCTATCAAGGCAACATCAACTGGGACGCGATCAAGGCACCAGGGAGAATCAAGTTCGCCTACATTCGCAACTCACACGGACTGGGTACGACCGACACACAGTTCGCGCGCAACTGGGCGGAGGCCAAGCGCGTGGGGATTCCCCGTGGCGCCTACCAGTACTTCGACGCCTCTGGGAACGCGCTCGCCCAAGCGCAGCGCTACATGGACCTGGTCGACGCACAGGGGGGCTATGAGGCGGACGACCTGCCTCCCATGATCGATGTCGAATCGACGGGCGGGGCGAGCGCTGCGACGATCGTCGCCAACGTGAGGACCTGGATCGATTACGTCGAAGGGCAGACCAATAAGCGTCCGATTATCTACACTGGGTCGTATTTTTGGGACTCCAATGTCGGCTCCACGGCCTTCAGCGACTACTTCCTCTGGACCGCCCACTACACCTCGGGGAACTGCGGGCTGACTTCGGACGCGTGGGAGAAGTGGCTCATCTGGCAGTACACGAGCTCCGAGACGCTCCCCGGCATTACGGTCAACACCGTGGACATCGATCGCTTCGCGGGGACCGAAGCAGAGCTTCTGAACTGGGCGCACTGCGGAGAGCTCACGGGCTGTGGCGAGACGAGCGTCCAGATCGCCACGAACTGGGAGCCGGTATCGGGGCAACAAGCCGACCTGGTCGGCGTTGGCTCGAGCGCAGGCATCTTCGACCTGATCGTCGGCCAGCGGACCGAAGGGCGGATCGTCGTTCGCAACGGCAACCAACGTCCGGCGACCGACGACATGGTCATCGGTTACTGGTTGGAAGAGCCATTCGTCGACGCCTTCACCTACACCATCGAGACCGATCGCCCCGCCTTCGACGGCGTCAGTTTCGTGCGCAGCGACCAGATGGATCGCAGCGACAACCCGCCTTCGGGGGCTCCGCCCAACCAGGGCTTCCTACATCTTGGCTCCGTTGTTCCCGGGGAGAGCATTCGAGTCCGCTTCACCGTCGACGCGCAGCTTTACAGTTTCGGAGCGAGCGACCATCCCGACCTTCGCGCGTGGGTCAAGCACATCGCCGACTACTACGGCGAGCAGGACGCATGGGACGACCCGGTAGAGTCCAACGGCGCGGGAACACTGCTGCGAGCGTACTCCCAGCTGGACATCTTTGCGCCCGACGAGTGGCAGTTCAACGGGGGCGACTACGACGACGTCGAGGGTTGGAGCATCGGCGCCGGCGTCTCCGATTTGGCCATCAACACCGTCGACGACGCGCTGGCGATCAAGGCGAGCAGCGACGATCCGCAGGTTTTGAGCCCTCCCTGGACGCGCATCGATGCGGCGACCCAAAGCAAGCTCGTGATTCGTCATCGACAACATGGCGGCCCGCGCACGGTGCAGCTGTTTTGGGCCCAAGATGGCGAAGCCTTTTCGGAGAGCCGCTCCATCCAGTTCGACTCTATCGGGGACACGAACTACGAGCGCTTGGAGCTCGATCTCTCGCAGAATCCCGAGTGGACTGGCGTGGTCACCAGTCTGCGCCTGGATTCTTGGAATGGCGGTCCCTTCACCGGTGCACCGGCTTGGTACGACGTCGACTATCTCGAGCTCGTCTCCGTCGAGACGCCCATCATCGACGAAGACGGGGACGGTGCGACCTCGGACGTCGATTGTGATGACCAGGATGGCGCCAGGTATCCCAGCGCGGAGGAGGTCTGCGACGGCATCGACAACGACTGTGACGAAGTCGTCGACGAGGACAACGTCTGCTCCCCGCCGGACGAGGAGGTGGCGGAGGAGCTGTCAGAAGAGCTGGTGGAGGACACCTGGGAGACGACCGACGATGGGATGGGCTTGGACGCGTTGGACTCGGGCGAGGTCGATAGACAACGTGTGAGTCCTCGGGGCAGTTGCGACTGCAGTCTGTCAGGCCCCCGCTCGGACTCGGCCACGGGGTTGGTCTTGGGGTTGGGGCTCAGCCTGCTGTTCGTCCTGCGGCGGCGCCGTCGGGGTTCGTTGTCCTGAGTGTCGCGCCGGTCCATCAGACGGTCTTGCTCATCAGCGAGAAGGTTGTGCCGGTGATGCCGTAGCTTTGCGTTTCGCGCTCCGACGCAACAAGAAAAACATCGGGAAGAACACGACCAAGAAGAGGAAGCCTCCGATGGCCACGAAGAGATAGCCCATGACGACCCCCATGACCCAGAGCATGGAGGTGTTGGCGTCCAGTTCTTTGGCCACGTTCCCTTGGTCGTCGAGGCACCTGATCTTGATCTGCTGACAAGTCCCTGAGTTGCGGTTGGTGCTGCTGCATTGGGTGTCCCGGCTCTCGATGTCGGCCTTGGTCCCGGAGGGGCAGACATAAGGCGAGACGAGCGCCTCTTTGGTGGTTCCTGGGAGCATGGCTCCGGCGACCGCGCCGCCAACCAACGCCACAAAACCGCCCAAGAGCACGGCGACCGCCGCGGCGATGAAAAACGACACGAAAAACCTCGCGAAGGGGCTCTGCATCGGCCGGCGTTCCTTGTTTGGCTGCGTTTCTACGAAAAGCGAGACTACCACAACGCAGCCATGTGACGTCAATCGCCCATTCTCGTTGGTGTGCTGTCCAAACGACACTCACAAAATACGAGGAAGGAGAAATGGGCTGGCTCACCGACGCACTGACCGCATTAGAGAAAGGCAAACCCGCGACCGTACGGCCCCGCGGCGGGTCCATGCGAGGGCGCATCGAAGACAACCAGTTGGTCACCCTCAAGCCGGTCGCACCAGAGGCCGTGAAGACCGACGACGTCGTGCTCCTCCGCTGGAAGGGCGGGCATCTCTTGCACCTCGTGAAAGAGGTGAAAGGAGATTCCCTGCTGATCGGCAACAACGTCGGACGAATCAACGGCTGGGTCGAGCGCAGCGCCGTGCTCGCGAGGGTCGAGGAGGACTGAAACCTTCGAGTCAGGCCGTCGGGCGCTTACTTCTTCTTGCGGACGAGCTGGTAGAGCCCGCGGTCGACGTTCTCGAGTTCACCCGAGCGCGTCCAACCCCGCAGCCGTGCCGAAAAGGCCCGCATGGACGTTGTCTTCGTGCTGTCTTTGGCCTCGATGGCGTCGAGGATCTCGCGCACGGTCAGCGGTCCTGCACCGCGCATCACTTGTTCGACATCCTCCCAGCTGAGCGTGTCGGGGGAGTCTACGACCATCAAGAGCTCGGCTTGCTGGACGAGGTCTCCCAGCGCATCGAGGAAGCGCGGCTTCTTCGTCTTCTCGGGCTTCTCCTCGGCCTTCTTGTCCGGCCTCGCCTCGGCCTCTTCAGCTTCGGGCTTGGCTTTTCTGGGCTTTCTCGCTGGCTTCGCGGCGGGAGCCGGTTCGGCCTTCTTGTCCGGCTTCGTCTCGGCCTCTTCAGCTTTGGGCTTGGCTTTTCTGGGCTTTCTCGCTGGCTTCGCGGCGGGAGCCGGTTCGGCCTTCTTGTCCGGCTTCGTCTCGGCCTCTTCAGCTTTGGGCTTGGCTTTCCTGGGCTTTCTCGCTGGCTTCGCGGCGGGAGCCGGATCGGCCTTGTTGTCTGGCCTCGTCTCGGCCTCTTCAACTTCGGGCTTGGCTTTCCTGGGCTTTCTCGCTGGCTTGGCGGCGGGAGCCGGTTCGGGCTCTGGGGTTTTTCTGGCCTCTACCGCGGGAGTCTCTTTTGGAGGCTTGGCTCTCCTCGGGGTCTTGGCCACTGGGGTCTCCTTCGGCTCGACATCAATGGGACTCTGCTCGGAGGCCGGGTCGTTCTCGCCGGGCAAGCGGAAGAGCCCTTGCCCGGTCCGGATCAGGCGCCCGCTTTTTGCCCAACGAACGGTGAACTTGTGGACCTTCTTTCGGGTCGCTGCCGTGTCAGGGTAGCCCTTGGCGATGAGCGCGGCGACGATCCGTGCCGAGCGAACCGAACGGGCGCGGTCGGACAAGATGTCCTGAACGTCGTCCCACAGCAGCCGATGCCCTTCGGCAGCCTTTTGCGCGGCCTCGTCCTTTGCGTTCGGCGTCGGCGCAGGGGCGACCAAGAACGAGTCAGGAGCGCTCTCCACGGGGGCGTCGGCAAGGAGAGGTGAGGGCGAAGCGCTCGGAAGCGCCAAGGCGAGCTTCGCGACTCTCTGGATGAGATGGTCGCGAGCGGCTTTGGCCCGTTCGTACTCTCTCTGCACGTTGGCGAGCTCGGCGCAATAGGCGTCGTAGTTGCGGTGAATGAGAGAATCGAGCTCTTCGAGAGACGTGCTTTCCTGCTTGTTCATGGGCTGCTTTGGGAAAGGTTTGATGGAAGTTGAGGCGCACACAATGACCCAGCTTGGCCGTCGCTGTAAAGCTGTAGTCTGCTATGAAAATCGGGTGGGATCGGGCGGCCTCTCTCTGATATTGCTGCGATCTTTCACCACGAAGGACACGAAGGACACGAAGGAGAGGAAGGAGAGGAAGGAGAGGAAGGAGAGGAAGGAGAGGAAGGAGAAACCAGCCTCTTCGTGCTCTTCGTGCTCTTCGTGGTGAACTCGATGCCGACCATCAACAGACGGTGGTCCGAAGGTTTTCTCACCTCTTGGATGACGCGCAGCGTCTCAGATGACTGCTTTCGAATTCCTTGTCAGCCGACGACGCCAGTCCCGCGTGAGCCGTTACTACGCTGCGGTGATGCCGAGGTCTCGCCGCAGCCGTAGGTAGGGCGGGCTGATCGCGTAGCTCAGCAGTTGGTCGAGCCTCTTGTCAGCGCTGGATAGGGCGTTTGCTTCTTGGTCCCGAGCGATGGCGTCGGCGGCAGCCTCGAGATCGTCTGCGATGATGAAGGCGAGTCGGTTGGCCGCCATGTCGACGGTCAGCAGATAGCGCTCGAGCTCCAGCACCGTGCCGGCCTCGATCAGCGCGTGTAGTCCTTTCTGCAGTCGGTCGCGGCGGTCGTCGTCGAGGCGAGTGCGGATCGATTTCGTGATCCACTCGATGTCTTTAGAGGCGGGAATCGGGGCCTCGGGCAGGACGAACTTCGTCGCGCCCATGACGAAGACCTCGAGGTTATTCAAGGGGGAGATCCCTGCTAGGTAGAAGTCTTGCTTCTGCAGAGCCAGAAGGCGCGCGACGGCGAAGGCGAGTTCGGCCGCCCCTCGGCCCGAAAGCATGCTGCGATCGACGATCAGGGCGGGAGGGTCCAAGAGCCCGTTGATCAGGCCCAAGCCCTCGACGCCATCTTTGAGGTAGACGTCGAGGCCGCCGTCGACCCCAAAGATCTTCGACACTCGCTTCATCAACGTGTTGAAGAGCAAGGGCTCTTCGGGGTCGATGCGGTCTTTGTTGGAGACGCCATGGAACTCCAAATCATGCCCGAACTTGTAGGCGACAGCTGGCGCGAGGAGCCCCATGATCGAGGCCACCGACTGTGGGTAGCCCTTGGGCAGGATCGCCTGGGTCCACATGTCGGCGGTGAAGACGACCTCAGGGATCTTGACGACTCTACGCCGCAGCTTTTCGACGAACGCTTGTTCTTGCTCGGTCGCTTCGCCCAAAAAGCACAAGACTCGCAGGCAGCAGAACGCGGCGTCGTGATCCGAGACCTCGAGGTAGAGCTTGGCCAACGCCTTGAGGTCGCCGACCTGCTGCGAGGGGTCGGTCTCGGCCTCGATGAGCCGCGAGAGGGTCCGAATGGCGTCGCGTTGGTGTCCGGGCGCGAGCTTGTAAATGTCGAGAAGGGTCGCCAGATTCTTGACGTCGTCAGGGGCCAAGTCCGTGGCGGTCTGCACGGCGAGGGCGGCCTCTTCGAAGCGCTGCAAGGGGTCAGCCAGGAGGGTGCCCAGCTTGCGCCACAGCTTGGACAAAAGCGGGCGGTTGGGCTCCGCCCGCGAGGCGTGCTTCTCGATCATGAACTGGTAGTCGGCGACCAAAGTCTCCCAGTCGGCGCACTCGGAGTGCAGGGCCGAGAGCTCTTGGAAGGCATCGAGCCGGTCGGGGTCGGACTCCAGCGCCGCCTTGAGCCCAGCGGCGGCCTTGGCGAGCTCGTGCCTCTGGTCGCGGGTGACCCGCGCAGCGCGGATCAAGAAGTCGGCCCGGCGCGTGGGGTCGGCCTCGATATGGGCCAGCGTCGCCAGACTCCGCGAGAGCCTCAGCGCGTCCCCTGTGCGTTCGGAGAGCTCGACCATGCGTTCGAGGACCTGCGGGTCCATTCCTCCCTTCTGGAAGGCGCGCTCGTAGGCATCGAGGGCGTCGGTGAGGCGCTCGGCGCCGACATAGCGCTCCGCCAGATTCACCCACTCATCTCGAGTCCTGGCCTGCTCCGTCGGCGGCGCGAGCAGCTCTCGCACGGCGGGAATAGGGGTGCGCCCGCCATCGAACCCGAAAAGGTCGTCGGTGTCGGTGTCGTCGTCGTCGTCGGTGTCGCCGTCCTCGTCCTCGATCTCGATGATGTCGTGCAGTCCGGACATCACCGGCGTCGTGACCTCCACCGCCGCGATTCGAGAAGGGCTGGTCGGCAACTCGCTCCGTGACTCGTAGGCTGGGACCACGGCCATCACCAGCACTGGCTGCGAGCCGGTGCCGCCGTCGTCTTCAACCCCGAGCCATGAGCCGCAGACCGAGCACTCGACGGCTTCGGAGGTGACCTTCTGTTTACAAGTGGGGCACTTGGGCACTCGTGAGGCTCCTACTCTCTATGCCACGCGGCGACCTTGCAGGGCACCACGACACGGATTACTGCCAACATTCCAACCCGTCGCGCCGCGGAACACAAGCCCACGCCAATCAACGTTCTCCGAAGCACACTCTGCCGCGCCGCCGTCTGAGACGCAACACGAACACGGCGAACGCGAAGCCAAAGAGCGCCGAAAAACCCCGCGAGGCCCGCGGCCGAAGCTCACAAGCGCAGTCTCCCGTCACGTCTCCACGAGGACTGACCTCGCTGCTGCCCTCTGCGACCTCCGCACTCGTCGAGGAGTCAGGAATCATCTGGCTGTCGGTGCCCGTGGTGTCCATCGTCGTCTCGCCGCTGGCGTCCGGTGCAGGGTCCGAGATTAGGTCGGGCGGCCCGAGGTCGGGCGCGGCGTCGACCACGGTGTCACTCCCTGTGTCGCTGGCGACGTCGGCGGGGGGGACGCCCGCCCGGCGCACTCGAACGGCGTCGAAGAGCAAGCGCTTGCCGTTCTGATCGACGTAGGGCTCGCCAGTATTGTCCTCCAACGCCACCCACTGGTCGCCACCCGCGGCGAAGTCGAACTGCCCCAGCCAAACCCACCCTCTCTCACTCGATTGGTTGACGGTCAGAACGGTCTGGGAGCCTGCATGTCGCACCGTATAAGGGGCCTGCGTTGTGAGTGGCGCGCCGATGTCCGACAGGTACACCTCCACGTCGAAACGGCCGCCGCTGGCGAACGTGAGCTCCCACGTGCCCGTGCAGTCGGTGGGCTGGTCCCAAGCGTAGGTCGCCCAGAGCAGCCCTTGGTAGCCGGCGTTCTCACTCCACCACGCCGAACCCATTCGGCACTGATGCGAGAAGCAGCTGTCCCGGTCGTCGATGATGGCTTCGTCGGCGTCGATGACGGGGCTGCACTGCACAGGCGTGACGCAGCTGCCCTCGGCACGCTCATGGACGATGTCCATGCCGTAATAGAACTTGAGGATGTCTCGGTAGTCCCAACCCGCCAGTGACAAGCAGTTGGCGCCATTCTGAGATTTGCAGCCGCGGTTGGCGTAGTTGCCGGCGGAGACCCACCCCAGCGTCGTCTGCTCCAAGTCCGCGCCGCTCAATCCCCAGTTGTAGGTCACGAAGTGCTCGGTGTTGCTCCAGTCGGTGTTCGTGATGTCGGCCGTCGTCGGCACGCAGTCGGCGGTGCTCGGCTTCGCACCTGCGACGTAGAAGGCCGCCACTTTCACGCCGTTGTAGGTCAGGACCTCGCCAGCGGTCTCCTCGACGGCCCGGTAATGCTCATCGCGCGGCGCCCCCGCGCACGAATAGACCTGGTCCGTCTGGCCGTCGCCGATGGAGCCGTTGCGGTAGTAGAGGTAGCTGCGCGCCGCCACGGCTTGGGCTTTCAGCGCCTGGAAGTCGGCGCTGCCGTTCTCGCAGTAGACGACGTTGGCGAGGTAGCAGTCGCCGCGCGAGCGGCAGGCGTCATTGACCTCCACATCGACGACGCCAGTGCCCGTCACGTTCGCCGTGCAGTAGGCCGCCAACGGCTGCTCGCGGGTCACCAACGGGGTCGGCGCCTCGGGAGACTCGTCACACCCCACCACGGCCAGCGCGAGCGCCAGGAACAGGACCGAATAACGCAAACGCATGACACTCCCTGGTGGGCAAGAGCCGGCCTGAGACCGCTCAGATCTTGAGCGGAGCACGGCGCGAACCCCAGCTCCCAGCCTCGTCGTCGAAATGCCCTCCGACGGGGCACCCACAAGCTCTGCACGCGCCAGCGTCGACAGTGTAGCGCCCCAGCTCGTACCAATCACGCTCGATCAGCAACGCACCACAGCTGTGACAATAGGTGCTCTGGCTCTTGGCGTCGTGGACGTTGCCTGTATAGACGTAGCGCAGCCCCGCGGCGAGGGCCTGGTCCCTGGCGCGCAGCAGGGTCTGTGCGGGCGTATGGGTGACGTCGGTCATTTTGAAGTCTGGATGGAATGCCGAGAAGTGCAGCGGCACCGCCGGACCCAAGTGCTTGGCGACCCAATCGACCAGGCGCGCGATCTGGTCATGGGAGTCGTTGTGCCCAGGAATGACCAAGTTGGTGAGCTCCAACCAGACGTTGGTCTCCTGCACGAGGTACTCCAACGTCTCCAAGACCGGCGCCAGGTGCGCCGAGCTCAAGTGCCAGTAGAAATCCTCGTCGAGGGCCTTCAGGTCGACGTTGGCCGCGTCCATGTGCTCGAAGAACTCGGCCCGCGCTTGCTTCGTGAGGTAGCCCGCCGTCACCGCTACGGCCTTGACGCCCAGGTCGTGACAGGCCTTCGCCGTGTCGATGGCGTACTCGGCCCAGATCACCGGGTCGTTGTAGGTGAACGCCACCGAGCGCGAGCCCGCACGCACCGCCGCCTGAGCGATCGCCTCCGGAGTCGCTTCAGCGCTCATGCTCTCGACCCGGCGCGACTTGGAGCTCGTCCAGTTCTGGCAGAACTTGCAGCCTAGGTTGCACCCCGGGGTCCCAAAAGAGAGCACGGAGCTGCCTGGGTAGAAGTGGTTGAGCGGCTTCTTTTCGATGGGGTCCAGGCAGAAGCCGGTCGAGCGCCCGTAGGTGGTCAGGTGCAACTCACCATCCCGCGCCTCGCGCACGAAACAAAAGGCCCGCTGCCCGTCGTTCAACGCGCAGCCTCGCGGGCAGAGGTCGCACTGAACCCGGCCATCCTCAGCCAAGTGCCAGAAGCGAGCGATGCGATCGGAGTTCCCCATCTCTTGGCCCCTATTGCGAGTGGAGGCGTGCTCGCCCGCGGGTCTTCGAGCGAGTGGAGGCCGAGAACGAGCAAAACAGCAATCCCCTCGACTCTCAAAGGTAACTGGCCTCTCTCAGCGGTCAACCCCGTCGATTTCATTGTCTGGCGGTCGACGGCCAGCAAAAGAATTGCAGCATCGCTGGGCGGCGGCCTAACAAAAGGCGCGCCGCCCAAGGGCTCCCTCGTCCGTAGCTCGAGCCGAAACCCTCACTACGGCAGAGCGTGGGCGGAGCAAACGATGCGACGCAATCATTACCCAGACACCGAAGGGGAGTCAATTGCCAACTCGCCACCAGGCCCCCGGCGGCCTCCACAAGACGCCCTCGACCGCCCCGAGGTTTTGACCCATATTGCACAGGTCCCCATCCCCCAACCCACAGACCCCCCATGCCACCTTCCCACGCTCGCTTTGCAGTGTTCCTCTGCTGGGTCCTTGTCGGCTGCACGCAGCGCTCTCCCGAGGTCGCGCAAACCCAGGCCGCTGCAGACCCTGCCGAAGTGAAGGCCGAGGAGAGCGAGGAGCAGGCGCTCTCCGGGTTCTTGCTCGCCGGCCCTCCTGGCGCGCTCACGGCACCCGACACCGCTTCGGAGCCGACGCGCATCGCAGCCGACCCCACGGCAGCCGAGCCGACGCCGGAAGTCCAGGACGAGACCGCCGAGGCCCTGCCGCCGGGCATGAGCTGTCTGTTGCAGGCTTACCCCGAGCAGCTCTGCAGTGGCCGTGGTGGTACCGACGCCGCGCTGATCTGGTGCGACGGCACCGAGATGCTCTGGGACTCACAGCCCGAGGCGAGAGACTTCGAGGAACTGCTCGAGCACCCCGATCTGGCCGACATGATGGCGATGTCGTATCCCCTCGGGCCCGATGCGCCCATCCCCGCCGAGAACGAGGATCCAGGCCGTGTCCGCTACGCGCCTTTCTTCGCCAAGATGTACGGCGAGAGCAAAGCCGACGTGAAGATGACCCTGACCAAGATTCCTTGGGGCGAGAAGACCCTGCGCGTGACGACCACCAACGGCGTCGACACCAAGCTGGCCGAGGTGCGGGAGGAGATCGAGGCGCTGTCGGGCGATTTGAAGAAGACTGGGCTGTCGACCGCCGGCGCCTTCAATTGGCGCGAGGTCCGAGGCACCGACCGCCTCTCGTCACACAGCTACGCCATGGCCATCGACGTCGGCGTCGAGGTCTCCGACTTCTGGAACTGGAACAAGCCCGACAAGAACGGGCTCTATCCGTACAAGAACCGCTTCCCTGCAGAGATTGTCGCCCTCTTCGAGGCGCACGGCTTCATCTGGGGCGGCAAATGGTACCACTACGACACGATGCACTTCGAGTACCGCCCGGACTTGTTGCTCTGCGGCCGGACTCCAAACGACGACGCGGCCGGGAAGACTCTCTAGCCCTCGGCGAACAAGCCTCCGACTCGCTCTAGGCCAGCCTCAGGCTGAACAAGAAAGAGGGGGCGCGGTGCAGCTTGAAGTGCACGACGGAGCGCGAAACGAGGCGGCCGCTGTCGACCTCCTTGATGGTGCCGAAGGCTGTCGTGTGCGTGATGTGGAGGTTCCACGGCAGCAGGTCGAGCTTGGAGCCCTGGTACTGGTAGCGGACGTCGGCGACCTCGAAATCGAAGGTGTAGCGGACGCTGCGGTCTTTGAAATAGCGAAACTCTAAAGAGCCTTCGCAGGGCGTTTGGTGGCAGAGTCCACCAGCGGTGACGGTGCCCGAGAGGGGCTGCACGAGGAACTCTGGATGGACAGGATTGGCCCAGGCGACGAGGTCTCTCGGGCCCCAGATGATGTCGAACTCGAAGGGCTGTCGGGTGCCCCCGAGCTCGGGCTCGAACTCGTGCCAGCCGGACATCACCTCGTTCATTCGGAAGCCGACGCGATGTTCAGCGAGCATGTTCTTGAAGTCTGCGATGCGGCTCATAGTGTTGGCTCCGGAGCGAGGGGGCTGAGGGTGTCAGTCGCGGCTGGCGCTGTCACGGCGCTTGTGGACGTAGTGTCGCCAAAACGCGCTGGCCTCGGTCGAGGTCCAGTTGAGGTCGGCGTTGGGGACCTGGCCGGTGAGGCGCTGCAGGGAACGCTGCGCGTTGAAGCTGATGAAGGTCGGTCCTTTGATGGCCTTGACGAGCTTGGGCAAGCTGTCGCGGCTGAGCGAACCGATAGAGAAGCCCTCGCTCTCGAAGCCGCTGATGAGCCACTTCGAGCGGCGTTCGCCCTTGTTGTCGTCGTACCACTCTCGCCAAGCCCGTACGGCCTGACTCTGTAGGTCGGGGTCGAGCTGCTCGGAGCCCCAATCCAGGGCTTCGGCGGTCTCGCCCACACGCATGCGTCGGTTGGTGATCTTCTGCAACGAGGCGGCGGCCACAGCTCTGACGACCGGGCGGTCGTCGCTGAGGCGCTCGATGAGTGCGGGCACGGTGGCCGTACTCTCCGAATTCTCGAGGGCTTGGGCGACGATGAGGGCGAGGGGGGGCGTCGCGTCGGCGACGGTGGTCTCGGGTTGGCCGAACTCTGGGCAGCTAAGGTCATCGTGGAGCATCAGCGCCAGGTGCTCGCTGGCATAGGAGCGGTGGATGGAGCCGAGGGTGCGGGCGATGGCGCAACGCACCTCGGGCACCTCTTCGACCGCGTCGTGGGCGATGATCTCATAGGCAGCGGCGCGCTTGTTGGCCATGGCGAGGGCCTCGACGGCCGCCACGCGGACGGCGACCTCGTCGTCTCTCAGGGCGGCTGCGATGAGGTCGTGTTGGGTCTCGTCGTCGAGCAGCCCCAGCCGGCGGATGGCGTCGGCGCGCACGTCGCTGTCTTCGCCGCTGAGAGCGAGGTCAGCGATGGGGATGGCGCACTGCTCGACGGCGGATTGGCGCTCTTCGACCCAGTCCCAGGTCTTGCCAGTGTCGATGCAGCCTTTGCAGAGATCGTCGGGGTCGCAGTAGACGCGCACGTGGAAGTGGTCGTTATGCGGGAGCGTCCGGCCGCCGGGCTGGCGAACGAGGAGGTTGAGACGCGTCATCTGAGCCTCGTCAGTGCCGTCCTCGGCGAGGTAGGCCATCAGCCGGCGCCGCAGGTGATTGACCACGAAGACGTACTGCAGCTCAGAGCCCTGGTAGTCATCGAGAGCCTTGAGCAGCTTGGCGTTGAGGGGCACGTCGAAGCGGTAGAAGCCAAAGTGCTCACGGGAGACCAAGTCTCTGCCGATGTGCAGGAATTCGGGCTCTTGGACGGTCCAGCCGAAGGGGTTGGTGGTGTAGAACGAGAGGTCGGCGTCTCGGCCGTTGTTGTGGCTGACCGACCACTTGATGTTGCCACCGCCGTCCTGGGCGATGTGCCCTAGGTAGAGCAAGGCGCCGTCTCGCTGACTGGCCACTTGTTCGGCCGCGAACTGGAGCGTGTCGATGAGCGCGCGCGTGCCGTACGTCATCTCCCGCTCGTAGGCCTTGGGCATGCTGTGCAGCGCAGGGTTGGGAGGGACGGGGAGCGCGTTGGCGATGAACCCACGGCTGGTGTTGCCCACGGAGACGGAGGCGGAGACGTCTTCTCCAGGGAGAAAGGGGAAGGTCGGCGTGGAGTAGGGCCGTCGGTCCGCCAGGGCGTCGGGGGTCGGGCTGCCGACGTGGTTGACAGTCAGGGAAGCGCGGTCGGCGCTGAGTCCTTGGTGTCTTGGGGGGGCGATTGATTGCGGCTGAAGCGGCGCACAGGCCCCGACCGCCGCGACGAGCGTCAAGGCGAGCAGGACTCGAAAGAGCGGAGTTGGAATCGCAAGGTGCATGGTTTGGGGAGTGAAAGACCGTGGGTGTGGGGGATGCGGGCCTCTCAGATGTTGGATCGAAGACGTCGAAAACGCCAATAATTGGGGCATTTCAGGCTCGTTCCTGAGGGTCCAAGGTGTCGGGGGCTTGCGAAAACGGGCAGGATTCCTGAAACTGCTGGCTGAAATCCCCAACGTCTCGAGAGGGGGTGCGTCTTCTGGGTGCCTCGAGCCCAAGAGCCGGTTGCAGTCGGAGTGGGCGACCACGTGGCCGTCTTTTCCTTTGGGAACGTAGAAATGCCAAACAAGAAAGACGAGACGAGCCCCAGCAAGCCGCCCAAGACCAAAGTGGGCGACATCATCGACGAGCGCTACAAGGTCACGGAGATCCTCGGGCAAGGCGGATTTGCGACGATCTTTGGGGCGATACGTCTGGAAGACGGGCTCGAGGTCGTCGTCAAGGCCCTGCACAACCTCGCTGTCAAGAACGACTCGGTCGCGATGGAGCGCTTCAAGCGGGAGGCCCGCATCGCGGTCAGCCTCGATCACCCGAACATCGTCCACACGCTGGGGTTCGGTCGAATGGAAGGGGACCAACTCTACCTGGCCATGGAGCGACTGCGCGGCCCGAGCCTCGAGGACATCCTGAACCGAGGCCCCATGGACCCTGCCGAGGTCGGTCGCCTCTTGAGTCAGCTCCTCAAGGCGCTGGCGGCGGCCCATCGAGAGGGCATCATCCACCGCGATCTGAAACCGACCAACATCCTCTACATCGAAGAGGCGCTGCAGCCGACCCTAAAGGTCATTGACTTTGGGCTGGCGAAGGTGATCGAAGGCACGGATCCGGCTTTGCTCCAGACCCTGACAGCCACTGGCACCATCGTCGGGACTCCCGGCTACCTCGCCCCAGAAGTCCTGCACGGCAGTGAGGTGACGACGCAGGCCGACATCTATGCTGCGGGCATCATCGGACACGAACTCTGCCTCGGCGAGATCGCCTACAAGGGGGGAGCTCTGGAGCGGGTGCACGCTCAGGCCAAGAGGAACCCGACGCCGCCCAGCTCCGAACGGGTCAGAAACCACCCGGTCTACAAGATCATCGAGCGGCTCATGGCCCGTGAGCCCGAGCGTCGCTACAAAGACGCCACCGTCGCGGCCATGGAGCTCGACCGCGTCGGTGACGTGAGGTTAAAAGCGCGCAAACCCTGGTGGCGAGTCTGGAGTTGAGGTCAGCAGCACTTGCGCACGTTGGGCTTGGTCGCCTCGATCGTAGCGGAGACCACGAAGTCTTCGACCTTGCTGCCCGGTGCCCAGTCCTTGATGAACTCGCGGCTCTCCTGCTTAGGTTCGATGCGGATGTTGGCGAAACCCGCGCTGCGCAACCAGCCCTCGAGATCTTTGATGAACGCCGCGCCTGAGATGCAGCTCGCGTGCGCCTTGAGATCTTGCTGCACGGACTGCGGCAGCTCGGCGGTGGCCACGACGTCGGAGATGGCGAGCCGCCCGCCGGGCTTCAACACGCGGAAGGCCTCTTTGAAGACCCGAGCTTTGTCGGGCGAGAGATTGACGACGCAGTTGGAGATGATGACGTCGACCGCCTGATCGGCCACGGGGAGATACTCGATCTCACCCAAGCGGAACTCGACGTTGTCGGCCCTGACCTTGCGGGCATTTTCGCGGGCTTTGGCGAGCATCTCGTGGGTCATGTCGACGCCGATCACGCGCCCCACAGCGCCGACCTCCGCTGCGGCGAGGAAACAGTCGATGCCGGCGCCACTGCCGAGGTCGAGGACGACTTCACCAGGTCTTAGCGCCGCCATGGCTTTGGGATTGCCGCAGCCCAGCCCCAAGTTGGCCCCAGGAGGAAGCGCCGCCAGTTCTTCGTCGGTGTAGCCCAACTGCTGGGCGACGACGTCGGATTTGGTCGGCGAGCCACACGAGCAACAGCAGCCAGCGCCAGACTTCTGCTCCTCGGCGATCGTGGCGTAGTTCTCCATCACTGCTCTACGGATCTCTCGGCTTCGCTCGTTGTCCATCTCCATGGGCTCCATCCCCATTGTGGGGTTCAGAGGGTCCTACTAGACCCGAAAAGGAAAGCGGTCCAAGCTGCCGATTCCAAAGGAAGAGGCTCGCCGGAAGCTAGGTCAGTCCACCAAAAAAACAAGAAGTAGAGCAGGAAGACCACGGCGAAGATTACCAGGCTGTAGACGACGATGCCTTGAGTGTTCGACTTGCCGGTCTTTCCGTTGTAGGTCGTGTTGCAGTTCGTGCACTGAGTGTGGTTCAGCATCTTTGGTCCCAAGACGCCACCCCACCACGTGAACTTCACGGAGTAGACGGCGGTAGATTGACAGTTGGGACACGGCAATAGAGTTCCTGCAGCCATTCTTCTCCCTCCTCCCGCGAAAGAGAGCAGGAGGATATCGAGATCGCTGAGGGCAATCAACCCAACACTTCTGCCGACTGAAGCTCACGAGGTCGAAGTCCTTGCTTCGGCGGCTCGAGGCCTTATAGTGCTAGGCACTCGGCGCGAATGCCGAGCGAGACGTGATTAACGGTAGTGCCATCCGACGAGCTCGCCCCAATTTGGGCAGGGGCTCGTCCACTCGGCGAACACGGGTCATGGCATGGAGTTCGCGGTGAGTTCACCGATGCTCCCATCACGAGGAACAAACACGAGCCTCCCCACGGAGTTCTGAGTTGTCTAAGCATGCATCGAATTTCAGCCTGCGTGGCGTCTGTGAAAAGAGTTGTTTTGCTTGCGCTGCGAAGAACACCACGGAGTGGTCGAGCTTGGCGACCGATGAGATCAGGCTGCTCAACGAGAACAAAGGGTGCGGGATCTACCTACCAGGCCGATTGGTCTTCTCACAGGGCAACCCCTGCGTGGGCATCTACTGCATCGCCGAGGGCATCGTAGCCCTGCGCAAGACCGACCCCAACGGCAAGAGCGTCTTGGTCCGTTTGGCCAAGGCAGGAGACACTCTGGGTTACCGGTCGTTCTTCGGCAACGGCCCATATGAGGCGAACGCAGAGGCTCTGACTCGAGCGCAGGTGTGTTTCATCGAGCGCCGCGTAATCCATGAGATGATCGCGCGCAACTCCGCTGTGGCCTTCGCGTTTCTCGAACGAATGGCGCAGGACCTGCGAGCCGCTGAGGAGGCTCGACTGCACAACGTGGCCCTGTCCATGCGCGAGCGGCTCGTCCACTTGCTCCTGGTCTTGCGCGAGGACTTCGGCGAGGTCAACAAGGACGGTACGCTCGTCGTGACCCTGCCCCTGTCGCGCCAAGACACCGCGGCCATGCTCGGCACTCGACCAGAGACCTTGGCCCGCATGATTCGGGCGCTCGAAGACGACAAAGTGATGACCTTCAAAGGTCGCAAGGTCTCGATCCCCGACCTCGATCTGCTCTACGACGAGCTCGAGGAACACTACCAGTAGCTCTCCCTCGACGGATTTCAGGGCGCGAAAGGCTGGACTCGAAAGGGCCTTGGGTTGACGAGAGCGCCTACGTCGCTAGGTTGACTCAAGGTCACGCCTTGGAACGTGTCGACGGCAAGCAGAATTCGTCCGGCGAACCCCGACTGTCCGCCACGGCCTCCGCCCCCGCCGCCGAGTCCTCCTGCGGTGCCGTTCGCTCCTTCGGCCCCATTGCTGCCAGCCGCAGCCCCCAGCCCCCCAACTCCTCCGCTGCGACCGCCAGCGCCGTTGTCGACACCGCCGCCAGCTCCGCCGTCCCCGCCAGCGCCCGAGAGGGCAAGGAGAGCGGGGTACTCGACTTCGCCTGAGAGGTCGATGGTCAGCGTACGGGCATCGATGCGGATCGTCCCGCCAGTCCCCCCCATACCGCCAGCGCCACCTCCTCCCCCTGGGCTCGAGTCGTCCACCGACTCTCCGCCTCGGCCTCCCACTCCGCCTCTGCCGCCGCTGGCGTCGAGTGTGGCGCCACCTTGCAGCAGGAGCGCTTCTGCTCGCAGCCAGATGATTCCGCCGCCGCTCTCCCCTTCGGCTCCGGACTCGCCCGCGACGCCTGAGCAATTGCCCCCAGCACCACCGCGTCCGTTCAGGTCTCCACCCTTGGCGGCGGAGCACCCGTCGAGCAGCACGAAGCCAGGACCTGCAGGACCTCCCCCACCCCCTCCTTGCGAGGCTCCCGCACCAGGACCTAGACGGCTGAAGTCGTCGCTGGTGACGTTCGCGATGGCAGGGTCGAAGAGCTGAGCCGATTCGCCCCCTCCGCCAGCGGAACCCGTCCAGCAGGGCGGGCGGGCGCAACCCGAGGCAAAGCAAGACGCGCCCGCACCACCACCTGCGGAGCGGCCAACGCCGCCAGGACCCGCAGGGCAGCCCGATTCGCTGAGGCCCATGCCTCCATCACCCCCGCGGGCTTCACTCTCTTCGCCCCCGCCGTCACCGCCAGAGCTGATTCCGGCGGGCCCTGCGCCGTCCTCGCCAGAGAACCGTCCGAGCGTCATCGCCGTCTCGACGTACAAGGCGCCACCCCGTGCCGGAGCCCCACCTGGATAGCCACCGCCCCGCGCTTGAATCGACCCACCATCCAGGGCGACTGTCCCCGTCGCTCTGAACGCAACGATGCCTGTCGTCAGGATCGCCGGGGCGCCCTCGGGACTCCGATCCCACAAACCCTTCATCGGGCCACTCGAGAGGACGTGCGGGCCGATGTTGACGTTGCGGAAGCGCGGCACACGCTGGACAATGAACAGGTCGTTGGGCGCCTCGGGCTTGAGCGCCGCATTTCGGGGCCTCTGGACCTCGACTCGGCGTCCGTTGACGCCTTCGACGACCAAAAACTCGTGGTTGGGTGCGTTCGCGTCCCCCCCAAAAAGCTGCACCAAGAGGAGCTCGTCGCCTCGTGAAAGGCCCTTCACGGCCCCAACGACGTCGAGGGTCAAGAAGGTCCCCTCCACCTCCAGCACTCTGTAGGCGATGGCGTCTGGCATCACCCGACCCCCGGTCGCGCTCTCGGAGAGGTTGAAGTCGCTGGTGAGGGTCAGGTCGCTGACGAGGGAGCAACGGGATGGCGAACTCCCGACGCAGCCCCACCCATCTCTGACGACACAGCCAGGCAAACAGCCCCCATTCGCATCGAGGACGCCGTCGTCACAGCCCTCGCCAGGCTCGACGACACCGTTGCCGCAGACCGGAGCCACGGGGCCTCCCTCTCCGTCAATCCCGTCCAGCGCATCATCTCGGTCGGGAACGAAGAGCTCCTCGTCCACTTCCAGGCTTTGGTTGTCCGACGCCACATCGAGCGGCCCGTATTGCGGCGTGGTGTCTTCGGGGGGCTCGACATCTCGCTCGAAATCCAGTCCCAGCGTACAGCCTACACACAGCCAAACCCCTAGTCCCAGAAGCACATGAACGATGTTCTTGTGGACCAAAATGCCCTCCAGTGGGTTCGGCTTGGCCGTTCTCATCGAGACCGGAGCACTCGTTCTCGTGGAAACCCAGTTGCTCACTCGTGACTGTACACCCAATTGTGAAAATTCTTATCCCGTGGGCAAGCGATTCTTGATAGACTCCGGAGTTGTCACACCCATCCTGCGCGCGACCCTGCGGGCTCACAAGAGCAATACCGACAGCGAACAAAAGAGCGAGCCGTTGATGCCCAGTCCTCTTGGCGCCATCCGAGTCATCCTTCTTCTCTGCCTTTTGGGGGTCGCAGGATGCGACTCCGACGGTCCGCTGGAGCCCAGCTTCCCGGAGCTCGAAGGAGCGAAGGCGACGCTGGGACCGTTCGGTGGGACTCTCACTTCCGGAGATGGCCGGCTGCGGCTCGACCTGCCACTCGGAGCGCTCGACGCGGACGTCGAAATTGAAATCGTCCCCACACAGAGCGCGGCTGGGGCGGTCGTGGCCTACCAAGTCACGCCCGCGGGTGCTCTGCTGTGGGAACCCGCGCGGGTTACTTTTCGCTTCGATACGGTTGGACTGGGAACTGCCGTGATCGCGGATTTGCGGGTGGCAAGGCAGCTCGATGGGGTTTGGGAGCCACTGAGCGATCAATTCCTCGACCTCTCCTCCAGGGTCACAGGAGACACCAAGGTCCTCGGGATGTTCGGGTTGGTCGCGGCAGGTTGCCGCTCGGATGCGGATTGCGTCGAGCCGCAACGTTGCTCGACGTACACCTGTCGCTCCCTGCCCTGTCTCACCTCCGACGAGTGCGGTCTTGGCGAGGTCTGTGAGCTTGGGTTGTGCAAAGCCTTGGAGGTCTGCTCCTCGGAGCAGGATTGCTTCCCAACTCATCGTTGCGAGTTGGGCGCCTGCATATCCCGAGGGGCCTGCTCGACCCCCGGGGACTGTTCGGATGCCGAGCGGTGCGAGGCCGGCAGTTGCGTCGCCGCGGCCTCCTGCAACAGCGACAGCCAGTGTGCCGAAGGGGAGTCTTGCGCCGGAGAGCAATGTGTGGTGGCGGTCCAATGTGGGTTGGACACCGAATGCTCAGGCGGACTCTGCGTCGACGGAGAGTGTACGTCGAGCGATTGCGTTACCAACGTCGACTGTCTGCCTGGGACGTTATGTGTCGACGGGGTCTGCGCGCCCAACACGAGCTGTCAGTCGGATGCGGACTGCTCGAGCGGACGGCTGTGTGTGAACGGCGTCTGCACCGCCACTTGAACCTCTCCGCCCCCTGGCGGAGGTCGTGCAAACCCGAAGGGTTGCGCGCAGGATGCGCGCAACAGCTCGACAAAATTGAGTTTCACAAACCCAGTGTTCCTCGGCCGGTAGAATGTGCATAATGCGGCTGCCGAGAGCTGAGAACTCGCACTCCTCGGACATCGACGTGCCTTGGAACAGGGAGAAAGCGTTTCTGCCTGGCCCTGGCGTCTTTCTATGGTCGCTCGTTGATCTCGTTGCCGCAGGTCCCAATTCACGCTTCATCCGAGCTCTCTCTGCAAGAGGCTGTGCTCGCAGTGGGCCGAATGGCCGTCGCGGAGGCGTCCGCCGAGCTCGGACTCGAGCTCATCCTCGTGTTGAATGGGGGGGAGAGTCGTCCGAACCCAGAGAGGCTGGCACAGCCCTTCCAAAGCAGACGCCGTGTCGTGGCGGTCGCCCACGGGACCGCAGACCCACACCTGCTTCGCCTGCTCACCAGCAGCGAGTCGGGCATCGCCCCCCTGCTCGAGACTGGACGGGGATTCGAAGGCAGCGTCACCGACTTCGAAGTGATTCTCGGCCAAGACTTGAGCCCGCTTCCCAAGGGTGAGCGGTGGTTGCTCCGGCCGCTTCTGCACAGAGATGGATCGGCCTTGGGGGCCCTGCTCTGGACCGTCCAAGAGGCGACCCCACGCGAGGATGTGGAGCGGGCGTCGAGGACGCTCGAAGAGCGGCTGTTGAGCGCTTGGTCTGCCCAAGAGGCGCAGCGCCTCTGGGAGGATTGGCAGGGCAGCGCCCCCGTGGTCCTCGTCGACGGGGTTGGGGTGATTGTCCAAGCCTCGGACGAGTCGTGTGAACTGCTCGAGCACTCCACCAAAGAGCTGCTGGGGATGCGCTTCGATTCTCTCGTCGACCCGAGAGATCGCTGCAGGCTGATGCGTGCCTGTTCAGCGGCAAGCTCGTTGCTGCCTCTCGAGGTCAGACTCCTCGACGGACAGCCCATCGAGCTCTGCGTCGAGGTTCTGTCGAACGAGTCCAAGCTCTCCGCTCTTTCCTTGCAGCGCGTGACGGCTCCGCTCATCGAGCCCGCAACGTTGCAGGCGGGGTGGCGGCACTCGTTTGGGTTCGCGAGTGAGCCTTCGCTCCAAAGCGCGCAATCTTCGGTCTTTCATGCGAGTAGGGACGCCATCGCGGTCTTCGAGGTGTCGCTGAGCACCTCCGGACGGCCGCTCGACCTCGTTCTGCGCGCCTTCAATCCAGCCTTCGAGCGCTGCAAGGACCTCACTGGCGACCGGCTCGCGAGCGGCAGCTCGATCTTCGCGATGACCGATTGCATCGGTAGCGAGTTCGTCGAGAAGGCAGGGAACACCGCGCTCACCGGGCAGAAGAGCCAGATGACGTTGTGTCACCCAGGCGACGACGAGACCTTCGAAGTGACCTGCTTCAGCTCGGCCTTCTGTTTCGTCACCACCCTCTTCGAGGACGTCAGCGACCGGCACCGAGTCTCTGCGGCCCAAGCGCAGGCGGCTCGAAACGTCGCTTGGCTGTCGCAGAGCGCGATGGAGTTTTTGACTCTCGACGCGGAGGCGAACCTCTTGGAGTTCGTGCTCGATAAGATGGCGGAGATCGTCGGGCCCAGCGTGCTGGCGACCGCCACCGATTTAGGCGGTGGCCTGGCCTTGGAGGTCTGCGGCGTTCGTTGCAGCGATCCACGCGCCAGCAATCTTCTCGAACGTTGGGGCTGGAACCTCCAAGAGGTCATTCTGCCCCTGGACACGACGCTCCTGCAGATCCTCTCCGAGGCGACGCTCACCAAGCTCCAGGGCGGCCTGAGCGACCTCTGCTCGGGACGGCTACCAAAATCGGTGGCTGCGAGCATCGAGACCCTCTTGGGCCTCGGTGACGCCTACATCATCGGCATTGTGGCGGGCGGAACCGTACGCGGGGCGGTCACCTTCTTCCAGTGCGAAGGGGCGCAGCCCCCCGACAAAGACTTGATCGAAGCCTTCATCCACCACGCCGCGATCGCCATCGTCGGGCGCGGCTCGGCGCAGTCTCTGAGGACGAGCGAGGCGCAGTTTCGACGTCTCGCAGAGAACGTCAAAGACTGCATTTGGACGGTCGATTCGTCGCTCCGCTACACCTACGCGACCCCGTCCGCCTTGCCCTTGATGGGTTATGAACCCGAGGAGGTCGTTGGCCTGTCACTGTTCGAGAGCATCAGCCCACGTTCGATCATCGACGCACGCCGTGCGGTCGCCAAAGTCACCGAGCAAGCAGAGCGTCCCATTGCCCAGCGAAAGCCGACAAGAGCTCAGCTCCTCGAGCAGTTTCGCAAGGATGGGACCCGCTTCTGGTCAGAGGTCTCGGCCAACGTGTTGCTCGATGAGAACGGTCGCTTTGACGGGCTGATCGGCGTCACCCGCGACATCAGCGAGCGCGTCCGCAATGACGAGCGCCGCCGCGAGCTCGAGGAGCAGCTCGCCCAGGCGCAGAAGATGGACGCCTTGGGGACCCTGGCTGGCGGCATTGCCCACGAGATCAACAACATTTTGGCCGCGATCATGGGGCTCGCCGACAACCTCCGGCTCTCGAACCCCAGCGGCGTCTCCGCCCACCAGACCGCTCTCGACGTGCTCAACGCCGCCAAGCGAGGACGGGGGCTCACCCGCGCCGTGTTGGGTTTTGCACGCCGAGGCAAGATCCACATCGAATCCATCGATCTGCAAGAAACCCTAACGGACGTCTTGCGGCTGTTGGACCACTCGCTCGACCCAATGATCTCGTTGCAGGTCCAGATCCCTCAAGAGCTCTGGTGCATCGCTGGAGACGCGAGCCAGCTCAGCCAAGCGATGATGAACCTGCTTCTCAATGCCCAACATGCCTGTACTCCAGAAGGTCTCATCCGCATCTCGGCGGAAAATGTGTGGGTCGAGGCCGCCGAATCTCAACACGCCCTCAGCCTCAAGCCAGGTCGCTACGTCCGCATCGCGGTCAGCGACAACGGCTCGGGCATGAGCGAAGAGACCAAGAAGCACGCCTTCGAGCCGTTCTTCACCACCAAAGGCAGCCAAGGCACTGGTTTGGGGCTCTCAATGGTCTATGGAACCGCTCAACAGCACGGCGGAGCCTGTTCGCTCGAGAGCGCGCTGGGAGTGGGAACCACCCTCGAGCTCATGCTGCCAGCCAGTGACGAGGAGCCGAAACCCAAACGCCCGACGAGCTCCAACAAGGTCAAGGCCCTGCGCAAAGGCAAAATCCTCTTGGTCGACGACGAGGCCATCGTGCGGTTGATGGCACGGCAATTCCTCGAACGTCTAGGCTTCGAGGTCTTCGAAGCCGGAGACGGAGTTCAAGCTCTCGAGCAATTCCGAGCTGCGCGCCCGGACCTCGTCGTGCTCGACATGGGCATGCCCATCATGGACGGCGACGAGTGCTTCGGTGAGCTGCGTCGGCTCGATCCCCACGCGCGGGTCCTGATCATCAGCGGCTTCGCTCCGCGGAGCACCATTGATCGCTTGATGCAAAATGGCGCCATCGGCATCATCGACAAACCCTTCGAGTTCGACGAGCTGCTCGACAAAATCGACGAGTGCTTCGAAGCGGAGGCGACGCCTTGAGAGTTCTCCTGGCCGATCCACCGCAGCTCTTTCTCGAAGGCACTGGGCTCACGCGGCAGATACAGCCCCTCGGGTTGGGATACGTGGGCGCGGTCGCCGCGGCCGACCACGACGTGCGGTTCCTGCTCCCAGACACCGAGCCCTATGAAGGCAGCGACCCCTGGGGACGTCTGCGCCAAGTCATCGCCGCCGAGGCCCCGGACGTCCTCGGCATCAGCGCGGTCACTGCGACCTACCACTCGGCGGCGCGGCTGGCGGCCGAAGCCAAGGAGGTCGACCCGCGGCTCGTCACCGTGTTGGGCGGCGTTCACGCATCGGCGGTCCCGAGCGCAGCGCTCCAGGGTGCTCCCGCCATCGATTGGCTGGTCGTGGGAGAAGGAGAGCACACCTTCGCAGAGCTCCTGCGCGCCCTCGAGTCGGGCACTTCACCCCACGACGTCGCAGGCCTCGCCTGGCGCAACGAGCAGGGCCAAGTGCTCCTCTCCGTGCCCAGGCCTCCTATCCCAGACCTCGACACCTTGCCCCACCCCCTGCGCACCAACCTAGTCTTCTCCGAGAACATCCACACAGCCTTCTACCAAGCCCTCATCACGGTTCGCGGCTGCCCCTTCAGCTGCATCTACTGCGCCGTTCCGTCCATGCGCGGCCGCAAGGTCCGCTACCGCTCGGCGCCAGCAGTGGTCGACGAAATCGAGGCGCTGCGCGCCGAGCACGCCGTGCCCTCGCTCTTCTTCCACGACAGCGTCTTCACGTTGAATCGCAAGCGCACGCTCGAGATCTGCGAGCTTCTGGTCTCGCGTCGTCTCACTCTGCCGTTCAACTGCCAGACTCGCGTCGACTGCATCGACGCTGAGGTCGTCGATGCCCTGGTCCGCGCCGGTTGCTCTCAGCTCTTCTTCGGCATCGAGTCCGGCGACGCCGAGTCCCTCGAGAAGATCGGCAAACGGGTCGGCCCCGACGACGTCGTCGCCGCGGTCGACCTCGTGAAGTCCCGCGGCATCCGTTGCACGGGCTTCTTCATGGTCGGCTTCCCCTGGGAAGACGAAGCGCTGATCGAGAAGACCGCAGACTTCGCCACCAGCCTCGGGCTCGAGGCGGTGAGCCTCTTCTCCGCCACGCCGCTGCCGGGCACGAAGCTCTGGGAGATGTCGAAGACCGAGGCGCTGCCGAGCTCCATCGACTTCAGGACTCCGCAGGTCAACCTGACGCAGCTCAGCGACGAGGCCTACCGCGAGGCGTTCGAGCGGGCGCGGCTGCGCATCGATGCCTACAACCAAGCCCAGATGATGAAGAAGCTCGCGCACTTGACCAATTCGTAGGGCGCAAAGCGCCCTACGAATTCTTATGCTGGCCGTTGACCGCCAGACATCGAAATCGACGTGGTTGGCCGCTGAGAAAAGTTGGTTTTCTTTGAGCGTCAAGAGAATTCAGCCGGCGTTCAAGACTTCGGCAGCGGCCAACAATGAGGCGACATGATGCCGTTGGGATCGAGGAGCTCGCGCACTCTCTGCATCGTATGGACGAACCCAGGATTGAATCTGTCCGCGTACTGGGAGACGACCCACGGTGGCGTCTTGTAGGGGATGAACCCCAGCTCGAACCCAGCGGTGACGAGCTCTTCGTTCATCTTGCGCACGACGGCGCGCTCCGCCGCGTCGGCTTTGTCGAAGGTCACCAGGAAGCGCATGACACCGAAGTGCCCACCCTTCATGGGGCGGCTGACGATGGCCGGCGCCATCTTGTGGCGCGCCATAATCTCCACGCCCTTTTCGGCGTACGCCTCGAAGCGGCTCATGGGACCATAGGTGCCGGTCCACGACAGACCGCCGCCGGGGTGGTCGATCAGGAAGTCGAGGCGCGTTGGGAACTTAGAAAACTTTTCGAAGCGCGGAACCAGCGCCACGAGGGTCGTCAGGTTGAGTGGGTCTTCGAGCTTCAGGCCGGAGGCACGCAGCCGACCAATGTACTCGTCCAGCAGCGCGAGCCGCAGCTCGAGCTCTTTCTTACTGTCCCCAGAGATGTCCAGATACAAGAAGAACTCGGGCTCGCCTGGGTCCCGCTCCAGAGGCCGAGGGACGTCGAAGAGCATCTTGCCCGTCGGCCACCCCAGGCCACCGACGTCGTCGCAGAAGCCGAAGCGCGAGAGGTCGCGCATGGCCTTGAACGCCGTGTTGCGGTCGTAAGTGAGGATGAACATCCGCTGCCGGTGAGGCGGCTGGGGCCAGAGCTGGAAGGCCATCTTGGTGACGATGCCCGTGGTCCCCTGCCAGGCCACGAAGAGGCCGGTCAGATCGGGCAGAGGTCCACGCGCAAACCAGACGTCGCTGGCCGCAGCGGCCCCAGTCTTGATGACCTCACCCGTGGGCAACACCGCCTCGAGGCCCCCAATCCAGTCGCCCATCGAACCGTAGCGCATGGACAAATTGCCCAAGCCGTCCAAGAGGCAGTTGGCGATCACCGAGGTGTCCGGAGGAGACAGGGGATAGCCCATGCGCAGAGGGATCTTCTTCTTCTCCAGCGTGTCGGTGAGCTGGTCCCAGGTCACGCCTGGCTCCACGAGGACGTACATGTCGACCTCGTTGATCTCCAGGATGCGGTTCATCCGGTGCAGATCGACCACGACGCCGCCGCGCGGCGGGATGGCCAAACCTCCCACGTTGGAACCGGTGACGCGCGGCGTCAGCGAGCAGCCCAGCTCGTTGGCGAGTCGGACAATGCCCTGCACGTCTTCGGTGCTCTCGGGGAAGACGACCAGGCCCACCTCACGGGGCGCCTCCTCGGTGTAGTCGCTGCCATAGGCATCGAACTCCACGCCGGCTTCCAAGACCTGAGACTCACTGAGGAGCTCGACAAATCGTTGTTTGGCTTCGGCTGAGAGCATGCGACGGGTTCCTTCTACTCCCCTCTCCCGTTTCGGGGGAGGGGGCTGGGGGGGCTGGGGGGAGGGGCCAGAGCAGCGACGAAACTTCCTACTCCCCCTCTCTCGTTTCGGGGGAGGGGGCTGGG
>Ga0210044_10002492_pt1 | contig 27399 bp, 25 predicted proteins | sample CryGey13umfilter_2_FD_183959 | JGI IMG/M metagenome (GOLD analysis project Ga0210044, IMG submission 183959) | Groundwater microbial communities from aquifer in Utah, USA - Crystal Geyser 4/9/14 3 um filter (SPAdes) (version 2) | ecosystem: Environmental > Aquatic > Deep subsurface >... | reverse complement strand
GTGATGCCGGGCGACAACGTGAACCTCGACATGGATCTGATCACGCCCATCGCGGCGGAGAAGGGGCTGCACTTCGCGATTCGCGAAGGTGGCCGCACCGTCGGAGCGGGCGTCATCACGGAGATCTCGGAGTAGGCATCGACAGGAGAAACGGGCGAGGTCGCGGCCTCGCCGTCACAGGGCAGTAGCTCTAATTGGTAGAGCAGCGGACTCCAAATCCGCGGGATGGGGGTTCGAATCCCTCCTGCCCTGCCTGAGCTGGCACCGGACGACCGGACCGGCACTGACAATGGGATTAGGTTATGGGTAGCAACCGCTGGGCACATTTGATGTTTCTTTTTGGGGGACTGCTGTTCTCCTTCGTCATGGTGAAGGCCACGGAGTGGATCTGGGGCTTCTTCGCCAAGCCCAGGGCGTTGTATGTCGACGGGATCGGGATCGTCCTGGCAGGGGTCATCACATTCATCGCCTGGCGCAACAAGAACACGTTCGCCAAGGCGGTGGACATCACGATGGAGCTGAAGAAGGTGACCTGGCCCACCCGCAAGGAGACGTCAGCCGCAACCATCGTCGTGATCGTGACGGTGATCATTGCGGCGATGTTCCTCGGAATGTTCGACATTATCTGGTCCTGGGCAACGGGTAAGCTCTACGCGTAGTGCGACGGTGCACTGATCTTCGGGCGGATCCCCGGCGAGATGGGGTGCTATCGATGGCGATGAAATGGTATGCGGTCCACACCTACTCGGGCCATGAGAACAAGGCACGTCTCTCATTGCTCGATCGGATCAAGACCGCCTCGCTGCAGGAGTTCTTCGGGGAGATTCTGATCCCGACGGAGTCCGTGATCGAGATGGTGCGCGGCCACAAGCGGACCACCACGCGCAAGTTCTACCCGGGCTACATGTTCATTCAGATGGACCTCACCGACGAGACCTACCACCTGGTGAAGAACACGCCCAAGATTACGGGGTTCCTCGGGGGAGAGAAGGGCAACAAGCCGATTCCGATGAAGGAGTCGGAGATCCAGTCGATCAACACGCAGATGACCGAGGGGGCAATCAAGCCCAAGCCCAAGGTGCTGTTCGCGGACGGCGAGAACGTGAGAGTCGTGGACGGCCCGTTCGCCAACTTCAACGGCATCGTCGAGGAAGTGAAGCCAGAGAAGCAGAAGGTCAGAGTGCTGGTCAGCATCTTCGGTCGCGCCACCCCGGTGGAGCTCGATTTCGCTCAGGTCGAGAAGGCCTGAAGCCGCAGGATGCGGGAGGCGGGCAGCGAAGCCGCCGACTGAACCGCAAAGGAGACTCACGATGAAGAAGGTTGCAGCCATGGTCAAGCTGCAGGTCCCGGGCGGACAGGCCAACCCGTCCCCGCCCGTTGGACCCGCGCTGGGCCAGCACGGTGTGAACATCATGGAGTTCTGCAAGGCGTACAACGCACGCACGCAGAACCAGAAGGGGATGATCATCCCGGTCGTGATCACGGTCTTCTCCGACCGTTCCTTCTCCTTCATCACCAAGACCCCGCCGGCGGCGGTGCTGTTGAAGAAGGCGGCCCAGATCGAGAAGGGCTCGGGAGAACCGAACCGGGTCAAGGTAGGCAAGGTCACAAAGGCACAGGTGCGGGAGATTGCAGAGATCAAGCTCTCCGACCTCAACACCGAGAACGTCGATGCGGCCATGAAGATGGTTGAGGGTGCAGCCCGCTCGATGGGACTCGACGTGGTGGACTGAGGAGGGAAGCGATGCCAAAACGTGGAAAGAAGTACCAGGTGGCTTTCGAGAAGGTCGATCGCCAGAAGCGCTACACGCTGGAGGATGCCTGCACGCTCGTGGGGCAGACTCAGGTGGCGAAGTTTGATGAGTCCGTCGACGTCGCGGTGCGGCTGGGGGTCAACCCCAAGTACGCCGACCAGATGGTGCGCGGTGCGGTGGTGATGCCGCACGGCACGGGCAAGTCGGTGCGCGTGGCGGTGTTCGCCAAGGGCGACAAGGCCAAGGAGGCAACCGAGGCGGGTGCCGATATCGTCGGCGCCGAGGATCTGGCGGAGCAGGTGCAGGCCGGCGTGATGGATTTCGACGCCACGGTGGCCACTCCCGACATGATGGGGCTGGTGGGCAAGCTGGGTCGTGTCCTCGGCCCGCGGGGCCTGATGCCCAACCCCAAGGTGGGGACCGTGACCTTCGATGTGGCGAAGGCCGTGCAGGAGCTCAAGGCCGGACGCGTGGAGTTCCGCGTGGAGAAGGCCGGCATCGTGCACGTGCCGGTGGGGCGGGTCAGCTTCGACGCGTTGAAAATCCGCGAAAACCTGATGGCGCTGATGGATCTGCTGCTGAAGCTGAAACCGTCCACCGCCAAGGGGACCTATGTGCGCAGCGTGGCCCTGTCCACCACCATGGGCCCCTCCATCCGGCTCGACCCGCAAGAAGTGGTCGGCAGCATCGGAAAGTAGGAGAGGCCATGAGACGCGAGACAAAAAATGACGTTGTGGCCGAGCTGAAAGAGACGCTGGGCAAGGTGGCCTCCCTCGTGGTCGCGGATTATCGCGGGCTGACGGTGGAGCAGGTCAACGGCCTGCGGCGTGAGATCCGACGCGCGGCCTGCACCTATCGGGTGGTCAAGAACACGCTGGTCAAGCGCGCCATCGCTGACACGGACATGGCCGGGCTCGCCCCGCTGTTCAAGGGTCCAACGGCCATCGCCTTCTCCTTCGAGGATCCCGTGGCCGCGGCCAAGGTGATCGACAAGTTCCAGGGCGACCTGCAGCACCTCGAGGTGAAGGGCGGCTACCTGGACGGGGAGGTGCTGGACCAGCGCGGAATCAAGACGCTCGCCAGCATGAAGGGCAAGGATGAGCTGAGGGCCACGCTGCTGGCGACCTTCATGGCACCGGCGCAGCAGTTCGTGCGGCTGATGGCAGCCGCTCCACAGAATTTCCTCTACCTGTTGCGTGCGCGTGAGCGCGAGGTGGGGAACCAGTGAACAATCACTACGCCGCGCCCAGAGTGCGGTCGTAGAAGGCGGAGCGCGTCTCCGCCGCAAGCACCAGGAGAATACGATGTCCGAGATGACGAGAGAGCAGGTAATCGACTACTTGAGCAACCTGACGGTGATGGACATTGCCGCGCTGACCAAGGAGCTCGAGGACAAGTGGGGCGTGACGGCGGCTCCAATAGCCGTGGCCGCGGCCGCTGGCGCGGCGGCTCCCGTGGAGGAGGCGCCCACCGAGTTCAACGTTGTCTTGACGGGCCACGGCGACAAGAAGATCCAGGTGATCAAGGCCCTGCGCGAGCTGACCAGCCTGGGCCTGAAGGAGGCCAAGGATGTCGTGGAGAGCGCGCCCAAGGCGATCAAGGAGGCGGTGAGCAAGGAAGAGGCCGAAGAGGCCAAGAAGAAGCTGGAGGAGGCGGGAGGCACCGTCGAGATCAAGCCGGCTTGAGTTGGCTGGCCCGAGGTTTTTGCGTCGATTTGCCCCGCGTCCGGGATACCGGACCGGGGCGGACGTGTGTCTCGACTTCGAGACGCTGTGATCTGAAGCACTGAGGATGGCCCGGCTGAGCCGGGATTTTCCGGTCCCCGTTCGCGCCAGATGGCGCGTCGGGCTGACATGGGTCTTTCGAGGCCCAAAGGAGAGTCGATGGGACGCGTGATCCAGAACAACTTTCGTGTTCGGAAACACTACGGCCGGATCCACAAGATCATCGACATCCCGAACCTGATCGACATTCAGAAGAAGTCCTACGACAAGCTGCTGCAGAAGGATGTGGCGCCGGATCGGCGGGTGGGGCTCCAGGGCGTGTTCAAGAGCGTCTTCCCGATCAAGGACTTCGCCGAGACGTCGTCGCTCGAGTTTGTGAGCTACAACCTCGACAAGCCGAAGTACGACGAGGACGAGTGTCGTCAGCGGGGTATGACCTACGCCGCGCCGATCAAGGTCACGATTCGACTGGTGGTGTGGGACGTCAACGAGGAGACGGGGGCGCAGTCGATCCGCGACGTGAAGGAGCAGGAGGTCTACTTCGGTGAGATCCCGCTGATGACGGAGAACGGAACCTTCATCATCAACGGCACCGAGCGCGTGGTGGTGAGCCAGCTGCACCGCAGCCCCGGCGTGTTCTTCGATCACGACAAGGGTCGAACACACGCCACCGGGAAGCTGCTGTACAGCGCGCGGATCATCCCCTACCGCGGCAGCTGGCTCGACTTCGAGTTCGATCCCAAGGATCTGATCCACGTCCGTATCGATCGCCGGCGGAAGCTGCACGCCACGGTGCTGCTCAGGGCGCTGGGCTCCTCCACCGAAGATCTGCTCAACCACTACTACGACACCGAGACGGTGTTCCTCGAGCTGGGCAAGAAGTACTCCAAGAGCATCGAGTACGACATCCTGCCGGGGCAGCGGGCGACGCGCGACGTGCGACACCCCGACAGCCGCGAGATCATCGTCAAGAAGAACCGCAAGTTCACCAAGCTGGCGATCCGCAAGCTGCAGGAGTCCGGGCTCGAGCGGTTGCCGGTGACGGTGGAGGAGCTGGTGGGCAAGGTGGCGGCGCATGACGTCATCGACCCCGAGACCGGCGAGGTCCTGCTGCAGTGCAACGAGGAGCTGACGGAGGAGAAGCTCGACCTGCTGCGGGAGCACAAGATCGACGGGTTCAAGATCCTGTTCATCGACAACCTCAACGTCGGATCTTATCTGCGCGACACGTTGATCGCCGACAAGCTGAACAATCCGGAAGAGGCGATCATGGAGATCTACCGTCGCCTCCGCCCGGGAGATCCACCGACGCTGGACACGGCGAAGAACCTGTTCAACAACCTGTTCTTCAACGCCGAGCGCTATGACCTGTCCAAGGTCGGGCGGCTCAAGCTGAACTACAAGTTCAAGGTGGACGAGCCGCTGGACAACTGCGTGCTCACGCGACGGGACATCCTCGAGACCGTCCGCTACCTGATCAACCTGAAGAACGGAAAGGGCAGCATCGACGACATCGACCACCTGGGCAACCGGCGTGTGCGCGCGGTGGGTGAGTTGATGGAGAACCAGTATCGCATCGGTCTGGTTCGCATGGAGCGCGCGATCAAGGAACGCATGAGCATGTCGCAGGAGATCGAGACGCTCATGCCGCACGACCTGATCAACGCCAAGCCGGTGAGCGCGGTGGTCAAGGAGTACTTCGGATCCAGCCAGCTGTCACAGTTCATGGATCAGACCAACCCGCTGTCCGAGGTGACGCACAAGCGGCGCCTCTCCGCGCTGGGCCCGGGCGGACTGACGCGCGAGCGGGCGGGCTTCGAGGTGCGGGACGTGCACGCCACGCACTACGGGCGAATCTGCCCCATCGAGACCCCTGAAGGCCCGAACATCGGCCTCATCGCGTCGCTGTCCACCTTCGCCCGGGTCAACGATTTCGGCTTCATCGAGACGCCGTACCGCAAGGCCAAGGACGGTTCGGTGGAGGCGGAGGTCAACTTCTACTCGGCCCTGGAGGAGGAGGGCGAGAAGATCGCGCAGGCCAACGCCGAGCTGGACAAGAAGGGCAAGTTCACCAGCGAGCAGGTGAGCTCGCGGCACAACGGCAACTTCGTCATGGTACGTCCGGAAGAGGTGACGCTGATGGACGTGTCGCCGAACCAGCTCGTGTCGGTGGCTGCCTCGTTGATCCCGTTTCTGGAGAACGACGACGCCAACCGCGCGCTGATGGGATCTAACATGCAGCGGCAGGCCGTGCCGCTGATCAAGACCGAGGCGCCGCTGGTGGGGACGGGGATGGAGGGCAAGGTGGCCCAGGACTCCGGCGTCACCGCGGTGGCCCGGCGTGACGGGATCGTGGAGTCGGTGGACGCCGCGCGGCTGGTGATCAAGCCGCTGGAGTCGGATGACACCATCGACCCGCTGGGAGCCAAGCCCGACATCTACAACCTGATCAAGTTCCAGCGCAGCAACCAGAACACGAGCATCAACCAGAAGCCCATCGTCCAGCCTGGTGATCGGGTGCGCGCCGGGGACGTCATCGCCGACGGTCCGGCCACCGAGTGCGGCGAGCTGGCGCTGGGGCAGAACGTGCTGGTGGCGTTCATGCCCTGGGGTGGATACAACTTCGAGGACTCGATCCTGGTCAGCGAGCGGCTGGTCAAGGAGGACGTCTTCACCTCGGTGCACATCGAGGAGTTCGAGTGCATCGCCCGCGACACCAAGCTGGGCAAGGAGGAGATCACTCGCGACATCCCCAACGTGGGCGAGGAGGCGCTCGGCGATCTGGACGAGTCCGGCATCGTGCGCATCGGCGCCGAGGTCAAGCCGGGTGACATCCTGGTGGGGAAGATCACGCCCAAGGGCGAGACGCAGCTGTCTCCCGAGGAGAAGCTGCTGCGGGCGATCTTCGGCGAGAAGGCAGGCGACGTGCGGGACAGCTCGCTGCGCGTGCCGCCCGGGGTGCAGGGCATCGTGATCAGCGCGCGGGTGTTCGCGCGCAAGGGCACGGAGCAGGACGAGCGGTCCAAGGACATCCTGGATCAGGAGAAGGAGAAGCTGCTCGCCGATCAGCGCGACGAGATCAAGATCATCTCCGGATCGTACTATTCCAAGATGTCCAAGCTGCTGCTGGGCAAGAGCACCAGCGCGCGGCTGGTGGATGATCGGGGCAAGATCCTGATGCAGAAGGGGGTCAAGCTCGATCAGCCGGTGCTGGACGAGACCCCCAGGCGCTACTGGCCCGCGATCCAGGTGGCCGAGGGCGGTGGCCGTGTGGAGGACAGCCTGGAGCAACTGGCCAGCCGGCTGGAGGACGATGTCCACGCCATCGAGACGCTGTACAACGAGAAGATCGCCAAGCTGACCAAGGGCGACGAGCTGCCTCCCGGCGTGATCAAGATGGTCAAGGTCTACGTCGCGATCAAGCGCAAGCTGTCGGTGGGCGACAAGATGGCCGGTCGGCACGGCAACAAGGGTGTCATCAGCCGCATCCTCCCCGAGGAGGACATGCCGTACCTCGAGGATGGCACGACGGTGGATATCGTGCTCAACCCGCTCGGCGTGCCGTCGCGCATGAACGTGGGACAGATCCTGGAGACCCACCTGGGGTGGGCCGCCCGGGAGCTGGGGCGGCAGATTGACGCCTACCTCCGCTCGGAGTGGAGCTCCGAGGTCCTGCGCAACAAGCTGAAGAAGGTCTACACCACCGACCAGGCGCACCAGTTCATCGATTCGCTGGACGACACGGACGTGGGGATCTTCGCGGCCAAGGTGCGGGGCGGTGTGTTCGTGGCCAGCCCGGTGTTCGACGGGGCGCGGGAGCCCGAGATCAAGGATGCGCTGGAGATGGCGGGTCTGCCGCTCACGGGCCAGGCCGTGCTGTTCGACGGTCGGTCGGGTGATCCCTTCGATCACGACGTGACGGTGGGCGTGATGTACATGCTCAAGCTGCATCATCTCGTCGACGACAAGATCCACGCCCGGTCCATCGGGCCCTACTCGCTGGTCACCCAGCAGCCGCTGGGAGGCAAGGCCCAGTTCGGCGGCCAGCGTCTGGGCGAGATGGAGGTGTGGGCCATGGAGGCCTACGGCGCGGCCTATGCGCTGCAGGAGTTCCTCACCGTCAAGAGCGACGATGTGGTGGGGCGGACGCGGATGTACGAGAGCATCGTCAAGGGCGAGCATGTGCTCGAGTCGGGTTTGCCCGAGTCGTTCAACGTGCTGCTCAAGGAGCTGCAGAGCCTGTGCCTCAACGTGGAGCTGATCGAGGATGGCGGCGCGGTGCGGGAACCCACGGCGGAGCCGTCGGTGGTGCCATCACTCACGAGCATGGTGCGCATCGGGCTTCCGGGGCTGTAGCGACACGGGCAGGCGCGCAGGTGAGTGTCCCGTGCGGGTGGGCAGTCAGACAATTGGGCAAGCGATAAAGGAGCATATCTCGTGAAGGATATCTTCAACTTCTTCGAGAAACCGAAGGACCCCTTGAGCTTCTCGGCCATGCGTATCTCCCTGGCGAGCCCAGACAAGATCCGCGAGTGGTCCCACGGGGAGGTGAAGAAACCGGAGACCATCAACTACCGCACCTTCAAGCCGGAGCGCGACGGGTTGTTCTGCGCCAAGATCTTCGGACCGGTGAAGGACTACGAGTGCAACTGCGGCAAGTACAAGCGCATGAAGCACCGCGGGGTGGTGTGCGAGAAGTGCGGCGTGGAAGTGATCCAGTCCAAGGTGCGGCGCGAGCGCCTGGGACACATCAACCTCGCCACCCCCGTGGCGCACATCTGGTTCCTGAAGAGCCTGCCCTCGCGTATCGGCAACATGCTGGACATCACGCTCAAGGAGCTGGAGAAGGTCCTGTACTGCGAGGCCTACATCGTGGTGGAGGCGCGGGAGAGCGGGCTGACCCGGGCCGAGCTGCTGTCCGAGGAGCGCTACATCCAGTTGCTGGACGAGCTGGGCGACGAGGCGTTCACCGCCGGCATGGGGGCCGATGCGATCCGCGACCTGCTGAAGCAGATCGACGTCGAGGAGCTGGCCAAGGAGCTGCGGGAGGAGATGAAGGCATCCACCTCCGAGGCCAAGCGCAAGAAGATCGCCAAGCGGCTCAAGGTGGTGGAGGCGTTCCGTGACTCGGGCAACCACCCGGAGTGGATGATGCTCGAGGTGATCCCGGTGATCCCTCCCGATCTGCGTCCGCTGGTTCCGCTGGATGGTGGCCGGTTTGCGACCAGTGATCTGAACGACCTGTACCGCCGGGTGATCAACCGCAACAACCGGCTCAAGCGGCTGCAGGAGCTCAACGCCCCGGAGATCATCATCCGCAACGAGAAGCGGATGCTACAGGAGGCGGTGGACGCGCTGTTCGACAACGGGCGTCGCGGCCGCACCATCACCGGCCCCAACAAGCGTCCGCTCAAGTCGCTGTCCGACATGCTCAAGGGCAAGCAGGGGCGGTTCCGCCAGAACCTGCTGGGCAAGCGCGTGGACTACTCTGGCCGCTCGGTAATCGTGGTCGGGCCAGAGCTGAGGCTGCACCAGTGCGGGCTGCCGAAGAAGATGGCGCTGGAGCTGTTCAAGCCCTTCATCTACAACAAGCTCGAGGAGCGCGGTCTGGTCACCACGATCAAGAGCGCCAAGAAGCTGGTGGAGAAGGAGAAGCCGGAGGTCTGGGACATCCTGGAGGCAGTGATCAAGGAGCACCCGATCATGCTCAACCGCGCTCCCACGCTGCATCGCCTCGGGATCCAGGCCTTTGAGCCCGTGCTGATCGAGGGCAAAGCGATCCAGCTGCACCCTCTGGTGTGCACCGCGTTCAACGCGGACTTCGACGGTGACCAGATGGCGGTGCATGTGCCGCTGTCGCTCGAGGCCCAGATGGAGGCCCGGGTGCTGATGATGTCGACCAACAACATCCTCAGCCCGGCCCACGGCAAGCCGATCATTCTGCCGACCCAGGACATCGTGCTGGGGCTGTACTACATGACCCGCGAGCGGGCGTTCGCCCGGGGGTCGTGGCGCGAGCAGGACAAGAAGGCCAAGACGATCCAGCTGCAGGGTGTGTACGCCTCGCCCGCCGAGGTCAGAATGGCCTACGACCACAGCGAGGTGCACCTGCAGGCCGCGATCATGGTCCGCATCGGGGGCAAGCGGGAGAAGACCACCGTGGGCCGCGTGCTGCTGTACGAGATCGTGCCCCACCGGCTGCCGTTCCGCCTGGTCAACCGCGTGATGGGCAAGAAGCAGCTGGCCGAGCTGGTGGACGCCTGTTACCGCATCTGCGGTGAGAAGGAGACGGTGCTGTTGGCCGACCGCCTGCGCACCATGGGCTACAGCCACGCCACGTCGGCGGGCATCAGCATCTGCATCGACGATATGATCATCCCGCACCGCAAGCAGGAGCTGCTGACCACGGCGAATGACGACGTGCGCGAGATCGAGGATCAATACACCGAGGGTCTGATCACCGACGGTGAGCGATACAACAAGGTGGTGGACATCTGGGCTCGCGCGGCGGAGGACATTGCCACCGAGATGATGACCGAGATCGGCAGCGAGGAGGTGGACGACGAGTCGGGCGGCAAGAAGACGATGCCGAGCTTCAACCCGATTTACATCATGGCCGATTCCGGGGCACGAGGTTCGGCGCAGCAGATGCGCCAGCTGGCCGGTATGCGCGGTCTGATGGCCAAGCCCTCGGGCGAGATCATCGAGACGCCGATCACCACCAACTTCCGCGAGGGGCTGTCGGTGCTGCAGTACTTCATCTCGACCCACGGCGCCCGCAAGGGCCTGGCGGACACGGCGCTGAAGACCGCCAACTCGGGGTATCTCACCCGGCGCCTGGTGGACGTGGCGCAGGACAGCGTGATCCGCGAGATGGACTGCGGCACGATGGACGGCATCGAGATGACGCCGCTGATCGAGGGTGGCGAGATCATCGAGCGCCTGGGGGATCGACTCCTGGGCCGCGTGGCGCTGGATGACATCTGTGACCCGCTCACCGGCGAGGTGCTGGTGGAGGCCAACGCGGAGATCACCGAGGAGCGCGTACGGATGATCGAGGACGCGGGCATCGACCGCGTCAAGATCCGTTCGGTGCTCACCTGCCGCAGCGAGCGCGGTGTGTGCGTCGAGTGCTACGGCCGCGACCTGGCCCGCGGACACAAGGTGAACATGGGTGAGGCGGTGGGGATCATCGCGGCGCAGAGCATCGGTGAGCCGGGGACCCAGCTCACCATGCGTACGTTCCACATCGGCGGTGTGGCCCAGAGCCGGCACGAGGAGTCGACACTGGAGTGTCGGACCGAGGGTACGATCCGCCAGGAGAACTGCCACGTGGTGGCCTTCAAGACCACCGCGGGCAAGGCGGCGCTGGTGGTGATGAACCGGCACGGCGAGGTGGTGGTGCAGGACGACTCCGGGCGTGAGCGCGAGCGCTACGGCCTGGTCTACGGCGCGCACCTGCTGGTGGCCGACGGCGAGCGGGTCAAGCCCGGGACGATTCTCGCCGAATGGGACCCGTTCTCGATGCCCATCGTGACCGAGGTCAGCGGGACGATCTCCTTCGGGGACGTGATCGAGGGCGTGACGATGCAGGAGCAACTCGATGAGGTCACCGGCCTGTCGCGCAAGGTGATCACAGAGAGCAAGGATAACGAGGCACGTCCGCGCATCAGCATCCTGGACGAAGACGGCGAGGTCAAGATGCTGCCCAACACCACGGCGGCGGCGCACTACTTCCTGCCGGTGGCGGCCAACATCTTCGTCGCCGAGGGCGACACCATCGAGGCCGGCGAGGTGATCGCCAAGATCCCGCGTGAGACGACCAAGACCAAGGACATCACGGGCGGGTTGCCCCGCGTGGCGGAGCTGTTCGAGGCGCGCAAGCCCAAGGAGCACGCCGTGATCAGCGAGATCGACGGCATGGTCAGCTTTGGCAAGGACACCAAGGGCAAGCGCAAGGTGGTGATCACCCCGGAGGTCGGAGAGTCGACGGAGTACCTGATCAGCAAGGGCAAGCATCTCTCGGTGCGCGAAGGCGACCGGGTCCGCGCGGGCGAGCCGCTGATGGACGGCGCGGCCAACCCCCACGACATCCTGCGGGTGCTGGGCGAGAAGGCGCTGGCCAAGTACCTGGTGGACGAGACCCAGGAGGTCTACCGCCTGCAGGGCGTGCGGATCAACGACAAGCACATCGAGGTCATCGTGCGGCAGATGCTGCGCCGGATTCGCGTGACCGACGTGGGCGACACCAACTTCATCATCGACGAGCAGGTGGAGAAGCACGTCTTCGAGCAGGAGAACCGGCGCGTGATGGACGCGGACGGCAAGCCCGCGGTGGGCGAGCCGCTGCTGCTGGGCATCACCAAGGCCTCGCTCTCCACCGACAGCTTCATCAGCGCTTCGTCGTTCCAGGAGACGGCCAAGGTGTTGACCGAGGCGGCGGTGTGCGGCAAGACGGACCACCTCCGTGGGCTGAAGGAGAACGTGATCATGGGCCGCCTGATCCCGGCCGGGACGGGGCTGGGAGCCTACAAGCGGCTGAATATCGAGGTGGAGATGCTGGACGACGACGACATGCCGGCGCCACCCGCGGTGGAGCTTGGGGCCAGGCTGGCGCCCCTCCCGGTGCCCAGCCCCCGGATGGAGGAGTAGCGCCACCCGCCCGGACCCGCTCGCCACGCGGCCCTTGCCACGCGGCCCGAGATGGGCTAGATCAGGCGACTCGAGCGTATAACAGGAGTGAGGCCAATGGCTGCTGTACGAGAGAAGATCCGGCTGGTCTCAGAGGAAGGGACCGGCTATTTCTACACCACGACCAAGAACAAGCGGACCACGCCGGACAAGCTCCGCTTCCGCAAGTACGACCCCGTGGTGCGCAAGCACGTGTGGTTCAAGGAGGCGAAGATCAAGTAGCTGCGGTCGATCCTTCGTGACCTCGTGCTGGCGCGTCCGCGTCATGCGCACCAGATCCCCGTTTGATGATCGGCGTTCGAGGTGGTTGAACCTTGGGCGATCCACTCGCGGGAGCTCACAAGAGACACCGGGCGACCTCGACGTCGGGGCAGCATGCCGCGCCGGAACAGACGTCAGAGGGCACTGTGCACTGGAAGCCGGCTTGGCGGCTCCCGCGAGTGGATCCCCGCCGGATCGCCGAAACAGCGGTGGTTGTGTCGCCGGTGCGGAGCCGCCAAGCGGCGCAACGACGTACAGTTTGCCTCTGACGTCGCGAGCCGCGCGGCATGCTGCCCGTGCGCAGAGGTCACCCGGTTTTGTTTGGGCTCCGCGCGGGCGACACAACCACCTTGCGCGAGCAGGACCCCCAGCTGACGTGGCCGACGAGAGAGACCATCAGCGCAGCACCCGCCCCACCAGCCCCTGTGGCACCTCCAGCCCCAGCCGATCCATGATCGTGGGGAAGATGTCATACAGCGACAGCGAGTCCATCTGTCCCCGCCCGGCGAGCTTCGCGTCGCGGGCGAGGAAGATGCCGTGGTGGTCGTGGTTCGCGTCGTCCGGGCCGGTGTCGTTGCTGAAGGTGTGCAGCGCCCGGTGGCCGATGCTGCCCACCGAACGCCAGGCGAGGTCGCCGAAGTAGATCAGCAGATCGGGGGCCACGCCGTTGACCTCGCGGTAGAGCTGCTCCGGGGCGTGGGCCGCGGTGTCGATCGAGCGCCCCTGGGCGTCGGGGATGGCGGACAGCCGACGCGCCAGATCGTCGCGAAACGCCTGCTGCTCTCCCGCCGGGATCGTGCCCTGCGGTTCGCGCCCGGCCACGTTGAGGAACAGTCGCCCGTAGTAGCCGCCCTCGCCCCAGGCCGACGTCTCGTCCCACACGACGTTGTCGTAGCGCAGCGGCGTTACGGCGTCGGGGTAGTTCTTGACCTTCAGCAACCCCTCGCGGATCAGCCACTCGTTGATGCAGATGCCGCCCTCCATGCCGCGGGCGCCGTGGTCGCTCACCACCAGCAGCGTGGTCTCAGGGGGGAGCAGCTCCAGCAGCCGGGCCAGCTCCTGGTCCAGCAGGCGGTAGTAGTCCAGTAGCGCGTGCTCGTAGCGGTTTCCCTTCTCGTACAGCCGGTGCTGGGCGTCGGCGAAGCGCCAGAACCCGTGGTGCATCCGATCGGGGCCCATCTCGACCATGCAGAACAGGCTCCACGGCTTGCGATGAACCCAGGCCCGGGCCACCTGGAACCGGCGACGGGTCATGGTGTGGATCCGCTGCAGCAGGGCGTCCTTGTCGTCGGTGCGGAAGTCCTCGACGTCGATGACATAGTCACCGTCGGCCAGCTGGTCCAGCTCCCACTTCACCAGCGGCGGGTAGGTGTAGTTCGACTCCTTGGACGGGGTGAGGAAGCTGGCCACCATCACCCCCCGCACCGGGGTGGGAGGATAGGTCTGGGGCACTCCCAGCACCACGACGTCGTGGCCGGCCTCCGACGCCAGGTCCCACGCGCGCTTGACGTGCACCACGCGGGAGTTCGCCAGCAGCAGGTTGTCGTAGCTGTGGTCGGCGCGGTTGCGGAAGCCGTACAACCCGAGTTCGCCCGGGTCGCGGCCGCTGAACATGCAGCTCCAGGCGGGGACCGTGATCGGGGGGTCGGAGCTCTTCAGCCGACCCCACGCCCCCTGCTGCATCAGGCGAGCGAAGGTCGGCAGCTGATCCAGGTACTGCTCGAACAGCAGCTGCGGAGTGGCGCAGTCCAGACCCAGGACGAAGACCTTGCACATCTCAGTGCTCCTCGATGTAGCCCAGCTGGGCCAGCCGCTCCAGGACCATCGGATCATCGATGGTGGCCGAGGGCGGATGGTACGCCCGCTGTTGCACGCGGGCCCAGTAGTCGGTGATCATCTCCTCGATGCGCTTGAGCTCGTCGTGCGAGAGCGTATCGATGCGGTTGTCCTTCTCGTAGGGGTCGGCCTGCAGCAGGTAGTACTCGCGCAGGGCACGGGTGCGATGGTCGTGCAGCAGGCTGCCCCCGTTCCACGGCAGGGTCGTGGCGTACAGTCGCGAGTCCAGGTACCGGTCGTCCGGGTCCTCGCAGCTGTGATGCACCAGCGTGCGGGTCTCGAAGGCGGCCACCTGGCCCATGCACAGGTCGACCAGCGATGTGCCGTCGAACTGCTCACGGGAGTAGGGCACGTCGGCCAGGTTGAGCAACGTGGGGACGATGTCCACGAGCGAGACGGGCGCGTCGCTCTGCCCCGGCTCCATCACGTCGCGCAGCCGGACCGCGGGACGGATCAGCAGCGGGACGCGGATCTGCTCCTGGTATGGTGGCCCGCCGTGGGACCAGTAGCGTTGTCCAGCGTGCATCTCCCCCATGCTCTCACCGTGGTCCGCGGTGAGGATCAGCGTCGTGTCCTCCCACAGCTGGCGCTGCTCCAGGGTGCGGACCAGCCCGGCCAGCGAGGCGTCGGCCGAGCGGATGGCCGCGGCGTAGAGCAGCTCGAGATAGCGCAGATCGCGAGCGGTGACCTCCACCGCGTCGGCGTTGGCGGCCAGCGCACGCATCAGCGAGTGGAAGTCCTTGTCCGTGGGGAAGAACCCACGGTAGTCCGGATCCTCCTCCTGGACCAGTTGCAGCGCGTGCGGGCAGCTCTGTACCAGCGGGTAGTCATGGACCATGTAGGTGTGCAGGAAGCTGACGGTCAGCTCGCTCCGCGTCATGTGCTCCACCAGCGCCTCCCGCGCCTGATCGATGGGACCGATGACCTCGAACCGATCCACGCCGCGTCCGAAGCCGAACTGGGGCTCCATGTAGCCGCCGCCGGTCACGGCCTGGGTCGCGTACCCCGCGCTGGCGAGCAGCTCGAACAGCAGGGGGAAGGGCAGGCTGTCGGGCGGGTAGCGGTGACGGGCAGAGGTGCACCCGTGGACCGGAGGCTCGAGCCCGCTCAGCATGCTCATGTGCCCGGGGAGGGTCCAGGTGGCGGGCGACGTGGCCCGGGAGAACACGGCGGACTCGACGCCGATGCGATGGATGGCGGGTGCGAGCGCCTGATGGCCCAGCTTGTCCGGACGCAGCGCGTCCAGCGAGACCAGGAGGATATGGTGCGGCATGTGGTTCTGTTAACAGCGGGTGTGGCAAGAGGTCAACAGCTACTTGGTACCGGGCAGTCGGCCAGCCGCCGGACCTCGTCGAGCACGTGGACGAACTGCAGGAACTTGTGTCCCAGCTCGGAGAACACCGCCACCAGCCGGGTCTCCCCCAGCGGGGCACGCAGTACGCGGCTCAGGCGTCGATACGCGGTGCCACCGAGCTCTACGAAGTACTCCAGGTCGAGCTGCAGCCGGGGGAGGCTGTCGTTGAAGTAGCCCGCGACGTACAGCGAGTGGTCGCCCACCTGCTTGAGGTGCTCGAACAGGACCACTGGCGGCCCGCTGTCGGCGGTGGCGAAGATCCAGGTCAGGGGCCGTACGAAGAGATCCTGCTGCTGCCGGGCATACTCGCACAGCAGGTCCACCAGGTACGCCGATGTGGCCTCGTCGCGGGTGACCGCCTGGCGTGCGAGGGCGGCATCCACGGCATCGCGGAAGTAGTCCCTCATGGAAGTGACGGCCAGAACATCTGACATCGCTGACCTACAGTACAATTATGACGGATCCCGGGACGGAATCAAATGTGGTAGCCTTCGGCACCCAGGAGGCAGACATGGACGACCGACCCAGGACGGACAAGCGTGCGGCGAAGACCACCATCGTTGGCGGACAGCCGCCGGGGAACGCCCGCGAGCTGCCTCCCATTCCGGCAGGGATCGAGGAGCTGCTGGGTCTGGCGGCGGTGGAGGAGCGATTCGCCGATCTGTTGTATTCCGACCGGACCCGCGCCCTGCAGCTCAGCGGCGTGGGACTGAGCCCCACCGAGACCGGGATCCTGAGCTCCGTGCGGGAGCCACTGCTGCGCAAGATGATCGGCCGACTGACGCTGACGGAGGCCGATCGGCGCTACTTCATCGGGCGCGCGGCGGCGGTCCTGGCCCTGGTGGTCGGAGGTCCGGCCCTGGCAGGCTGTCGCGATTCGGTGACCCCCCCCCCAGCCACGACGGCCGGGGTCCGGCCCGACCGGCCCCCGCCCGCACCGGAGCCCATGCCGCCCACGGGGATCCGACCCGATCGCCCCACCCGTCGGCCTTCGGCGTTGGAGGTGGAGACCGGGATCCGCGCCGATCGTCCGCCGGATGTGCCCATGGCGGGGGTACGTCCCATTCGCCCGGGTGATCCGGAGACCATCGGGGGCAGGGGCGGCATTCGACCCGACCGCCCCGAGGAGCACGACAGCTCCAGGGGCAAGGGGGGGGCCAGGCCCGATCGGCCTCGCCCCGACGCGGGCAGGCCGCAGCGGGGCGTCGCTCCGGATTGGCCCCGACCCGACGCCGGTCCACCGTCGCCACCGCGGACCCGGGGCATCAGCCCCGATCGGCCGCGGAAGCGCTCGGAAGGCGAGGACTGATGGATCACATCACGCTGCTCAACATGAACATGCTGTACGTGCGCTACTACGACACCATCGAGCGCGAGCTGCACGTTCCGCTGGGGACGCTGTACCTCACCCGGATCCTGGAGGACGCCGGGCTCAAGGTGGACTTCCGCGACTACCAGGTCAACGACTACGACGATCCGTTCGACGCCGAGAACATCGGTCGCTTCCTCGAGGACAGCGCGGACCTGATCGGCGTGTCGGTGATGGCCAACCTGCTGCCCTTCACGCTGAACGCGCTGCGGCTGTTCAAGGAGCGCCACCCGGAGAAGACCATCGTGCTCGGCGGCGTGGGCCCCAAGTCGGTGGAGCGGAAGATCCTGCAGCGCATGCCGTGGATCGACGCCATCGCCTACGGGGAAGGGGAGCGCATGATCGAGCCCCTGGTCCGGGCATTCCACGGCGGGCAAGGATTGCAGGAGGTGCCGAACCTGTTCTGGCGCGCGCCCGACGGTGAGGTGCTGTGCAATGACGCCGCCCCGCGCATCGAGGACCTGGACACCATCCCGTTTCCCGCGTGGCACCGCATCGACCTGAAGCGCTACGAGGGCTACGGCGTGATGGCCTCGCGCGGCTGTCCCTACCCCTGCACATTCTGTTCGGTGGCGCCGATCTGGGGCCACACGCCCCAGCGTCGCTCCAACGCCAACATCGTGGCCGAGATGGCCGAGCTGCGCCGCCGCGCGGGGGTGGACCTGTTCCTGTTCCAGGACGAGTTCTTCGTCTGCACGCCGCGGCAGGTGATGGGTTTCTGCGACGAGCTCGAACGCTCGCATCTCGGCGTGGAGTGGAAGGCCTTCGGGCGAATCAACCTGTCGGACGGCGCGATGATGCGCCGCATGGCCCGGGCCGGCTGCCTCGAGCTCCGGTTCGGCGTGGAGTCGGGATCGGACCGGGTGCTGGAGCTGTGCAAGAAGGGGTTCACCGCCGACGAGGCGGTGCAGGTCATCTCCGAGGCGGTGGGGCACTTCCACCGCGTGGATACGTTCTACGTCTGGGGCTTCCCGTTCGAGAGCATGGACGATTTTCACCAGACCGTGTTCCAGATGATCTCGTTCAGGATGATGGGCGCGCGGGTGCTGCCGAGCCTGCTGTGCCTGCTGCCCCAGACCGAGATCTACCGCGAGTACGCCGACGAGGGCCGCAAGCTCGAGTTCTGCCGCGAGGTGTTTCCGGAGTACATGCTCACGGGTCACGAGATCTGCAAGACCGCGCGGGTGGAGATCGACGCCAGCCACGCCGGGATCTTCGACTTCATCGAGCAACACCCCGATCTGTTCCCCGGCTTCTTCCACTACCAGCTTCAGGACAACGTTCTGCCCAAGCTCGGCGTGCTGCAGCAGATGGGGTTCTACCCCGCCGACAGCGACGAGCTGGAGCTCACCGACTCCTGCGGCGCCCATTCCCCCCGCGTGGGGCAGGCCACCACCGCCCGCGCCCAGCTCACCGTCCAGTAGGGCCCTGATCGTCGGGTGGGGACAGTAGGGCCCTGATCGTCGGGTGGGGACAGGTCCCCATCCCCTTGACGCGGGCGGATTGAATGCTACTATATCGATAGACAATGGTACAAATGGTGGGCAAGCACATTCAAGTCCTTGTAGATAACAGGATATTGAGGCTTTCATGTTGAACGAAGGCATCATCACAAACAGCACAAAATCCCTCGTGAAGTCAGAAATGCTCCGACAGCTGACGGAGGAGACGACTCCAGAGCAGTGGGAGCGACGGGTGTTCGAGGCCGTCACCAAGCACAAGCGGGAGGACGTGGACTGGGAGTTTGAGGACAACCAGGCGGGTTACTACACCTGGATCAAGTCGTTCGATGGCCTGATCGACGAGCTGATCGAGGATGGCTATGTGATGTCGGTGGCCAACCAGGACGGATCTCGGACGATCAAGGCCCCCCCCGTGACCCCTCCATCGACTACAGCCACATGGTCTACCCGACGCGCTAGTAGGCTAGTAGGCTACTAGTTGGTGTAGGTCAGCATCAGGACGCTGGTCAGGTAGCGGTCCCGGGCCTTGGCTGCGTGGCGTGAGGCGGTGGGGTCGCCGTCGAAGACCACGGTGTAGCGCGTGTAGTCCATGCTCAGGTTCCAGCCGACCGGGCCCATGATCTGACCGCTGGCGGCCCCGCCGAAGAGTAGCCCCGTCCCCGAGCCGGCCCCGTACTCCCCGTTCTGCACGATCTCTCCCCGGCCCAGCGTGGGCAGGTAGGAGAATCGTGCCGACAGGGCGATCCAGCGCGGCAACAGATCCATCTGCGCCTCGAGCCCCATGTCGAGGCTGGAGAGCGCCACGTCCGGAATCACCGCCGGGGTCGCGCCGTCGTTCATCGCGAAGGTCAGGCGGCGGTAGCCGAAGTGCCCGCTCACCACCAGCGCGCGCGGACCGAACTCGTGTCGATAGCGCCCGCGGACGTCGGCGGTCAGCACCTGGTGCGTGGCGGTGTGGTCCTCGGGGTCGCCGTCGTTGCGCCAGCTGAGGCCGAAGTAGCGGCTATAGGACAGGCCGAGGCCGATGTTGGAGGCCCAGCCCTGCGTGAACCAGGCGGCCGGGAACAGCTCCCCGTCCAGCGCCAGGCCAGCCACCGGAGTCGTCTTCCAGCCCTGCGCGTCGCGCGGCACGGCGGCCTCGTACACGCTGTAGTTCCTGCGGAGCAGGAAGGCCGGGCCAGCGCTGAGCCGCACGGCGTGGGAGGCGCGGCCGCGCACGGCCTCGGGTCGGGCGCTCACCGTGGCGGAGGCGCGAACCCTGGATCGGCGATGTCGGGAGGCCAGCGGGTTCTCCTGATCGTTGCCCTCCCATGCGTTGGGCTCCGGCGGCGCGGCGATGGTCGTTCGCTCGGTGAGCATCGGGGGAGCAGCCTTGGCTGGTGCGCTGCTTCGGGTCTCCTCGCCGCCCCAGTTCCAGGTGCGGGCGATGATCGGATCCAGCCGCCGGGTGGCCCGGGCCATGGTGGCGGCGGTCATTGCCCCCCGGCGCAGCGGAAGACGCACCTTGGCCATCAGCGCCCCGTCCCCGCCGTTGAACACCTTCAGGGTGAGCCGCCGCCGGCGGATCTGCCCACAGATCACGGCCTCTGCCTGAAGCACGGTGGCGAGCCCCGGGATCATCATTGGGTCGCAGTGCGTGGGTACGTGAAGCTTGCCGGCCTCCGACTCCAGCAGCGCGCGGGCAACGACATCGTGCTCGCCCCGGAGCATGCGCGCCACCGCCGTACGGGCCGGCACCGCGCCCATCCCGTCAAAGTCCAGAATCACCACCCGTTTCCCGGCATACGCCGAGCCGCCGCACAGGACACAGACCCACGCCACCAGGTTGAGGAGGATGTTAGTGTTGGGGCGGTTTGCGGGCAGATGCATTCGCAAGCTCCAGAGTTGTGTGTAGACTGAAGGGCACCCAGCGGGGCTGCAATGATCACACCATGGGCCGGCCCCTCGGAGCCCCCTGGCAACACTACGGATTGCCGGCGGTGCACCGGGGCCGAGCCTCCACGGACTCCCAAAATCGAACAGAAACTGACCACCACAGCCGCCACCTGTGTGCAACCGGTAGTCCGCACTCCACGCCCCCCCACCGGGCACCAAATGCAGGTAGAATGTCCGGGCCATGCGCTGGCACCACCTCACCGCCCTGCTGCTGTGCCTGCTGCCGAAGACGGGATCGGCAGGGGTGATGCTGGAGGCCGAGCTCGGACCCGAGCTCGACACCAACGCCAACCGGGTGCAGTCGATCCACGTCCCCTGTCCCGCGGGCCAGACGTGCGTCGCCGGCGTCTGCCAGCCCGTGGGGTGTTCGGGCGCGTCCTGCGAGGGAGGGGACTCCTGTATCGAGGGGGGCGAGGAAGCCGTGGTGGCGGGGTTGATGCGGCTCACCGCATCGGGGCGGTTCCAGCTCCGCCTGGGGCGTCATGCGCTCTCGGCGGTCCTGGCCGCCGGGGGCAAGCTATTCCTGAGCAACGATGCACGGACCGCCGACGAGATCGTGCAACGTCTGAACCTGGGATGGGCCGCGCTGCTGCCGTCGTCGGCCGTGCTCTCCGTCGAGGGGTCGTTCTACGACGCCTATCAGCGGGAGTCGGTGCGCGATTTCCGCACTGGAGGCGCGGTGGCGCGGTTGAGCCTCGGCCGCCCGGCGGGCGGTCTCGGTGTCATGGCCTCGGGCGGGTATCGTGCGTTGCAGTACAAGCCGCTCGCGGACTACTCGTTTCAGGGTCCGACGGCGGCCATCGATCTGAGCAGCACGCTGACCCGCGGAGCGGTGGGCGAGCAGGTGGACTGGAACCTGACGCTGGGCTACTCCGTCGGGTACCGCCGGTTCTCGGGCGCGGCCGAGGGCATCCCTCAGCCCTGTCCCGGGCGTCCGGAGGACATCTGCAACCAGCCGTCCGACGCCGACCGGGAGGATCTCAACCATCTGTTTCACCTGGAGATCAACTACCTCGGCAACGCCGACGCCACGCTGTCCTACGGCCTGGAGCTGAACCAGTCCAACAGCCACGGGGAGACGTTCCAGCGCCACGTGCTGGGGATCAAGTTCACCGCGCCGCTCTTTCAGGGCATCTTCTTCACCGCCAAGGGCGTGCTGCAGTTCAGCCAGTTCCGGGATCCCTACCTCATCAGCCGCGTGCCGAACCAGACCTTCGTCACCATCGAGGATGAGAACCGTTCGCGGCTGCTGCTCCAGCTGGCGCGGGATCTCACGCCCCGCATCTCGCTCAACCTGCGCTACGGGTTCTACGTCAACGAGTCGGTGACGCCGGGGACCGGCGACGCCCAGGTGCGGATCCCGCCGTTCATGCGTCAGACGCTGTTCGTCGGCTTGCGAGTGCAGTGGGATTCGTGAGTGGGATTCGTGAGCCGCGGGCGAATCAGTGCCGGGTGCGCGCGCGTTTGCGCAGGTCCTTCGACTGCTGATCCAGCTTGCGCGCCATCTGCTCCAGCTGCTTCTGGGCCTTCTGCAGCGCCGCGATGCGGCTCGTGACGTTGCCGCTCTTGCTGGCGGCGCGCAGCTCCTTGAGCACGCCGGGATCCATCACGCCGTGCATCGACAGCGTCAGGTCCGGCCGGGTGGCGATGGACTCGCTTCCGCCTCCGCCTCCAGCCCCTGCATGGGCCCCGTTGTCCAGGTCGGCCGTGGCCTTGGCGGAGGTCTCGAAGCCGGTGGGGGGGTGTTCAGCCGGGCCCGGGGTGGCGGGATCCGAGGTGCGATCGTCCGCGGCGGTCTTGGCGGAGGAGGTGTTGGCCCGGGCCAGGCGACGTGGCGACTCCTCGATGAAGGGCGAATCGTCGACGGCGCGACCGTGGCGCTTGAGCCGTGCGCGCGTCTCCAGCTGCCGGATCTGGGACCGGATCAGCTTGAGCTGCCGCCGCACCTTCTCCTCGGAGTCCCTGAGCAGGTCGGCCTTCTCTTCCAGGTCCTCCGCGCTGTCCAGCGGATTGGCCTTCTCGCCGGTGACGATGTGTCCCACGCTCTGTCGCGCCAGGGTGTCGCGTCGCGCCTGAATCTTCGCGCGCTCGGCCGGGTCCCGCATCTGGCTCAGCGCCTGGTCATAGGCCGCGATGAGCTGGCCGTTGAGCTTGCGGATCTGATCCTGCAGCGCGTTGAGTCGGGTGGCCAGCGCCTGGTTCTCGCGCAGCGCGGACTTGAGCTGGTAGTCCCGCTGGATCCCGGCCTTCTGCGCCTTGAGCCGGGCGATGCGCCGGACCTGCGCCGCCAGGAGGGTCTCCAGTCGGCCGCGATGGGCCTCCAGCCGCGTCCCCTGCCGCTGGAGGTCAGGCAGGCCCTGACCCCAGGCCAGGGCGGGAAGAAGGATGATGATGAGGGCCAGTCGTCGCATCGTTTTGTCTCGCACCTTCGAGCAAAGCAAGGAGCGCGCCATGCAATGAACCATGTGATCGTAGTGAGTTAGCAGCCATACCGCAACCGAGATCGGTCAGATTTCTGAGCCCTGCCGGGCATTTCTGAAGGATCCTGGCTCTTGGCTGATATCCCTCAGGGTCTTGAAATGCGTAACAGTGACGGTTACAATCATGTTACGACGTTGAAACAGGAGAGTAACAATGGCTTCGTCAGTCGTGAGGATTGATAGCTCGACGCATGCGTGGCTCAGCGAGGAGGCGGAGCGCAAAGGCACCAGTGTTGCAACACTCATCTCGGAGTCCGTCCAGAAGATGAAGGAAGCGGCATTCTGGGAGCGCGCACAGCAGGCCGCGCTCGCGCTCAGGTCAGACCCCGAGGCCTGGGCTGCAGAGAAACAGGAGCGGCGTTTGTGGGAGTCGCTGGATCTGCCCGTCGATCAGGACTCCCCCACGGGGAGGCGCGAACGGTGAGTGCTCATCGTGGCGAGATCTGGGATGCTGAGCTTGGTCAGCCGTTCGAAAACGAACTCGGAGGTGACCACCCGGTTGTCGTGGTAAGCGTCGATCCGTTCAACAATCTACCGCTCGAGCTGGCGTGGGTGATCCCGGGTTCGACAACGAACAAGGTTCCGCAACCGTTTCACGTCGACGTGCAGCCATCAGCTGGAAACGGCCTGTCCGCGCGAACGTGGTTCAAAGCTGAGCATCTCCGATCTGTCGATCAAGCTCGGTTGGCAACGAAGCGAGGAATGATCGACAAGGCGTCGCTGACGGCGCTTCTCGACGTCGTCGAGCAGATCGCGCAGAAACAAGCTTGATGGATATCACCGACGGACTGCCCGCGCAGGCGGTGCCCGAGGCGCTGCTGGGCCGGTTACGCCACTGGCTGTTCGACGAGCACGTGGCCTGCTTCGTCGGGATGAACCCCAAGTGGGTGCCCGCGCTGGAACTCAAGGCGACCCACACCTGCCGGGTCTGCGCGGAGATCCTGCAGCTCGGGCGGAGGCTGGGCCTGGACGACGACGCCCTGCGCGTGGCCGAGCTGTCGGCGCTGCTGCACGACGTCGGCCGCTTCGAGCAGTACGCCCGGTTCCAGACCTACTCGGATCGCCGCACCTTCGATCACGCAGCCGCGAGCGTGGCCACGATCCGCGCGATGGGGCTGCTGGAGCCGCTTCAGCCGGCGGTGCAGCAGGTGGTGCTCGAGGCCGTTCGCAACCACAACCGCCTGGCCGTGCCCGAGACCGGCTCACCGGCCTCGATGTTCTTCAGCCGGCTGCTGCGCGACGCCGACAAGCTGGACATCTGGCGCGTGGCCATCGACGAGTACCAGGGGGAGCAGGATCACGCCTTCACCCGGCTGGACCTGCCGGACACGCCCGGCTACCAGGCCGCGGCGCTTCAGGCTCTGGACCAGGGGCGCATGGTGTCCCTTGGCGTGCTGCGCAACATCAACGACCTCAAGCTGCTGCAGCTGGGCTGGTTTCATGATCTCAACTTCCAGCCGAGCTTCGCCTGCGTTCGCGAGCGAGGGTACGTCGAGACCTTGCTGGGCCTGCTGCCGAGCGATCCCGAGATCGAGCGGGTGGGCCGGGCGGTGAGGGCGTTCGTCGAGCGGGGGGCCCAGGGAATCTGAAGCTGCTTCACCCCGGCGGCATGAGCAAGGGTTGCCCACCTGGGCAGGGCCGGGCTGCCCTCCTCGGCGCCGCCCCGCAGAAACTCCGGCAGCGCCGAGAGCGTGATCTGGTCCGTCTCGGCGAAGACCAGCGACTGCTCGATCACGTTCTCCAGCTCGCGCACGTTGCCCGGCCAGTGGTAGCTCATCAGCCGGCCCAGGGCGTCGTCCGCGATGCGGGTCACCTGCTGGTTGGTGCGGGGCGCGAGCTTGACGATGAAGTGGCTCACCAGCGTTGGGATGTCGTCGCCATGTCATTCAGCTTTCTGTGCAGCCCGCAGGGTAACCCGGAAGGTCGACCCCTGGCCAGGCTCGCTGGTCAGCTCCAGCGCGCCGTCGTGCTGCTCCACGATCTTCTTCACGAACGCCAGGCCGAGGCCGGTGCCCTGCTCGCGGGTGGTGAAGAAGGGCTTGAAGATCTGCTGCTGCGCCTCGGGGGTGATGCCGCCGCCGCGGTCCGCCACCTCGCAGAACACCGTCTCGCCCCGGGGGCCCGGGCCGCAGCGCAGCACGACCTGTGCGTTGACGTCGCGCGCCGTGGCCTGGATCGCGTTGCGCACCAGATTGATCAGCGCCCGGCGCAGCTGCTCGGCGTCGGCGCCGGCCCAGGTCGGGGCGTTCACGCAGACCAGGCGCACGCCGCGCGCCGAGGCGTCGGCGGTCATCAGCTCCGCGATCTCGTCCAGCAGCAGCGACAGATCCACCCGGGTCAGCGACGGGGGAGGCCGGCGGGCGAAGTCGAGGAAGTCGCCCACGACCCGCTTCAGGTGCCCCAGCTCGCGCTCGATGCGGGCCACGTGCTCCAGCTTCTCGGGATCCCCGGCGAGGTCGTCGCGCAGCAGGCCGCTGAACAGCTCGATCCCCCCCAGCGGGTTGCGTACCTCATGGGCGATGCCGGAGAGCATCATCTGCATCTGCGTGTCGCGCTCGAATAGGCCCTGCCGCATCTCGTTCATCGTCCGCGCCAGCAGCCCGACCTCGTCGTGGCTTGTGGCCTCGATCGGGCGCTGCAGGTCGCCAGCGCCGATGCGCGCCGCCTCCCCGGCCAGGGTCCTCAGCGGTCGGGTGATGCGGCGGGCGACGATCACGCTGACCAGCATCACCAGGAGCGCCACGCCGGCCCCGGCCAGCAGCAGCGCCCGCCGCAGGCTGGCCAGCACGGAGAAGTACTCCGCGCTGCCCTCGACGCTCACCGCGGCCACGGCCTTGGTGCGGTCCAGCACCGGGGCGTAGCCGGTCTTGTACAGCTGGTTGTCGGCGCCGGCGAAGAGCACCGAGCTGACCTCCCCGCCGTGCTGGAACAGCCGGCGCAACTCCGCGCGGTCGGCCTCGGCCTGGTAGTAGCGGTCGCCGATCTTGACGTTGTCCCGGGTGTCGGCCCGGCTGCGCAGCTGCGGATCCAGCACCAGGATCCGTGCCACCCGGGTGCGCTGTTGCAGCTGCTTCAGCTTGTGGCGCAGCCGCTGCGCGGTGCGGCTCCCGTCGTCGCCGGGGGAGAGGAACTGCACCACGTCGGGCCGGATCTGCGTCGCCGCGGCGTGGGCGATGCCGATCAGCCGCTGGCCCAGCGACTGCTCCAGGCCGCGTTCGGCCTCCCGCAGCGCCAGCCAGCCGAACAGCCCGAACAGCACCAGCGTCGGCAGCAGGTACCAGACGAGCAGGCGGACCAGAAGCGAGCTTCGAGCGGAGCGCACGGCGTATCTTACACCGCGTGGTGGGGAAGTGTAGCTGTTCGCTGCCGGGGAGAGAGGCGCTACTTGCGCAGGAAGCGGTAGTAGATCACACCGCCCAGCGCCGCGCCGAGGATCACGTACCAGATGACCTTGGACAGCGTGGACTCGGGCTTCTTGCCCTTCTTCGCGCCGGTGCCGACGAGGCTCTTCATCCCCTGGCGCATACCGCTGAGGCCGCCGGAGCGAGAGCCGCGTCTCTTGGTCTTCTTGCTTTTGGCCACGTGCTGTCCTGTCGTGAGCCGAGGACGCTCGAGAGCCAGACTACCGCTTGCTGTACTGGAACCGCTTGCGGGCGCCAGGCTGGCCGTACTTCTTCCGCTCCTTGACCCGCGCGTCGCGCGTCAGGAACCCGGCGCGCTTGAGGGACGGGCGCATGGCCTGGTCGAAGCGCAGCAGGGCGCGGGAGATGCCGTGCTTCACGGCGTCGGCCTGGCCGGTCTGCCCACCACCGCAGACGTTGACCTTGATGTCGAACTTGCCCTCGGACTCGGTGAGCACCAGGGGCTGCATCAGCATCATGCGCGAGGTGGCTCGAGGGAAGTAGTCCTCGAGCCCGCGGCCGTTGATCAGGATCTTGCCCGCGCCGGGAATCATCCACACGCGAGCCACCGCGCTCTTGCGACGGCCGGTGCCATAGAACTGTTCCTTGTCTGCCATGTCAGATCTCCAACTGCGTCGGCTGCTGCGCCTGATGCGGATGCTCGGATGAGGCATAGATCTTCAGCTTGCGCAGCAGCTTCCGACCCAGTGTGTTCTTGGGCAGCATGCCCTTGACCGCCAGGCGCAGCACCTCGCCGGGCTTGCGCGCCAGCAGCTGGCTGGCGGTGAGCGAATGCATCCCGCCCATCCACCCGCTGTGCCGGTAGTAGCGCTTGGTGTCGAGCTTGTTGCCGGACAGCTTCACCTTGTCGACGTTGAGCGCGACGACGAAGCCGCCAGTGTCCACGTGCGGCGTGAACTGAGGCTTGTTCTTGCCGCGCAGAAGGGTCGCGATGGCAGTGGCCGCGCGGCCCAGCGTTTTGCCATCGAGGTCCACCACCACCCACTCGCGTGGTACCTCGTTTGGTTTGGCTTGATAGGTCTTGGTCATCGATGCCACCTGTTTCCCCCGGGCTGAGAATCGCCATTAATTACAGGCTGGGGTCGTGGCTGTCAACCTCCCTGAGGCGGG
>Ga0210044_10002490_pt1 | contig 27423 bp, 20 predicted proteins | sample CryGey13umfilter_2_FD_183959 | JGI IMG/M metagenome (GOLD analysis project Ga0210044, IMG submission 183959) | Groundwater microbial communities from aquifer in Utah, USA - Crystal Geyser 4/9/14 3 um filter (SPAdes) (version 2) | ecosystem: Environmental > Aquatic > Deep subsurface >... | reverse complement strand
AGAACTTCTTCGCTTAAACGCGAAAAACAGCTTAAAAGCTTTCAGGGTAGACAGTTTATTAAGAAATTATTGCCAAGATAGCTCAGTTGGTAGAGCACATCCATGGTAAGGATGAGGTCCCGGGTTCGATCCCCGGTCTTGGCTCTTTCTAAAAGAGAAAAAGGGCACGCACAAAAATTAAAAAATGTGGAAGAAAATTTTGCCTGCCCCGTAGTGAACGCGAAGTATTCTACTATCGGGGCTTTGCTTGGCGAGGGAACTATGTAAATCAAAATACCGCGCGAAAGCAGTATGCCTTGACTTTGAAAGAGGTGGAGATTACCCTTAAGGTAGAAATTAAAAGGTCTTATTTTATAAATAAAAACAATGAAAACTAAGAAATATATAGCGATTTTTGGCATTTTGGCTGGCATAACCATACTCTCCAGCTCGGTCGTGAACGCCTCTCACTCCTGGGGTAAATATCACTGGGATTTATCAACAGGGGACACAACGGCCAACCCTCTTAAGTTGGGGGATAATCTGACAACCGCCGCTTGGAAGGATAGCCTTTCAATAGCTTCTTTGGATTGGAATGGGTCCGTGCTTAAGAACCAAGTTATAACTGGCACATCGGCCAATTGTGATCCGACTTTGGGCCAGGTTGAAGTCTGCAACGACTTATATGGGGAAAACGGTTGGCTGGGCATAGCTCAAATTTGGGTTTACCGTGGCAAAGCCGGCCATATTGCTCAAGCCGTAGTAAAGGCAAACGACACCTACTTTAATACGCCAGCTTACAACACTTCTGCTTGGAGAAACTTTGTAGTGTGCCAAGAGGTTGGCCACACATTCGGCTTGGGTCATCAAGATGAGGACTTCAATAATCTTAATTTAGGCACATGCATGGATTACACTAACGATCCGGCGCGCAACGATGGTAATGGCAACAATTTACATCCAAATCAGCACGATTATGGCATGTTGACCGAAATATACGCTCACCTAAACTCCACTGAAGACGGTGGCGGGCCGAGGGGAGGTAATGGAAAAGGTAATGGAAAGAAGCCGGCAGATGTGGGAGCCAACATAGACTTAGATAATCCGTCCGAATGGGGGCAAGCCATAAAGCAAGATGCGCAAGGCATGAATTCATTATTCGAAAAAGATTTAGCTAACGGTAATAAAGTTTTCACCTTCGTTATCTGGGCAAATTAGAAATTAAAATAAGAATATAAAAATCCCGTTCATGACGAACGGGATTTTTATATTGTGCTGTAATTATACACTTTGCGCGAACCTTTTTTGAGAGGGAAACCGACCCCGAAAGCAGAAGCCACCTCGTCACCATTCGCCACCCCACAAAAAAGTTTTCTTCGCTTTACCTGATTTGCTCTCGCCGGATTTTTTCTTCCCCGCCTGCGCCGAGGCTTCGGCAGGTAGGTAAAAGAAAAAGAAAACTTTTCTTTGATTACTTGGCAAGTCCGACTTGCCAAGTACTTCGAATGAGGTCGCGAGCTCGCGAAGCGAGACTTGTGACCGATTCCATGGTCTTGGCTCCAGAATTAATTTTTTAATACAGATGGTACACTTAAAAAATGGATATTAAGAAAGAAGCGCACAGAATACTGAAGAAAAACAGACAGATAACCAACGGGTACCAATATACATTGCCAGCTGAGCGGAGCTATCCCTATCAATGGCTTTGGGATTCGTGTTTCCACGCTATAGTTTTATCGACATTGGAAATAGAAGCGGCCAAGGAAGAATTGCGCTCACTTGTTTCAAAACAGTTTGACGACGGTATGATTCCCCACATGATCTATTGGCAGGCTGGTGATTTGCATAAGTACGAATGGGGTAAGGATGGTACGAGTGCTTTAACTCAACCACCAATGATTGCCTACGCTGTGGAACAAATCTATTTTCAGGATAAAGATAAGGATTTTTTAAGAGAAATTTATCCTCACTTGTGGAGATTTTATAAATATCTAATAGAAGAACGCGACCCGCGCCATCACCACTTAATCGGCATTATTAATCCGGATGAATCCGGTGAAGATGATTCTCCGCGATTTGATACTCCGCTCGGCGTTGAAAGCCTTGTCTCTACGGACCAACATCTTAAAAAGCGGCTGGTATTAATCGAAGATAATATGAAATGTAATTTTATAGCAAAAGATTGCATGAAGAATTTTTTCTGGGTCAAAGATGTTCCCTTTAATACCATAATGATAGAAAATCTCACTTCTCTTGAAAGAATTGCGAGAGAGCTTGGTATAGAGAAAGATGCTGAATTTGCGAAAATAAATGCTGATCTAATGAGAAACGCCATGCGAAAACTTATGTTTGAAGACGGTATTTTTTGGTCTACTTATGGCAATGATTACATAAAAATTAAAACGGCCACATGGGCTCATTTCGCCCCGCTTTTTGCGGGACTGTATTCGGAAGAGGAAGCACACAACATCGTGAACACACATCTTATGAACGAAGAGACATTCAAATCGCCCTTTGGCATAAGGACGGTTTCAAAACAAGAGCCGTCTTATCACGCCAATATAGATAGTTTCTCTTGGCGCGGACCTCTCTGGTTTGCCCCGCACTGGTTCATCTATAAAGGGCTCAAAAGATACGGGTTCGATAAAGAAGCGGAAATGATTCTCGGTTTCAGTACGGTTCTGTTGGAAAGTGAGGGCTTCAGAGAATATTACAATCCTGAAACGGGCAAGGGTTTGGGGGCGCAAGATTTTACTTGGGGAACGCTGGTTGTTGATATGATGAATTAAAATAAATTACTATGATTATGGTCTGCTGGAAATTTGTTAGTCAAAACTTGCTGATGTTGCCAGATTATACGGAGCTAAGGCTGTCATTGAGAATGAGTTAAAGGCAGGGTAAAGTAAGAGAGTAAGCTGGAGTAACTCAGCTTGCCCCGCCAGAGCCGAGATAGCTCAGTTGGTAGAGCACCACTTTCGTAAAGTGGGGGTCCCGAGTTCGATCCTCGGTCTCGGCTCCAGTATTAAACTTTCCGATTTTTGACCGACGAATCAGTGGGTGGCATTTCGCGCCTTCGGACATTCCGCTCGGGTGTTCCACACCCGAGCGGAAATAGCCCGAGGCTCGTTTACACCTCTCGTGCTACTGGACACAGTTCTTCCTCGTTTGAGACTATTTGAGGCACCCACGATGGACGCGGGTGTGTACGCCCCGTTTTTTTGTGTCGCGATGCTTTACATCCACTGTTTTCCCCTTTTTTCTTACTCATAGATAACCTTTTATATTATAATGCATAGAACATTATCAATATAACCCACCTATAGTTATGCCGCACACATCTTTAAGACCTGATTCCATAATAAAGCGCAATGGCACAATCGTGCCTTTTGACCGAGAAAAGATTGCGACCGCAGTTGGTAAGGCAATGAAATCAGCGGGCGAATTTGAGAAAAGCGCGGCAGAAACAGTCGCGCGCGCCGTTGAAAAACGACTTAAGGCGAAAAGACTTATAAACAAGAGCTTTGTCCCAACTGTCGAAGGAGTGCAGGATGAGGTTGAGACAGGACTCATGCTTTTGGGGTTTCTAAAATCCGCTAAAGCATACATCTTGTATCGGGCAGAACGCGCGGAAAAACGAGCCGAACTCGACAATGTCCCTGAACATGTCCGCGCCCTTGTGGTTGAAAGCAAGAAATATTTTGAAAATAATCCTCTCGGTGAATTCATCTATCTCCGCACCTATGCGCGCTGGATCGAATCCGAGAAACGGCGCGAAACATGGATTGAGACAGTGGATCGGTATATGGCATTCATGCGCGAAAACCTCGGAGAGAAGCTTTCCGGGGAGGAATACACGGAAGTACGCGAAGCGATCCTCAAGCAAGAAGTCATGCCTTCGATGCGCCTTATGCAATTCGCGGGAGCGCCCGCTCGTCGCTGTAATACCTGCGCATACAATTGCACATTCATTGCGCCAATCGCGCTTCAGGATTTCGCTGAGATTATGTACCTTTCAATGCAAGGATGCGGTGTCGGTTTTACCGTTGAGAGTCAGAATATTGAACAACTGCCGCAGATACAGAAACAGACACAGAAAAAGTTACCAACTCACATCGTAGTAGATTCAAAAGAAGGCTGGTGCGATGCGTTAACACTTGGGTTGATAACATGGTATGCGGGGAAAGATATAGATTTTGATTTTTCTCTTGTCCGCCCTGCGGGCGCGCGATTAAAGACAATGGGTGGCAAGGCGTCTGGCCCGGAGCCACTTCGGTCACTTCTTTCATTTGCACGAGACAAGATATTCAAACGACAAGGTAGGCGACTGCGACCGATAGATGTCCACGATATTATCTGCAAAATCGGCGAGAGTGTCGTGTCCGGAGGTGTGCGAAGAACAGCAATGATCAGCCTTTCGGACCTTGATGACAGAGAGATGCGCGACGCGAAAAAGGGTCAATTTTTCCTAACAGAACCGTATCGCTCGGTAGCAAATAATTCAGCAGTGTATGGAACGAAGCCCACAAGCCAGGAACTTATGGAGGAATGGGTAGCTCTCATGAAAAGCGGCTCGGGAGAACGGGGCATTTTCAACCGCGGATCACTTCAGAACACGCTGCCAAAGCGGCGTGAAAAATACTTCAAGGATGTTGGGTTTATAGGTGATGATGGCACGGTACAGGGTTCGATAGGCACAAATCCATGCGGAGAAATCATTCTGCAGTCTAAGCAGTTTTGCAATCTTTCCGAAATTATTGCCCGCGCGGATGACACACATAAAAGTTTAGTGCGGAAAGCGCGGCTTGCGTCGTTATTAGGAACATACCAATCGACATTGACGAATTTTAAGTACATCTCGAAAGACTGGACGAAACATTGTGAAGAAGAACGCCTCTTAGGTGTCTCGGTTACCGGGCAATGGGACAGTAGCGTGGCGCGTAACCCCGAAACTATGCGAGCCCTGCGTGATATGGCTGTCAGAACCAATGCGGAGTATGCCAAGCGCTTCGGTATAAAACCTTCTCTTTCTGTTACCGCGGTAAAACCATCCGGCACTGTATCGCAGACATTTAACTGCTCTTCCGGCATTCACCCGCGCCACGCAAAATACTATATCCGTCGGGTGCGAATATCGGCAACCGATTCTTTGTTTAAAATACTCAAAGATCAAGGAGTGCCGTATTACCCCGAAGTTGGTCAGACGGAAGAGAACGCAACCACATTTGTTCTGGAATTTCCAGTCGAGTCTCCAGGGAGCGCGAAATTCAAGGACGACTTCTTCGCACTTGAGCAACTTGAGTATTGGAAGTCCGTAAAACTCAACTATACGGAACACAATCCTTCAGCGACAATATCCGTGGGCGAAGATGAGTGGATCGGTGTCGTCGATTGGATACAGAAAAATTGGGACATCATTGGCGGACTTTCCTTTTTACCGCGATTTGACCATGTCTATCGCCTTGCGCCGTATGAGACGATAACCCGCGAACAGTACAAAGAAATGGTCGCGCAGTTTCCTGCAATCGATTACTCAAAATTGCTTATGTATGAACACGCGGACGAAACGGAACAAAAACGCGAGCTTGCCTGTGCTGGGGGCACATGCGAGATAGATATGATCCTGCCTGTCGAGACCGCGCTTGCGAATTGAGATTATGATCTATACTCGAAAAGGCGACTACAAAACATCCGGGCCCTTTGGCGCTAAATGACTAACCTCACATACATATTGCACTCATTAATCAAATGGGCGTGCCGAAAAGGGGACAGTCACCATTGTTTTAATAATAATGTGTCATAATTAACTCATGCCACGCGTCGCACGAGTTGATGTTGGAGAAGAGGTTTATCATGTAATCAACCGTGCTAACGGCCGGCTCCAAATCTTTAATACTGATGAAGATTATCGGCTTTTTGAACAACTCTTGTTGGAGACAAAAGAAGTTACAGATATGCGCATCCTTGCGTATGAGTTAATGCCAAATCATTGGCATCTTGCGCTCTATCCAAGGAATGATGGAGATCTTGCTATATTCATGCATAAACTGAGCAATGCACACACGAGAAAAGTGCACGCACAAACCAACACCAACGGCAACGGCCATCTGTATCAAGGTCGATATAAATCGTTTCTAATAGATTCAGATAATTATCTTCTGACAGTAATTAAATATATTGAGCGTAATGCCGTGCGTGCCAATATCGCGCATCGATGTGAAGAATGGCGATGGGGAAGCGCGTGGCTACGTATTCATGGGACAGCTGAGCAGAAGAATCTTCTTGATGAATTACCAACAAAACTTCCAGACGAGTATGAAAAATGGATAAATACTGCAGACAGAGAAGAAGACCTCAAAACGATACGGATTTCAGTAAACAAAAATATTCCCTATGGAAGAGACAAGTGGGTAGAAAAAATGGTGTCAAAACATCATCTTGAATCAACCTTGAGATTTCCCGGACGACCGAGGAATAGTAAATGAGGAAGATATATTACACCACACAAAAGGCAAAAGAATGGTGACTGTCCCCATTATAACATTATCCCCATTATAAAGAATGGTGGCTGTCCCCATTATCTCGGGCTATAATCATATAATCGAGCCTGTGTGGTCAAAGTAACTCAGTTGGCAGAGCAGCGGTATCATAAAAACACTCCCTTGGAAAAGTCATATGAAATAGGCATTTTATGGAAAATCCGGAAGAAATAAAAAAGAAAATCGCGGAGCTCGAGATGAACATGTCTTCAGCAGATTTTTGGGCTGATAAAGATAAAGCTCAAAGGGCCATTCGTGAACATGAGGCACTTAAAGATGAACTTGAAGGTGTCGGTAAATATGATAAAGGCGGGGCAGTCATAACCATTTTCTCCGGAGCCGGAGGGGATGACGCCGAAGATTTTTCGCGGATTCTTTTAGAGATGTATCTCAAATTTTTTGAGCGTAGAAAATGGAGTTACGCAATAATTCACAAAAATGAAAATGACCATGGCGGTTATAGGAATATAACTCTTGAGATTGCTGGCCCCGCCTTCGCCAAGGCTTCGGCGGGCTTCGGTCCCTACGGGACCTTGAAAAATGAATCCGGTGTTCACCGATTGGTGCGTATTTCACCCTTTAATGCCAAACAACTTAGGCACACATCATTTTCTATGGTAGAAGTCATACCGAAATTCGAGAAACCTGATGAAGTCAAAATTCCACCAGAAGAAATTAAGGTGGAATATTCAAAATCATCCGGTCCGGGAGGTCAAAATGTCAACAAGAGAGAGACGGCTGTACGATTAGTTCATATTCCTACCAATTTAGCGGTCCATGTGGAGTCAGAACGTTCTCAGGCCCAAAATAGAGAAAAAGCCCAAATGCTTTTGGAAGCCAAACTTTATAGATTGCTTGAGAACGAGCGAAAGGCAAAAGAGAGTGGTATGTATGTATCCAAGACCACCCAAATAGAATGGGGCAATCAGATTCGCTCTTATGTCTTACATCCATATAAAATGGTCAAGGATCATCGGACTAATGTGGAAATACGCGATGTGGAAAAAGTATTGGACGGAGATATAGAGCAATTCCTTGAAGCAGAAAAGAATTTATGATAATGTGACCCAATGCTTAAAATCCGATTACAGAGGGTGGGCAGAAAACACGAACCGAGCTTTCGGGTGGTTTTGACCGATTCTAAAAATAGCACCAAAAGCGGTCGATTCAAAGAAATACTCGGTTCTTATAATCCTCGCAAATCAGATGACTCTCTCAATAAGGAACGTATTCAATACTGGCTGTCTCAAGGGGCTTCTCCCACTGATACTATTTATAATCTTCTGGTGAAGCATCAGATAATCAAGGGTAAAAAAATTAATGTATCTGCCATTTCAAAAAAGGCTCCTGTTTCTACTCCAAATGAAGATAGTAGCGGTGGAGCTGTTTCAGAAGAAGCTTCGCAAAACAGTTCCGACACTAAGGAAACTCAATCAAATGAAAATGGTACAATAGAATCGGTAGTCGAAGAAAAGACTGTCTAATTACTTTTTAACTAAAGAATATGATTGATGATGTACAGTTTCTAGAATATGTCGTGAAGGCATTAGTGAATAATCCTGACGATATAAAGATAAAGAGAACAGTCGATGAAATGGGTGTATTGATGACTCTGGATGTTCATTCTGACGATATGGGTAAAGTCATAGGTAGATCCGGCAATACTGCCAAAGCTATTAGAATACTTCTTAGGGTTGTTGGTATGAAAAACAATTCTCGAATCAATCTAAAGATTAATGAACCTGTCGGAGGTGGTGGAAGCTCTTGGCAAAATAAACAACAATCTACTCCTGCCAATAATTCCAAAACTCTTGATCAAGCTATGGATGACTTGAATCTTGAGTAGCTTATTAGCTTCCAGAGCTTCTTAGCTACTTAGCTTTGCATTCAAGCTAATGTCTAAAAAGCTATCCATGCATTTCCATATCATCACTCTTTTTCCCAAAGCCCTCAACTCTTATATTGGTGAGTCGATTTTAAAGCGTGCGATAGAAGACAGAAAAATAAAGATTTCTTTTTATAACCCGCGCGATTTTGTTGAAAATAAATGGAAAAGAGTTGATAGGCCACCGTATGGTGGCGGGCCAGGGTTGGTCATTGAAGCTCTTCCTGTAATTCGCGCCATTGAGTCTGCTGTATCTAAAGCTAAAAAGCTAAAAGCTAAAAGCTGTAAGCTAATCTTTCTTTCTCCGAGTGGTAAACAATTTAGCAATCAGTACGCTAAGCAAACTGTCAAAAAATACAAGCATGTCATAATTGTGTGTGGTCGTTACGAGGGTATTGACGCACGGGTCAAGAAAGTTTTTAAAATGGACGAAATATCCATAGGTCCTTTTGTACTGACCGGAGGAGAACTGCCAGCCATGTTTATTATAGATGTTATGGCACGACAGGTTCCCGGAGTGTTGGGTAACTTTGATTCACTGGAAGAAAGGCGCGTTTCATCAAGCGAAGTTTATACTCGTCCGGAAGTCTTTGTTTATAAGGGAAAATCGTATCGTGTGCCCAAAGTCCTTCTGTCAGGTAATCGAGCCGCGATTGAAAAATGGAAAGAGGAAAAGAAAAAATAGAGGAGCCTGCCCGTAGTAAGCTTCACTCTACTACCGGGGTGGAAGAAAAAAAGTAAATAAATTTCTTTTAGTAGAAAATAAATTACCAGATAGAGCCTAAGGCTCTATCTGGTGGAACCATATATGGACGGATACAGCTGCTTGACAAGAAATAGGTCTTTGAAGTAGGATAGCGATAACGATTGAGTTACGGCAGGTAAGAGGTTTTACTAATAATTAATCTTTAGAGAAGCACAGACAATAGAGCGTGCTTTGAGTTTTATATTATGGACACACCTACATCCGGGATGCCTGCCAATTTTGATGCGACAGTACGGCCGAAAAAATATTTCGGTCGGTTTAGAAAATCTTTAACTGATACACCCAACCTGGTTATTTCACAGGTGGAATCGTTCAAGTGGCTTATAGAAAAGGGTCTCAAGGAGGTTTTTGAAGAATTTTCATTAATCAAAGATTTTTCGGGAAAAAAGTTTCAACTTGATTTCACAAGCTTCGAATTGGCTGAACCAAAATTTGATGAGTATGTAGCCAAAGATAGGAAACTCTCTTACGAGGCTCCTTTGAAGGTGCGGGTACGGCTCAAAAACCTGATAATGAATACGGAAAAGGAGCAGGAAATATTTATGGCCGATTTTCCTCTTATGACCTCCCACGGCACTTTCGTTATTTCCGGCATAGAGCGCGTGGTCGTGCCGCAACTTGCCCGTTCAACGGGGGTATCTTTTACCTCGCAGGAATTGAAAGGAAAGAAAACATTTGGAGCCAAAATTATCCCAAGCCGCGGGGCATGGATAGAAATAGAGACCGATATTGACGGCGTGATATATGTTCGTATCGATCGTAAGAGGAAATTCCCCGTCACTATTCTCTTACGAGCTTTTGGAGTGGTTTCCAACGATAAGATTCTTGCTCTGTTTGAGAATGTTCCCGAAGCCAAACATTATATAGAAAAAACCTTAGCCAAGGATCATACGACTACACTTGATGAAGCCTGCATAGAAATTCACAAGCGTTTGCGCGATGGCGATCTGGCCGCAGCAGACAATGCACGCGAGTTTGTCCAGTCTATTTTTGATAAAGAACGCTATGACCTTTCTCGTGTGGGACGTTTTCGCTTCAATAACCGCTTTGGCCTGTCTACCGGCAAGGCAGGCATTAAGGAAAACACAAAAGAGATTGAACGCCGCACACTTTCTCTTTCTGATATCATTCTCATCATTTCTCATGTTATACATCTCAACACCACTCCTGATTCTTCGCCAGACGACATTGACCATTTGGGTTCTCGAAGAGTGCGTCTCGTAGGGGAGCTTTTTCAGCAAAAAATCCGTGTTGGTATGGCCCAGATCAAGAGAAATATTCAAAATCGAATGTCTACCATAGATACCGATGTTACCTTGCCGGTGCAGTTTATTTCTCCCAAACCTTTGCAGGCCAGAATGAAAGAATTCTTCACTACTAACCAGCTTTCGCAATTCATGCAGCAGACTAATGCTCTTGAAGAGCTTGAGCATCTCCGAACAGTGTCTGCCCTTGGTCCGGGTGGTCTTAATCGCGCTCGTGCCGGCTATGAAGTGCGTGACGTTCACCCATCTCATTACGGACGCCTTTGTCCCATTCAAACTCCTGAAGGTCCAAACATCGGTCTTATTTTGCGTTTAGCCACCTACGCTCGAATCAATGAGTTTGGCATGATCGAAACTCCTTACGCTGTTGTTAAAGACGGCAAGATCACAGGAGAAATCAAATACTTGAATGCCTTGGAAGAAGAGAACTCAAATATCGCTCACGCGGCTATTCCAGTCGAAGCAGATAAAATAATTCCAGAAATGGTGGAAGTGCGTTCAAAGGGTGCCCCTAAAACCATTCCCAGAGGCGAGGTTGATTATATGGATGTGGCTACCAACCAAGCTTTCTCCATCGCGACTTCAATGATTCCTTTTCTTAATCATGACGATGCCAACCGAGCTCTCATGGGTTCGAACATGCAGAAGCAGGCTACGCCTTGCATTGTTTCAGAGGTGCCGTTGGTAGCCACCGGCGTGGAGGAAGTGGCTATTCGTGACACTGGCCGTATAATTTTCTCAAATGTTGAGGGCACCGTATCTTTTGTTGACGGCAAGTCGGTGGTAGTAAAGGGTGCCAAGGGCAATTCTCATAAATTTCCGCTGGTTAATTTTTCCATGACCAATGGTTTTACCACTTTTCATCAAAGACCATCAGTTGTGTTGGGACAGAAGGTCAAGAAGGGTACGGTCTTAGCCGATTCTTCTTCTTCGTCCGGCGGACAGATGTCTATAGGTCAGAATGTGTTGGTAGCATTCATGTCTTGGTCTGGGGCTAACTATGAAGACGCTATCATCATATCGGAACGATTGGTGGAAAAAAGCAAATTCACTTCTATTCATATCGAGGAGTTCACGGTAAATGTTAGGGATACAAAACTCGGTCCGGAAATGACCACCTGCGATATTCCCAATGTCGGAGAATCCAAACTTAAGAATTTGGCAGAGGATGGAATCATCAGAGTCGGCGCCGAAGTGCGCTCTGGCGATATCTTGGTCGGTAAAATTACGCCCAAAGGCGAATCACAATTAACTCCCGAAGAGCGTCTGCTCCGCTCTCTTTTTGGTGAAAAAGCTCGTGATGTCAAAGATACTTCAAAGCGCATGGAAGGAGGCAAGCGAGGTCGAGTTATCTCTGTCCAAATCTTTACTCGAGAAAAGGGCGATAAATTGGATTCTGGCATTCTAAAGCAGATCCATATTCAAGTAGCACAACTTAGAAATGTTTCGGCCGGTGACAAGTTGGCCGGCCGACACGGTAACAAGGGCGTTATCTCGAGAATTCTTCCGGTTGAGGATATGCCTTATACAGCTGAAGGCACTCCGATCGATGTCATTCTCACTCCTCTGGGTGTGCCATCCCGCATGAACCTAGGTCAAATTTTAGAGATGCACTTGGGTCTTGCGGCTCACACTCTCAATTATCAAGCCATTGTTCCGCCTTTTGCCGGTGCGACCGAAGAAGAAATACAAGAAGAGCTTGTTAAAGCTAATTTTAAAGAATCCGGTAAGGTCAAACTCTTTGATGGGCGTACTGGTGAGATGTTTTACCAAGACATCGCTATCGGTTATATGTACATGCTCAAACTTCATCACATGGTTGAAGATAAAATACACATGCGCTCTATTGGTCCGTACTCTCTTATCACACAACAGCCGTTGGGTGGCAAAGCGCAAAATGGCGGTCAGCGTTTCGGAGAAATGGAAGTCTGGGCGCTTCTTGGTCACGGGGCAAGTTATACTTTGCGCGAAATGCTTACTATCAAATCAGACGATATTCTCGGCCGTAGTGCCGCCTTCGATGCCATGGTTAAAGGTGAGAAAATTCCCGAACCGAATCTGCCCGCTTCATTTAATGTTTTATTGAATAATCTTCGCGGACTTGCGCTTGATGTGGAGTTAAAGAACAAAAAACCGGATAATCCTCAAAACAATGAATAATTTAAAAACAAAAACTGGTTTGGTTAGAGATTTTGATGCCATAAGCATCAAACTTGCTTCTCCCGACCGCATTAAAGAATGGTCGTACGGCGAAGTAACAAAGCCGGAGACAATTAACTATCGTACACAGAGAAGCGAGCGCAACGGTCTTTTCGATGAAAAGATCTTTGGTCCCGATAAAGACTTTGAATGTTATTGCGGTAAATATCGCGGTATCAGGTATAAGGGCATTATCTGCGAGAAATGCGGCGTGGAAATTACGCGTTCTATTGTGCGCAGAGATCGTATGGGTCACATAGAATTGGCTACGCCCGTAGCCCATATTTGGTTTTTAAAAAATATTCCTTCGCGAATTTCTTTGGTAATGGGCATACCCGTATCGGATCTTGAGAAGGTCGTTTATTTTGCCGGTTATATTGTCACAAGCGTTTCAGAATCGGAAAAAGCTCGAGTACTTAAAGACCTGGAATCAGAATTTAAGTCGAAGCACAAGTCTCTTCAGGATGAAAAGAGCAAGACCGCTCTTAAGGAACTGGCTCTGGCCACCAAGCGTGATATTGAGGCTCTTGTACCAGGAAAAGTGCTTGATGAGGTTGAATATCATCGTTCAATAATGAAATACCCGACTATTTTTGAGGCAGGAATCGGGGCTGAAGCAATCTTTAACATCTTGAAAGAGATTGATCTTGAAAAACTTTTAAAAGAGTTGGAGACGGAACTTGAACATTGTCCTTCAACTGAAACTGTTCATATGAATAAGCGCATCAGCACTATTCGCTGGATGATTTCTGCCGGCAACAGACCAGAATGGATGTTTTTGACGCGTATTCCAGTCATTCCTCCCGCTATCCGTCCGATGGTTCCCCTTGATGGCGGTCGTTATGCCACATCCGATGTCAATGATCTTTATCGGCGTGTCATCAACAGAAATAACCGTCTGAAAAAACTCAAAGATATCAATGCTCCTGATGTTATTTTGCGTAATGAAAAAAGAATTCTCCAGGAAGCTGTCGATGCGCTTATAGACAACACCATTAGGAGTTCCAGCGTATCTGGTAATCAATCCCAACGCCGACCACTCAAATCATTGTCAGATAATCTTAAGGGTAAAAGAGGTCTTTTTAGACAAAATCTTTTAGGTAAACGCGTCGATTATTCAGGACGGTCGGTTATTGTCGTGGGTCCTGAATTAAAGCTTCACCAATGCGGTCTTCCCAAGCATATGGCGTTAGAGCTTTTCAAGCCGTTTATTATTTCCGATCTTTTAAAGAGAGGTCTTTCTTACAATATTCCCGGCGCCCGCCGATTGATCGAAGATGCCATTCCGGAAGTTTGGGCCATTCTTGAAGAAGTGATACATGGAAAATATGTTCTATTAAACCGTGCTCCTACATTACATCGCCTTGGTATTCAAGCTTTTCAGCCGGTACTGATTGAAGGCAATGCTATTCAACTTCATCCTTTGGTTTGTACCGCCTTCAACGCTGACTTTGACGGTGACCAGATGGCAGTCCATGTGCCTTTGTCTCTAGAATCTCAAGCCGAAGCGCGGTTGATAATGGCGGCCGATAAAAATATTTTAAAGCCTGGGGATGGAGAGCCGGTAGTTTCTCCCAGACAAGACATTGTTTTGGGCACCTATTGGATGACCAGAATTGTTCCTGGCGATAAAGGCGAGGGTAGATACTATTCAAATCCTAACAGCGCTATTACTGCTTATGAATTCGGTGCCATCAGTCTCCGAGCCAAGATCTCTGTTTTGCCCACTGATACGGAAAGATATAAGCAGTTCGAAGGCAAAAGATTTGAAACTTCCGTAGGGCGACTTCTTTTCAACGGAATCTTGCCGAAAGATTATTCTTTCATCAATCAGGAAATCGGCAGGAAAAAGATATCAGCACTTTTGGATGATTTACTGGAACGCTATGGAGTCGAAAATGTTCCTTCTATTATAGATAAAATAAAAACCTTCGGTTTCCGATATGCCACTGTATCTGGTATCACGTGGGGATTGGGCGATGTTAAAATTCCGAAAGGCAAAGCGGAATTGATCGAAAAAGGACAAGGTGCCGTAAACGAGATTATCAATCAGTATAGCGAAGGACTGCTCTCCGAGGATGAACGCATCACAAAATCCGTCGAGATCTGGCAGGGAATTAAATCAGAAATAGAGAAATTGATACCTTCCACATTGGACAGTAATAATCCAATCTACGATGTTATTCATTCCGAAGCTCGCGGTTCTTTCGGAAATCTTAATCAGATGGCTGGTATGAAGGGTATTATTCAAAATGTGTCAGGTATTGCTCTAGAATTTCCCATTACATCCTGCTATAAGGAAGGGCTAACTCCGCTCGAATATTTCATCACTACTCATGGCAGTCGCAAGGGTCTGACGGATACCGCTCTTAATACGGCTAAAGCCGGATATTTGACCCGTCGTCTCTTTGATGTGGCTCAAGATGAGATCGTGATTGAAGAAGATTGTGGCGATAAAAAAGGTACGGTCATTCATAAAAAAACGGCTTCTGGCATTGAAATACCGTTGTCGAAAAATATTAAAGGCAGGTTTTTGTGTACCAATCTGTTGGATAAGAACGGTACACCATTGTTTAAGCGCGGGCATCTTTTCACTAAAACTGATGCGGAGATAGTTGATAAGGCTTCGGTTGAATCTGTCAATGTTCGTTCGCCTCTTGCTTGTAAATCCATACATGGTGTCTGTGTGAAATGTTACGGTGTTGATCTTGGTAATAACAAGCCGATTGAGCTGGGTGAAGCTGTCGGCACTGTGGCTGCTCAAGCCATTGGCGAACCGGGAACGCAGTTGACTATGCGCACCTTCCACGCCGGCGGTATCGCTTCGGCCGGCGGTGATATCACTGCCGGTCTGCCCCGTGTTGAAGAAATATTTGAGAAGCGCAAGCCGAAGGTGCCGGCAGTGATCAGTCACATAAACGGGGTTGTAAGTGAAATCAAGGTGCTTGGTCACGACAAACTTATTGTGGTCACTCCGGATATGGGAGAAACAAAAACCTCATCCCGCCAAGCCGGCGCAGGAAAGCTTGATAATGAATATACCGTTCAGGCTTCAAGGTTTCTCTTGGTAAAGGTTGGTCAGAGTGTTAAAAAGGGCGATATACTGACAGACGGTTCTGCTGATCTGGATGAACTTTTTCGTTATGCCGGTCGAGAGAAGACAGAAAATTACATTATTCATGAAGTCTCAAATCTGTATGAACTTCAGGGAGCCGCTGTGTCTCATAAGCATATTGAGTTGATCGTGCGTCAAATGTTCGGTCGGTATAAAATTAAAGATCCCGGAGACACACGCTTTACCTATGGTGATATTGTGGAGGTTTCTCGTCTGACTGAAATTAACATTATGATGAAAGAGAAAGGTCTAAAAGAAGCAACCGCTGATGCCTCTATCATGGGTATTACAGAAGTCTCACTTTCTCGCTCAAGTTTCTTGTCTGCCGCTTCATTCCAGCATACGCCTCGAGTGCTGATACAGGCCGCCATTCGGGGCTCCGAAGACAATCTTGTCGGCCTGAAGGAAAATGTCATAATCGGCCGGCTCATTCCGGCCGGGACCAGTTTCAAAGGAGGTTACAAAGAAAAATTGATATGCGAGGCGATGTTGACACAATCAAAGAACGGTTAGATATAACCGAGGTGGTTTCTGGATATATCAAGCTGGAGAAAGCAGGAACAAGTTTCAAAGCGCGTTGTCCATTCCATAACGAAAAGTCACCCTCGTTCTTTGTATCACAGACGCGTCAAAGTTTCTATTGTTTCGGCTGCGGCGCCAAGGGCGATATCTTTTCTTTTATAGAAGAAATGGAGGGTCTGGATTTTCGTGGAGCTCTAAAGCTCTTGGCCGAGAAGGCGGGAGTAGAGATCGAGTATCATGCCACGAGCGAATCAAAGACGGAAAAAGACAAAATCTTTTTTGTTTTAGAAGAAGCGACGAAATTCTTTGAAAAAGAATTGACTCTTAATGATTCAGCCCGGCAGTATATTATTTCGAGAGGGATAAATGAAGAGACCGTCAAAAGCTGGCGCATCGGTTACGCTCCGGCCGAATGGCGCTCTCTTTATAATCACCTTAGAAATCTTGGTCACGAAGAGGGTATAATTATGAAGGCTGGCCTAGCCAGGGTGAGCGATGGAAGCGCAAATAAAGAACCATATGATGTCTTTCGAGACCGGATTATTTTTCCGCTCGCAGATTCAAATGGGTCGATCATCGCTTTCTCTGGTAGAATACTGCCTAGAGAGTCGGGGAATTCCAAGGGCACGGAACCTAAATACCTAAATAGTCCTGAGACTATTCTCTTTACGAAGAGCGAAGTTCTATACGGACTGGACAAGGCAAAGGATCACATTCGCAAGAGGGATTACGCCGTTCTTGTGGAGGGACAAATGGATTTAGTGCTCTCTCATCAATCTGGCATTAGAAATACTATCGCTTCTTCCGGTACCGCCTTTACTCGCGCTCACCTTGAACGCCTTAAGAGGCTTTCTTCCAGGATCATTCTCGCTTTTGACGGTGATTTGGCTGGAGAGAGAGCCGCACAAAAATCCGCTATACTTGGAATCTCTCTGGATTTGGAAGTAAAGGTGTCCAATCTTCCCGAAGGTCTTGATCCGGCTGAAGTGATTAGACAAGATTCTCAAGCATGGAATGATATTCTTCGGGGGTCGCTTCCGTCTGTGGAGTTTTTCTTCAATAAAATTGAAGAGAGGGAAAAAGATCAGAGAAAAATCGGCAAACGAGTTGAAAAAGAAATACTGCCGATAATCAAACTTATGAATAGCGCCATTGAACAATCTCATTTTGTTTCAATGCTCTCCAAGCGAACAGGTATTAAGGAAGAAATGTTCTGGGAAGATTTAAAGAAAGTTAAAAGAGCGGACACTTCGTCTCCACCTGATTCAAATCTTGATTCGCGAGATGAGATCACGAATAGAGCTTCGCATCTCACACATAGGGAACAAATTGAAGAACGCTTAGCTCTAATAAAGCTATGGCGAGAGGAATTGCCAAAATCTTCACAGGAAGATCTTCTACTTGATAAAGAAGAGGCTGAACTCAACAATAACTTATCGAGAATATTGTCTCGCGATGATCTCAAAAAGCTCGTTCTAGAGCTTGCGCGAGCGGAGGCATCCAAGGATACCAAATTAATAAAAAAGTTGACACTTAAGATACGGAAAGTGCATAGTCAGATAAGAGATCTGGAGGAAAAAAGATAAAAATCCTAAAATCCAAAATTTAAATGAAAAAAAACAAAAAGCTCCTCAAAAATTTGGGCAAACAGAAGAATAAAAAGAAAAAATCAGTTGCCAAGAAGCCTCGATCAAAGGCAAAGGCAGTGCCCGCGAAACGAGCTCTAACAAAAAAAGCCAAACCTAAAAAGGCGATAAAATCCAAGTCTCTCACCAAAAAGAAAGTTGATGAAGTCATTAAAATGGAGCGTCTCACCTCGCGCGGCAAGGAGCGCGGTTTTGTCACCTACGACGAAATCTTAAAAGAGTTTCCAAATATTGAAATAAATATTGTCTTTCTTGACGAGCTTTATCAGAAACTTAGCGCTCTGGGCATTGATGTCCTTGAAGGGGGAGGACTCTTGGAGATGCCGGAGGAAGAAACTGGCAAGCATCACGCTTATTCGAGAAGCGATTCTTCTTATGATTCTATTCAAATGTATTTGCGTGAAATTGGCCAATATCCTCTGATTGCCGGCTCAATGGAAAAAGAACTTGCCAAAAGAATCGAAGGAGGTGATGAAGACGCTAAAAATTTATTGATGAAGGCCAATCTTCGCTTGGTGGTATCCATAGCAAAAAAATACGCCAATCGCAGTCCCGATCTGACTTTACTTGATCTTATTCAAGAGGGTAATCTTGGTTTGCATAAGGCGGTAGAAAAATTTGACTGGACCAAGGGATTTAAATTCTCCACTTATGCAACATGGTGGATCAGACAAGCCATTACCCGGGCCCTGGCCGATCAGTCACGCACCATACGCGTACCGGTGCACATGGTAGAAACAATTGCCAAATATAAGCAGGTAGTTCGGCGCCTTACTCAAGATCTTGGCCGGGAGCCACTTCAAGAAGAAATTGCTCTGGAAATGAATTTGGATGTTGATAAAATTTATCAAATTGAAAAAATAGATCAGTCCACAGTTTCGCTGGAGAGTCCGGTAGGCAATGATAGTGAAGACGACAAGAGCAGACTTGGTGATTTTCTCGCAGATGATAAAATTCTTTCCCCCGATCAGGATTCTTCACGGCGAATCATTTCTGACCAGGTGCGCGAAATTTTAAGCGATTTGCCCCCAAAAGAAAGAAGAATTTTAGAAATGCGCCACGGGCTTATCGATGGCTACACACATACGCTTGAAGAGGTGGGTAAAGTATTTGGCGTTACCAGAGAGCGAATCAGACAGATTGAGGCCAAGGCGCACGAGAAAATTCGCCAACATGATAAAATCAACAGACTCCGAGGATATTAAAATGTCCTAAGCTCGGCTTTGGACACATATACTAAAACGAATGGTAATATCAAAATCAGAATTCATGATGTTTCTGAAGCATCCGGCATGGCTGTGGCTTAAGAAATATGATAAGGACAAATTGCCTCTGCCGGATGAAGGACTACAAGCTCTTTTTGACGAGGGTACTCTATTCGAGCAATATGCCGAAACGCTTTTTCCTGGCGCGGTTAAACTTGGTTATAAAAATGGCAATGAGTTCAGCGGTACAAAATATTACGCTTTGCCGGAACTGACTAAAAAAGAAATAGAAAAAGGCACGGAAGTCATTTTACAGGGCAGGTTTGAAGCTGATGGTCTTACCTCAATTTTTGATATTTTGGAAAGAGTTGGTCATATGACTTACGATTTGTACGAAATAAAGTCTTCAACAAGTGTTAAACCCGAACATATTTTTGATCTAGCTTTTCAGACCATTGTGCTTGAAAAAGCCGGGCTTGCTGTGCGCAATGTCTATGTTCTCCATGTCAATAATAAATATACTCGATCTGGCGACATTGATCCGGAGAGTATCAGTATGAAGTCCGAAGTTACGGATGAAGTGAGGCAAAGCCTTGATGAGACGCGCGAAAATATCTCAAAAGCTTTTGAAGTTCTTAAGAAAAAAGAAATGCCTGACATATCTCCGCGTCATCTTAAGCAAGGTGGAGAAACTTTAAATGAATGGCTTGAAATTATCCAGGCGATCAAAGGGGATCTGCCTCGTTATAGTATTTATAAACTTTGCAGTTCCAATCCAGAGACAATTGCTTGGCTAGAAGATAATGGCGTAGAGCTTCTTGATGATATTCCGCTTGATTGTCCTTTAAGTGAAAAGCAGTTGCGGCAGGTTGAGGCGATGAAATCAGGGGTTCAACATATAGACGCCGAAGAAATTAGGAATTTCCTGAATTCTTTGGAATATCCTCTCCATTTTTTTGATTATGAAACTATGGCTGGCGTGATACCGGCATTTGACGGCTATCGACCGTATCAGCAGGTACCTTTTCAATATTCTCTTCATATTCTTGATAAGCCCCATCGACATGGCTCCCTCGAAAATACTCGGGACAAGTCGGGGCAAGCAGGGGATAATCTTATTCATAAAGAATATTTGCACACCGAGAATAATGACCCCGTACCTTCTCTCCTTGAACATATGCAAAATGATTTTTCAGGCTCGGGCACTGTCATTTCATGGTACATGAGTTTTGAGAAGAGTAGGAATACGGAAATGGGCAAGATGCATCCTAAATATGAAAAGTTTCTCTCTGGTTTGAACGAAAGAATGGTCGATCTGATGACGCCGTTTGCCAAGGGTTGGTTTGTAGATAAAGATTTTTTCGGCAAATCTTCAATAAAATTGGTCTTGCCTACGCTATTGCCGGAGTTTAGTTATAAAGAACTCAATATCTCAAATGGCGGACAGGCCCAGCGTGTCTGGATGCAAACTGTTTTGAAAGGAATGAATCCTGATAAGAAACAGCAAATCATGGATGATCTTAAGAAATACTGTGGTTTAGACACTTATGCCATGTATGCCATATTTAAGTATCTTACCGAAAAGGTCTAATGCTATTGCTCTAAAAGGGCGTCTATTTTAGTTTTAACCATAGTAACTGGCTCTGCTCCATTTATGACCACTTTTTGTCCGTTTTGGGTAATGATCACAGAATATGGTGTCCCTCGCGCTCCAGCTTTAACCGCTTCTTCCACACTTGCTGTGACAAAGGCATTATGCCTGCCACTCTCTAAACATTGCCTGAAAGAGGCTTCATTGAGACCCACTTCTGCCGCGAGCGCCGGCATTAGACTAAGGTCGAGTGAATTATTGGAGTTTGTAGTTTCAAAAAGTTTATCTAAATAATTCCAAAAAGTTTGATTGCCACCAAGCTCATAGGCGCACTCTGTCGCTTCCGCTTCAGACACAGCTTTAGAATGTAGCTGGGCAATGGGGAAATGTCGGTAAACCCAAGAGACTTGACCGTCATAGTCTCTCACTATTTGCTTCATTGTTTGATGGAAAACTTTGCAGAACGGACATTCAATATCGGAATATTCCACTATTACTACCGGCGCATTTCTCGAGCCTATTATGCGATCTTTTTCCGTTACAGGAGGCACAGTGATGGTATTATTTTGATTATTGGTTGTCTTTGTAGTGACAGCCGAATTTTCAGAGTCGGTTCCGAAATAAATGGCCGCCGCGACAAAGACGCCCGCCACCATGATAGCTAATGGGACAAGATAATTGTTTGAAGTATTTTGTTCCATCCCGTTAGAAGTTATTACTAATAATGCCCTTTTTAAAAAAGATATTTCTCATTTCATATTTTATGTTACTTCTAACAGGATTCATAATATTTTGTTAGATTACCATTATATCCCTTAAAAAGGCAAAGAAAAAGTAAGTTTGTGCTTAGTGCTCTCCTCCCAATTTGAAGTGTCTAGCGGTATCTCGTTCAGAGTGGCGCCTTCTTTAAAAATAAGTTTATTGTTGGCCAGGGCATAATCATAGAGCTCCTTGGTGAGCTTCACATCATCAAGACAGTAAGAGCGGACTTTTTCCACATCACCGGCTTTCCACCAATCTATGGCATCACTGCCGCCACCAGACTTGTTTTTACCCAAAGTGCCCTCGGCAAGCTGGTCCAGACGCATGCGTCGTCCGTAAGAATCTTTTATTTCTTTTAAAATATCAAGACTTTTTATTTTTGTCAGGTCTCCAGAATAGTATTTATTGAGAAGGGGAATATCAAAATGATCGGAGTTAAAGCCTATTAGCTGGTCGGCTCTTTCCAGTATCGGCCAAAGTTTAACCAACTCTTCTTCCAAATAAGAAGAATATGAATCTGTTTCTGAATCATAAATAGCCACCAAGGATAGATCTAAAAGCACCGGATCGTTTTTGCCGACATCATGAAAAAAGTTTTTTGTTTCTATATCAAAGACTATGTTATGCATGCTTTTATTTCATCTATGGTCAATGATTTTTCTTCGCCGGTCTTGAGGTCTTTCAGCTTATAAGTTTTGGACATGATCTCATCTTCGCCAATTACAATAACATAGGGAATTTGGTGTTTGTCGGCAGTTTTGATCTGGTCGCCGATTTTTCGCCCGCTCCAATCTACAGCGACATTTACGCCGCTATTTCTCAATTTTTCCGCCAATTGAAATATTGGGGAGAAGTACTCATCGGATATAGAGGCAATGTAAAGTTTTGTTTCTGTTTTATAGACAGGCAAAAGACCATGAGTTTCCAAAAAATCTTTCATGGTGACATCTCCAGCTCCGAAACCGACGGCAGGCATCGCCTCTTGGCCATTTGGCAGAAAAAGTTCTGTAAGATTATCATAGCGACCACCCCCCAGAATAGAGCGACTATTTTCCTTATTGGTATCAAAAAATTCAAAGACTATGCCCGTATAGTATGCCTGTCCGCGCTTAATGGTTTTATCTATGCGTGTATTGGCAATCCCCATTTCCGCGAGCTTATCTTTGAATTTTTCTAGTTCTTTTGGTTCACCAGAAGGATAATTTATGAGAATCTCAAAGTCTTTATCGCTTGCCCCGAAGTTTTTCATGACCCTGTAGGCCACCAAAATAATTTCTAAGTCCGCCTCATCTCCCTCTACTCCAAGAATATCGGCGTTTAGTTGCCAGTGTTCCCGCAATCTTCCGCGTTGCGTGGCTTCGTATCGAAATAGATTCGGAATGGCATACCAACGCAAAGGGAAGCCAAGTTCTCGCCGTTTGTGGGCAACCATGCGGGCCGTTGTCGGCGTCATTTCTGGCCGAAGAGTCACGCTTCTTTGCCCTCTATCAAGAAAGGTAAAAGTTTGCTCGTTGACGATTTCTGCTCCTGATTTTTCCGTGTATATTTCAGTTGGTTCTAGAACAGAGGCGCTGTACTCATCATAGCCGAAGCTTTGGGCAGTTTTTTTCCATATGCCCAAAATATAGTTTTGGATAAATTGGTCCTCCGGGTAGAAGTCTCTGACACCTTTATACGGACCGGTTGGGAGTTTCGACATGCGAGTATTATACCCCCTTTTTTTGGGCTTTTGAACGCTGTTGCTGTGTTAGAAGTATTTTGCGGAGACGAATAGCGGCCGGAGTGATTTCTATATATTCATCGTCTTTCATGATCTCCATGGCTCGTTCGATGTCGAGTTTATAAGAAGGTGTGAGATAAATACCCTCGTCTGAACCTGAAGCGCGCATATTGGTAAGTTGCTTACCCTTAGTCGGATTAACATACAAGTCCTCTCCCTTAGAGGTGTTTCCTATGACTTGTCCTTCGTATACCTCGTCGGCTGGTTCAATATATAGCACGCCCCTGTCCTGTAAATTATCCAGTGAGAAAGCAAGAGCTTTGCCATTTTCCATGGATATCATTGACCCGCCTTTTTCATGCCTCATTTCTCCGGCATATGGTTTGAATAAAGTAAAACGGGAAGAAAGAATACCGAGACCCTTAGTATCGATCACAAATTGATTGCGATAACCCAAGAGTCCCCGAGTCGGTGCTTCAAATATGATGCGGATTTGGTTGTCAGTTGTTTTCATATCAAGAAGGGATGCTTTTCGTTCTGTCAGTTTGGAAATAACCGTACTCGATATTTGTTCGGGCACATCCACCACCACCTCTTCAAATGGTTCGAGTCTTAGGCCATTTTCTGTTTTTTCCAAAACATGGGGTTGAGAAACTTGGAGCTCAAATCCCTCTCGGCGCATATTTTCCAGGAGAATGGCAATGTGAAGTTCGCCTCGACCGTATACGGTCATAAATTCACTTGAAGAAAAATCAACTTTCAGGCCGACATTAACTTCCAATTCACGCTCTAAGCGTTCGCGAATTTGGCGGCTAGTTACAAATTTTCCGGCTCGTCCCGCGAAAGGGGAGTCGTTCACAACGAGATTAAGAGAAACAGTCGGTTCATCGACTGATATGACGGGTAGGGCATCTGTATCTTCGCTCCCTGTGATGGTGTCGCCTATAAAAATTTCCGGTAGTCCTGCTAGCATGCAAATATCTCCGGCAACAACCTCATCAACTTCTTTTCTTTTAAGCCCTTCAAAAGTATAGAGCTTGTTTATCTTGCCCGCATAAGTTTTTCCGTTTGATTTTTTGACAAAAACTTTTTGCCCGTTTTTTAGAGTGCCTTCATAAATACGGGCAATAGCCAGTCGGCCGAGAAAATTATCGTACGCCAAGTTAAACGGTTGGACTAAGGCGGCTTGCCCTTCCGTAGCCTTGGCGGAGGAGGGGACATGCTCGAGAATCGTGTCCAATAAAGGAGTTAAGTCTGCTGAATCATCATTTAAATTTTTTTTGGCAATACCATCTCGTCCAATGGCGTAAACAGTAGGGAATTCGATCTGTTCATTATTGGCCCCCAATTCGAGAAAAAGCTCCAATATAGATTCATGCACCACTTCCGGCCGAGCGGCCGGTTTATCAATTTTGTTTATCACGACGATGGGCTTCAGTCCGAGTTCAAGTGATTTTTTTAAGACAAAGCGGGTTTGGGGCATAGGGCCTTCCTGAGCGTCTACGACTAGAAGAACCGTATCTATAGAACGCAAGACACGCTCCACCTCCGAACCGAAATCAGAGTGTCCGGGAGTATCGACAATATTTATCTTCGTATCGCGAAAAAAGATGGATGTATTTTTTGCATAGATTGTAATGCCACGCTCTAATTCCAGGGCATTTGAATCCATCGATACTCCTTCGGCCATTGTTCCGGTCTGACGCATTAAAGCGTCGGTAAGAGTGGTCTTCCCGTGGTCAACATGAGCGATAATAGCTATATTTCTTATTTCCATAAAATATTCCCACTTTGCCCTGCCGACGCCATGGCCGTTCGACTCTGAGAGTCTCAGACTCGATGAGTTATGGCAACAGGCAAGCCTGCCTGCCTGCAGGTAGGGCTCCGCAGGGTCAACAATTAAAACATAAAAATAGCCAAAAAGCGAGGACTGCATAAATTTAGATACATATACCTATTTTTTCCTTATTTTATGTAAAAATAGACGCAAATAATCAGGCAAGACTGCCGTATCATTATCTTTCCTGAAATCCTCCGTCTTCAAAGGTAAATTCCTTTGTCATCCTCACTGTTGGTTCAACCGCCAAAGCTTCATCCGGTCTGCGGTCTAAATATTTCACTGTTACAATGCCTTCATTGATGGAAATTGATTGGGGAGAAATCCTGTCTCCTAAATAGGTCACTCTTGTGCCACGATATGTTACCGGACCGGAAACAAAAGCGGCCAAGTATATGAATGTTCCAGAACCACTGCCGTAACGAGCCAAGAATACTATTGCATCTTCCTTGCCGTCGGCATTTATGTCGCCGTAAGCAAATTTATCCAATAGCAATGTTTCTTCTACGAATGCACTTTCGGGGGGATTGCGTCTCTCGTTTCGTCCGTTGGAAAGAGTAATTTCACCATCATCAAAAATAAAAGCGGCATTTGATGGATCAGGTCGAAAAACCTCAATTTCATTGCTGTCACTGGTTGCCGTAGTTTCAATATTATCTGGAAGAAGGGTATCCGGTGTGTAAAAGAAATATCCCGCCAAGGCGATTAAAAGTATAATTATTATAGCTATAATAATTTTTTTCATAACTACATTTTATCACAGAAACAAAAATTCCTTACATGTACGCATGTAAGGAATTTTTGCATCGCGGCCTGCTCCGAATCCGAGGAGAATTCCACTTTATTTTGTTTTTGGGTTATCTCTAATTTGAGGCTCATAACTCTCAAACAATTTGAGATCCCTGTATATGTTGTTTAGGGAACCTACCCTTATGAAGCTGACCTAGTTAAATCTTCTCTTTAATAATTGAAAATGTCAATTATTATTTTCGAATAAATTAGGGGATATCATGTTGATAAAATGTGTATAATTTTCTAAATCAGACTCTATATGTATTACTAAATTGTTTTGACAAAAATAACATTTAATAATAACAATTTTGGTGTATAAGGTTTCTAAATTTTACCATATTTAATATGTAATTAATATTAAGAAAAAAATAGAGAGAGAAGCTTTAAGTAAGAATATATTCTTCAATAAGATTTCGAAAATTAATGCCGATATGTATCCCGAATATCACATACGATAAAAGAATAAGAAATAGTGTATCCGTCATATAACCGAAAAATAAAAGGATTGTTCCGCTGATGACGAGAAAAAATTGCGCCCGTCCCCAGAAACTTGTCTGCATGTCCGGCAATAAAAATCCGTTCATATTATTTTCAATATTATTATTTTGCACTCTAAACTTTCGTAATTTTATGATTGTGCCGATAAAAATTCCTAAATAAATGAGAAAAATAATAATGGTGAGCACGGTTTCTATCGGACGCACTATGCCACCGTAGAAAAAAGCAAAGTAACCAAATGAGAATGTCAAGAAATAATCGCGGAAATGATCGAGAAATGTGCCCACAGCCGTCACATCATCATTCCCGTCTTTTGTATACTTGAATCGGGCAATTGGGCCGTCAATCATGTCGGTGAAGGCGGCGGTAATGGCCGACAATAGTCCGTAAACATTTTCGCCGATACTAAAATAATATATTTGTAAGAGAACGAGAAAAAAACCAAACACAGTCACATGATTGGCTCTTATCCCGATTTTTCGGCAGACATATGAAAGTGGTCTGAAAAACCAATCTCTCCAGCCCTTTTCCTTGGCGGTTATGGAATGTTCCTTGTCCAGCATCTGTTCGATGCGGTGCTTAGCTTTAATAAGTTTCTCTTGTCGCACGCGTTTCCAATCTTGTGATGTTTTCTCACTTGCTGTAAAAATATTCATACGATTATTATATCCTGTTATAAAATAAAAAAACGGGCCACTTTATAAAAGTGGCCCGCAGACTAGCTTCATGGCAAGATCCGGAAAGTGTACATCTTGGCCATATGATTCCATTCTAGTTCATTTGTTTGAAAAATCTGACAGTATCTCAAGTAAAGGCTATGGGTTTTTGCCATAATACTCTTTTCGTTAAGTTTTTCAAATGATCTTGAATCATACATAGTCGTCTGATACTGTGAATTGAAAGAACAGATACTGACCATTCTGATATTAAGCGAGTGAGCGAACAATGTGACCAATTTGCATAAGAGTCGTTCCCATTTAATGGGATGAAGCATCTCTTGGATATTTTGTATCCGTGTGTCGCTTAATTGACGAATAATCAGGCAGTTTTTTTCTATGTCAAATCCCACAATGGCAATAGGTAGATTTGTTTGAGAAAGTCGGCT
>Ga0210044_10002487_pt1 | contig 27449 bp, 24 predicted proteins | sample CryGey13umfilter_2_FD_183959 | JGI IMG/M metagenome (GOLD analysis project Ga0210044, IMG submission 183959) | Groundwater microbial communities from aquifer in Utah, USA - Crystal Geyser 4/9/14 3 um filter (SPAdes) (version 2) | ecosystem: Environmental > Aquatic > Deep subsurface >... | reverse complement strand
TCATCACCGCGTCCCAGGGTGTCTGGTCCCGTAGCATCCGCTCGGCTTGCTTCACGGTCCCGCAGGTGCCGACGTCGTGCCCGGCGCGGGTCAGCAGGTTACGCCATGACTTGCAGATACGTTGCTCATCGTCGACGATCAGGATGCGCATCGCGCTGTCCCCCTTTTGTTGTCAGCGATCGTAGCTGTTGAAGGCGAACCCCAGGCGGAGGTAGAAGTAGCCCTGCTGCAGGAAGTCCGGCGTGGCCTGGGCACACATGCGGGCGTGGAACAGCGTCCCCAGCATCGCGGCCCACTCGGCACCCGTCAGCTGCAGGTGGCTGTCGAAGCTCGCCGGAAACTCGGGATGCTCTTCGAGCTTCACCTGCGGGTGGTCCATCGTGAGGACGGTGATGGCGCGGCCGGTGCTCTCGAACACCAGCGAGATCACGGCCGAGTCGAAGCTCTTGGCCAGCGGGACGAACGACGGTCCATCCACGGCGAAGAGATTGATCGTGTCCAGGGTGATCCGGGCCGGGTCGCCGCCTCCGAGCGCCTCACGGGTATCGCGGAGGAAGAGCTCGAACATGCCCTCCATGTTGTCCTTGACCGAGATGCTGTCGCCGCACACCGTGGAGCCCACGGCCTTGGTGCTGTCGAGGGTCAACGCGAACGGCACGACCCGCGTCGCCAGCAGCGGGTCGGGGCTGCAGGCGGCCAGGGGGAGGAGGAAGAGGAGAGCTCGCTGGAACATCGGTCGGCCTATGGGTCGGTGCTGGTCTTGATGATGTTTAGAAAAGCCGTTGAGTCCTCGAGCAGAAGCGCGACAGTCCAGACGTTGCGCAATCCCCTCAAAGGGGTTGGATCTGCATCGGGATCGCGAACCATGTCCAGCAACTGTGATTTCGTTGTGGACAGTAGTCCCATCGCGTCCACAGGTGCCCTGCTAGGCCATTCTGCGACTGCCGAGTTCAGGTCCTCGGCAGAAACCTGCTCGAAATAGGTCCCGCCTCTGAAATCGACGACGATTGTGTATAGTCCCATTGGTCTACCCTGCAGCAGGCCGGTCATGATCACCGAGGTTTGGGATCCAGATGATCTGTGTCACCGGTCTCGTCCATCTTCCGTTTCCAGTGGTCCATCTGACGCTGTGCTTGTTGGATCTGTTTTTTGAGCCTGGGATTCCTAATGGGCTCTGATTTTAGCCGCCTAAACTCCCGCCGGGCCGCCTCGTAACGTTGTCCCGCAACTTCTCGGCGCTTGGCGTTGATGTGCCGCGACGTCTTCCCGCCCCCCTTCTGCTCCGCCTTCGTTCGGCGCTCGGCTGGAGTCTCGACGGTGCCGGTGTCATCTGCATTCGTATCAGAATCGGCCTCCGCGTCTTCGCCATCATTCCCCGAGTCGGCCTTCTTCGCTGCCAGGTAGCTCTGGATTATTCCATCCAGAGACTTCGTCACCGTCACTTCCAGCGCGATCTTGGCCGCCAGCGGCAACGCGCGCAAGGCCGTAAGTGCCGAGCTTGCGCCCGCGCTCACTTCGCTGCCAATCGTGGTCAGCAGACTACCACCGACTCCCACCACTCCGCTCAGCAATCCACCGACACCCATGGTGGAGATGCTCAGCGTTGCCGTCCAGGAGTCGGGGCACTGGGAGCCAGAGCAGATCATCCGCCCATCATCCGCGAACGTCGTCGGGTTCGCCCCGGCATACACGTACGGCTGCAGCGAGTTGCCGTCGAGGACATCGTCGGCGCCCTGGAGTCGGAGCGGGTCGGGGGAGATGAACTGGCGCACGACGGGGTCGTAGTAGCGGGCGCCGTAGTACACCAGATCGCCCTGGTTCTCCTCGCGCTTGTCGTTGAACCCGAACACGCCGGGCGTGCTGCCCTGCAGCGGCACGCGCTTGCCGTATGGCAGGTAGGTGCTCTTGTTCAGCACCGCCCCGTCGCCGTCGACGGTCATCACCGAGCTGAGCTGGTCCTTGAGGTGGCACTTGACCTCGCTGTTCTCGGCCACCTCGCACCGCGCCCCCGGCAGCGGCGTGACGCTTGAAGACGATGTGGCAGCGCTTCTCAAGCGTGCACAGGCCCGGACGAAGAAGAGCCTGAAGCAGCTCGTCAACGAGGCGCTCCGCCACGCCCTGACCACGGATGGTCCTCGAGCGGCAGAGCAGCACACCCCATACCAGACCAGCGTCCATCATGCGGGGCGATGCCTGGTTGGCAGCCTCGAGTGCGTGGCCGACGCGTTGTCCATCGCCGAGGGCGAGGACTTCAAGTGATCCTCGTTGACGCGACCACAGACCATGGCCGGGGCGTGGTCACAGGTCCAGGAATGGCTCGAGCAACCACCGGCCTGGATCCCGGCGCCGACGGACAGCCACGGCGCGATCCTGGGGCGAATGCTGGGACAGATCGGCGACAAGCCAAATCTGGTCGCCGATGCTCATCTGGCCGCGTTGGCTCTGGAGCACGGCCTGCTGCTGTGCAGCGCGGACCGGGATTTTGCCCGGTTCGACGGGCTGAGGTGGAGTAACCCCCTCGCCTCAACCTGACGTGAACAGGCGCTCGCAGCGACGCTGGACCAGCTCCAGGTAGCGTTGTTTCATCGTCGCCGAGAGGAAGCTCCTTCCGATCAGCTCACCGAAGCTGTCTGCCGCCCGTGACAGCTGCTCCAGGGTCTTGTCCACGACCCGCGGCGTCAGGGCCATGTGCTGCCGGCCGAAGTACCGCACGAGGTCGTTGCGCGTCAGGTTCCGCTTCTTGCCATGGAGGGGCAGCGCCAGCTCCTCCTGCGCCTGCCGGAGCGCGATCGTCGTGTTGAGCAAGTCGTAGGCCGGGGCGAGCTCGATCTTGCCCTGGCGGGTTATCAGCGAGAAGTTCTTCAGGTGCATGTCCTCGTTGCCCACGAGGAAGTTGAACAGCGTCAGCCTGAAGAGCTTCGCGCACTCCACGACAGGGAAGGTCGCGTGGTCCTGCAGCACGCGCACCACCCGCTCCATCGAGGCGTCGTACTTGGTATCGCGCGTACGCCCTGACAGCTGGGCGAAGTCCTCCACCGCGAGCTTGGCGCCCCTGGCGGCGCGATCGAACCGCCTGATGAAGTAGGTCATCGAGTCGTCGCGGGCGTACACCAGGCCGTGAAACGGCGCCTCGATGCCGGCCCGTACCGCGAGCCGCATGGTGAGGTCTTCATTCTGGGGCAGCTCGGGGAACAGCGGATTGGGCGGCTTGAGGATGTATCGAGCGCCTTCATCGACCAGGACGAACGACTGCGCCCTCACATCGACACGCGCGCTGAGCTTGGGCTGTACGCCCTGGATGGAGATCTTGTCAGCGCGGGCCGCCGCCTCGATCAGCTGCTCGGCGGCCGTGAAGGGCAGGTCCAGTAGATGGGTCAGCGACGGGGATAGCCGCCGGAGGCCCACGGGAGAGTAGCGGCCGTCCGTGAGCTCGTAGGTGATGGGGCAGATGCTCATGCCTGCCCATCGACGGGCCAGGCGGTGACCGCACCGACCATCTCCCGCCCCACGGCCAGGAGTTGTTCCAGCAGGTCGCCGCGATCGATCTTTCGCAGCCTGAGCAGCGCCTCGAGCTGCGGCCCCTCGGGCAGCAGCCCATCAAAGAAGGGAGGGAACACATCGAACGTGAACGGGCCGGCCGCCACCGGCATGGTCAGCGAAACGGGGGGACCATCGTAGTCGGCATGGTAGGTGAAGCAGTATGCGCCCGACTCGAGCTCCTCGAGGAGCCCGGCAGGCTTGCCGTGGACGTGGATCTCAGCGCTCCGCATCATCTGCCTCGGGGTGCTCGTCCTGCTCGTCCTGGCGCGCCAACTCGAGCTGCTGTTCGAGCTGCGGCATCAACGGGCTCTCCAGTCGGATGGTGATGTTGAGGGCCTTGAGAACCCGGGCGAGGGTCTCGAACCGGACCGTGGTCTTGCCGTGCTCGATGTCGAAGAGCGCGGTCTTGCCGATTCCGGCCAGGTCGGCCAGGTCGATCTGTGACAACCTGGCCGCCTTTCGATGGAGGGAGATGATCCGACCAATGGTGTCGATTGGCGTGTCTTGTTTTGCCGTCATGACGGTAAGAAGGTCCCCTGAGGCTACCATGGGCCCGGTGAATCCGATGTGCACGCCTAATTGTACTGCCATAGCGGTAGATTTCAATATTGCGCACGCGATATCGGCGTGATCGTCACAATATTGGTGGCTTACGAGGCATTCGCCGGATGACTTACCGGTATAGCGGCAAATATTGCGCGGGCGACGTTGAAGAGGTGAGCGTGACTCAGCCCCGAGATGGCACCACTACCGCCCGTGCCACATGCGGCGCATCTGCCGCATCTGGTCCCCCATCCGCACCAGCTCGGTGCGCTGCTCGACGGTCAGCACGTCGTGCAGATCCATCGCCCGCTCCAGCGCCAGATTGATGAAGGCCCGGGCCAGGTCCAGCTGCTGGCTCACGGTCTGGCGCACCAGGCGGCGGTCCACCGTGGGAGCGAGCCACTGCGACCGCAGCGTCTTGTGCAGCGCCTGGTGGGAGGCGTGCAGCGGCTGGGCCCGGGCGATGATGTCGTTCTTCAGCCGTTGTACGCGCTGGCGCTGGTCGTCGGTGGCCTTGATCTGCGTCAGCACGCGATCGACGCGGCGGTTGATCATCTGCTGGTGCTCCAGCAGCGCCGCCGGATCCTGCGACAGTTCCTCGCCGCCGCAGGCCGGCAGCAGCAGCATCAGCGCCATGGCGCCCAGTCCAGCACGGTGTCTCGGGGTCGTCTTCATCGGTCACTCCTTGATGGTTGTCTACCCATCACGATGACCGGCGGCGGTGTCTCCCTGTTGTCGCGTGCGTGAAGAAGTGTGAAGCGGGAGCGTGAGGTGCACCGTGAGGCCGCCCCCATCGCGCCCCTTTGCGGTGATGCTGCCGCCGTGGGCCTCGACGATGCGGCGGCAGAGCGCGAGCCCCAGGCCGCTCCCTCCGGTGCCCCGGCTGCGGCTGCGGTCGGTGCGGAAGAAGTGGTCGAACAGCCGCGGCAGATCCTGCGGCTCCACGCCGATGCCGCGGTCCAGCACCTGCACATCGAGCTGCTGTTCCCCGCAGGCGAGCACCAGCTCGATCTCGGTCTCGGGCTCCGAGTACTTGGCCGCGTTGTCCAGCAGGTTGGCCAGCGCCCGCAGGAGCAACGCCTCGTCCACCGCCACGGCTGGCAGGTCGGGTGGCAGCTGCTGGCGCAGCACGCGGCCGGGGTGCCACTCGCCGAAGCGCCGGCCCGCCTCCTGCGCCACGGCCGCCATGGACACCGCGTGCCGGTGCAGCACCAGCCCGTCCTCTGACAGATCGAGCCGGGCGGTCATCAACACGTCGTCCACCAGGCGATCCAGCTCGGTCAGGTCCTGGCTGATACCGGCCAGGTGACCCTGCACGGCCGCGAGCTCGCCCTCCTCCTCGCACAGCTCCAGCGCCACCCGAATGCGAGACAGCGGCGTCCGGATCTCGTGGGAGATGTTGGCCCACAGCGCCTTCTCACCCTCCACCGTGCGCTGCAGCCGTCCGGCCATCTGGTCCAGCACCCGGGCCAGCTGGCCCAGCTCGTCCTTCCGCTGCACGCCGGTGCGGGCCATGAGGTCGCCGTCGCCCAGGGCCCACGCGGTGTCGGTGATGCGCCGCAGTGGGCGGGTGATGGCGCGAGTCAGGGGAATGGCCGTCACGGCCACCACGACGAGGATCACCAGCAGCGTGGCGCCGATCCGCAGCAGCGCATCGGTCCCGCTCCAGCTCAGCAGCAGATACTTTCCATCGGCCAGCGGGACGCCGTTCAACACCCGAACGCCGCGATGGATCATGCGACCGGCCACCATCTGGGCGCGCTCGCGGGGGGAGAGCGGACCGGGTACGGGATGCGAGGCCGACGCGATGCGGCGTCCCGCGGCGTCGTACACCACCACCACCGCCTGGGACAGATCGTGCAGCTCTTTCACGCGCTGCTCCAGATGCGCCACCTGCCGGGTCGGGTCCAGCTCCGCGGTCACGCGCTGGGCCGCGAGCCAGGCGTGGACCCGCATGGGGAACCGATTGCCGAGCAGCCAGCTCGCCCCCGCCGTGGCGACCACCACCAGCGCCAGCAGCATCAGCCCGTTGAGATAGATGCGGACAAACAGACGCCTCGTACGCCTGGGTGAGGCGGAGCTCACGTGTCGCGCTCCAGGACCGGCTCCGCCACCAGCTGGTACCCCACGCCGCGCACGGTGCGGATGAACCGTGGATGACGTGGATCGTCGCCCAGCTTCTGACGCAGCCGGGAGACGTGCACGTCGATGGAGCGGTCGAAGGCCTCCTCGGCGTTGCCCCGCGCCAGCTCCATCAGCTGCTCCCGGGACAACACCCGCCCCGCGCGGCGGGCCAGACCGTGCAGCAGGTCGAACTCGTACCCCGTCAGCTCCAGCGGCCGGTCGCCGAGGGTGGCGACCCGCGTGGTCGGGTCGACGCACAGGGCTCCGACCTGCACCACCGCCCTGTGCGGCCCGGCCTGACCCCGGGCGCGCCTCACGGCGGCGCGGATGCGGGCCAGCAGCTCACGGGGCGAGAAGGGCTTGGGGATGTAGTCGTCGGCGCCGATCTCCAGTCCCAGCACGCGGTCCGCCTCCTCGCCCCGCGCGGTGATCATCAACACCGGCACGTCGCTGCTCTGCCGCAGGCGGCGGCAGAGCTCCACGCCATCCAGCCGGGGGAGCATCACGTCCAGCAGCACCGCATCGAACCGCTGACGCAGCGCCAGCTCCAGCCCGCGCTGCCCGTCGTCGGCCAGGGTCACCACCAGCTGGTGGCGCTCCAGATACTCCCGGGTCAACGTCGCCAGCCGGCGATCGTCCTCCACCAGCAACACGCTGATCATCGGCTCATCGGACATGGGGAGCGATCCTGAAATCCAACAGTACCAGGGTGTGGTCCCCGGGTCTCGCCTCTGTTAGCGGCGCGTGAAGAAGTGTTAAGCGCCGCCGTCGCCGTCCCGCCGCTGGTGTACGCGGGAGCGGATCAACGAGGCCAGGACGCCCAGCGACAGCACGCCGATGATCACGATCAACGAGACCCAGCTCGGGATCTCCAGGTGGTGGCTGACGATCATCTTGACCCCGACGTAGGCCAGCACCACCACCAGGCTGAGCTTGAAGAAATGAAACCGATCGATCAGCCGGGCCAGCACGAAGTACAGCGAGCGCAGGCCGAGGATGGCGAAGATGTTGGAGGTGAAGACCAGGAACGGGTCCACCGTCACGGCGAAGATCGCGGGGATCGAGTCCACGGCGAAGATCACGTCCGAGCTCTCCACCAGCAGCAGCACCAGAAACAGCGGCGTCATGGCCCGCTGTCCCGTGGGCAGCCGGGTGAAGAAGTTGTGGCCATCCAGCTGCTGGCTCACCGGGTAGAGCTTGCGCGTCCAGCGCACCAGGCGGTTCTGCTCCAGATCGGGCGCCTCGTCCCCGCCCATCAGCATGCGCAGGGCGGTGAACAGCAGGAACCCGCCGAAGACGTAGATCGCCCAGCTGAAACGTGTGATCAGCGCCGTCCCGGCGGCGATCATCGCGCCGCGCATGATCAGCGCGCCAAGGATGCCCCAGAACAGCACCCGATGCTGGTACTGACCCGGCACTCTGAAGTAGTTGAAGATCAGGGCGATGACGAAGATGTTGTCCAGGCTCAGGGACTTCTCGATCAGGTAGCCGGTGAGGAACTGGATCGCCGCCTGGTGTCCCCCCAGGTCGTGGCCCAGGTGACGGCCGATGCCCAGCCAATGATCGCGGTACATGAAGTACACCAGCACGTTGAACGCCAGCGCCAGCCCCACCCACAGCAGCGTCCACTTCAGCGCCTCGCGCGTGCGGATCACATGGTCGGTGCGATGGAGCAGCCCCAGGTCCAGCGCCAGCATCAGCAGGACGAAGGCAATGAACGCGATCCAGATCCAAACTGTCATCCGAGGTCCGTCTCCTAGACTACAAGTACCGTCAATCCGAGGGTTCCCGCCACCCATGAGTTTCTCACCCACAAGGGGTTGTGGGTGAGAAATGGGCCAAATGCAGCCGGTGACTTGCCACCACCTCCAACTCGATCCAAAGAACAGGGGTTGCAACCGCCACATATCAAGATGATGACGGGTTCGATACGGAACGCCTCTCCCTCCCGCGACCTGAGATTCGTGGTTCGGGTGGCGACGCCGTTGATCATCACCGGCCTCGGGCTCGGGCTGTTCTTCAACCACCGCCGGGCCAACGAGGAGGCGCAGCGGCAGTTCAGCCAGAAGCAGATGTACCAGGCACGAAAGGCCGCCGACCACCTCGGGACGGCATTCCAGGAGGTTCGCACCATTCTCTCGCTGATGCTGAGTCTGGGCCACGATGCACACGACCGCCAGCTGTTGCGGACGATGGTGACCAGCCTGCGCGACCAGGGAGGTGTGCTGGCCTTTCGTCGACAGACACAGGGGCTCCAGATCAGCGATGAATCACGGCGTCCGGCCCTGGAGGCGTTGCTCGAGCAGCCCGCCATACGGGGAGCCGACATGTCGCCGGGCCTGGTGGTTCGAGGCCCGGTGCGCTCGAGCCTGGCTCGATCCGGATGGGTCGTGCTGGTCTCCATGCGCCAGGGTGGCGACCACGGCGGGCAAGGGGACACCGCGTGCGTGGTGCTGGACTGGGGTGGGCTGCAGCGCGCGATCTCCCGCATCACGAAGCTCAGCGCCGACTCCTACTCGTGGGTTCTGGACCACCGGGGACGGCTGGTGATGCATCCCCAGCACCAGGACCAGCTGGGGCGCAGCGCCCTGGCCATCACCGACTCCTGCTCCAGCTGCCACACATCGTTCGAGCTGCACCGCAAGATGACACGGGGGCTCACCGGCGCCGGGCGGATCCAGGTGGGGAACGCGAGCCCGAAGCTCGTGGCCTTCACGCCGTTTCAGGTGGGCACCCGCCGCTGGTCCCTGGGTGTGGCCACCTCCGCGAGCCAGGTGCTGTCGGAGAGCCTGCAGGGCCAGGCGTCGTCGTTCATCTTCTTCGGCGCCATCATGTTGGCGATGATCACCAGCGCCTTGCTGCTGGACCGCGAGTCCAGCCGGCGTATCCGCATCGCCGAGGAGTTCACCGCCGAGCTGGAGCGCGAGGTGTCACAACGAACCGAGGAGCTGCGGGAGCTCTATACCCGGCTCAGCGCGCTGCAAGCCGACCACGGCCGCCTGGAGCGGGTCACCGTCGTGGGGGAGATGGCCTCCATCGTGGCGCACGAGATCCGCACTCCGCTCAACGCGCTGTCGATCAACGCGCAGATGATCAGCCGCCTGCTGCACCGGGAGGGCGCACAGGATCAGAACCGCGCCCGGGAGCTGCTGGGCACGCTGCAGGGCGAGATCCAGCGCATCAACAATCTGCTCCAGGACCATCTGCTGTCCCTGGTCCGCCACCGCCAGACCCGGATCGAGCCGCTGTCGCTGAACGAGCAGGTGATGGACGCCATCCGCTTCATCGAGCCCGAGGCCACCCGTCGAGGCGTACGCCTTACGCCGCACCTGGCACCCGACCTGGACCCCGTGCCTGCCGACGCGGCACGGCTGCGGCAGATCCTGCTCAACATTGTGCTCAACGCGATCCAGGCCATGCCCGACGGAGGAGATGTCGATCTCACCACGGCGCTGGAGCAGGACTGGGCGACGATCACGGTTCAGGACAACGGCCCGGGCATCGACGTGAACCTGCTCGCCGGTGAAGAGCAGCAGGACCTGCGACAGGTGTTTCGGCCGTTTGTCACGACGAAGGATGACGGGACCGGTCTCGGGCTGGCGATATGCGCCCGACTGATCCGGGACATGGGGGGGGAAATCACGGTAAGCTCCACGCAGGGGGCAGGCGCGTGCTTCAAGATCACCATGCCGCGGCACAGCAGCAAGCAAGCGCCCTTGCCCCATCGACAGCACGGTCGAGCGTGGCAACCCACGCAGCACGACCGGAGCGGGAGAACGGGATGAGCGGAGCGACGGTGCTGGTGGTGGAAGACGATCGGAGCACGATGCGAAGCCTGTGCACCGCGCTCACCGACAGCGGCTACGACGTGTCCGGCGCAGCCTGCGGCGAGGAGGCCATGGCCCGGATGGACCTGGCGCCGGTGGACATCGTGATCTCCGACATGATGCTGGGGCGGATCACCGGCATCGACCTGCTGGCGCACGTCCGCCAGCACTACCCGGACACGGCGGTGATCCTGCTCACGGCGTTCGGGACCATCGAATCCGCAGTGGAGGCGATGCACGGCGGCGCCTTCGAATACCTGACGAAGCCCATCGAGCTCGACCGCCTGGAGTCGCTGCTCCGGCGCGCCTGCGAGGCCCGGGGGCTGGTGCGGACCCCCGAGGCGCAGTGGGTCGACGGCATCGTCGGCCAATCCCCGGCGATGCGCGCCATCATGCGCCACGTGGACCAGATCGCGCCCACCAGCGCGTCGGTGCTGATCCAGGGCGAATCGGGCACCGGCAAGGAGCTGGTGGCCAGCGCGATCCATCACCGGGCAGGACCCCGGGCCTGCCGCCCGCTGGTGAAGGTCAACTGCGTGGCGCTGGCCGAGAGCCTGATCGAGAGCGAGCTGTTCGGTCACGAGCGGGGGTCCTTCACCGGCGCGTACCGCACGCGCAAGGGGCGGTTCGAGCTCGCCAGCGGCGGCACGCTGTTCCTCGACGAGGTGGGCGATCTGTCGGTGGCGACCCAGCTCAAGCTGCTGCGGGCGATTCAGGAGCGGGAGATCGAACGCGTCGGGGGGCACACGCCGATCAGCGTGGATGTGCGCCTGATCGCCGCCACCAACCGGGACCTGGAGCAGGCGATGCAGACGGGCAGCTTCCGCGAGGAGCTGTACTACCGGCTCAAGGTGGTGACGATCAGGATCCCGCCGCTGCGTCAGCGCCCCGAGGACATCCCGCTGCTGCTGCAGCACTTCCTCGAGCTGTTTTGCCTCGAGCACGGCAAGCAGGTCCGCCGCTTCAGCGAGGCCGCGCTGGCCCGGCTGATGACCCATCCCTGGCCCGGCAACGCGCGGGAGCTGCGTAACTGCGTGGAGAGCCTGGTGGTCATGGCCCGGGGCGACGAGATCCGTGAGCGTGATCTTCCCTCCGACCTGTACCAGGGCGAGAGCCCGCGGGTGCTCGAGCTCCCGCTGGGGCGGACGCTGGACCAGGTGCAGCGGCAGTACATCCTCCACACGCTGCAGATGCTGAACAACAACAAGGTTCGGGCGGCGCAGGTGCTGGGCATCGGAAAAAAGACGCTGTACCGCCGGCTGCACGAGTATGGCGTGGCGCTGGGCGATTCCCCGGATGCGCAGCTGTACCAGCCAGACCCCTCCTGAGCCCCACCTCCCTCCGCCACACCAGCGCTACTGGACCAGCCGTCGCAGCAGGTCACGGCAGATCGGGCAGTAGTCCGGCTGCTTGAGCTCGATGCCCTCGGGCCACAGCGTGCGGTGCATCGCGCAGTGGGTCACCGGGCAGTGCACCAGCCCCAGGGCGTGGCCCAGCTCGTGTGTGGCCTCGATCAGCATCCGCCGCCCGAGCCCCGGATCGGGTGTGGGAGCCAGCTGCAGGCGACACCAGGACAGGACCCCTCGACGGTGGCCCAGCAGCGAGGCGCCGAACACGTGGGTCAGCGCCGGCAGGAACAGATCGTGGCCGGTGAGCACCAGCAGCGCTTCGCCGGCCGGGGGTGACGGCAGCCGCTGGAGCAGACAGGCCGCGTCCAGCTGACCACGGACGACGTCGACACAGGGGGTGGAATCGATCTCCAACGGTCCTTCGTCCTGACCCGACAGGGGCCACGGCAGACCTCGCAGCAGATGCTCCACGTCGGCGGCGGGAGCGAGCGAACCGAGCGAGCGCAGGCGGACCTTCACGGCCGGTCGATGCCGAACTTCTTCATCTTGTTGTACAGCGTCACACGGTCGATCCCCAGCGTGCGCGCCGCCAGGCTCACGTTGTGCTCGCAGGCCGCGAGCACACGCCGGATGTGGGCCTGCTCCATGGCCGAAAGCGACAGATCGGGCGTGGCGGCCGTGAATGGAAAGTGCTCCTGCTCGATCTGCGCGCCGCGGCACATCACCACCGCGCGCTCGATGGCGTTCTGCAGCTCGCGCACGTTCCCCGGCCAGTCGTGGTTGCACAGCGACGCCATGGCCCCGGCGGAGAAGCCCTCGATCCGTCGGTTGGTCTGGGCGTTGAACAGGGCCAGGAAGTGCTGAGCCAGCAGCGGGATATCCTCGGGACGCTGGCGCAGCGGGGGCAGCTCGATGCAGAACACGTTGATCCGAAAGTACAGGTCCTGCCGGAACTCCCCCCGCTCCACCATCTGCCCCAGATCACAGTGGGTCGCGGTGATCAGACGGAAGTTGGCCGGCACCGACGTGTTACCCCCCACCCGGGTCAACACCCGCTCCTCCAGCACCCGCAGCAGATCCACCTGGACCTTGGGCGGCACATCTCCGATCTCGTCGAGAAACAGCGTCCCGTCGTGGGCCAGCTCGAGCTTGCCGCGATGGCGGCCCACGGCGCCGGTGAACGCGCCGCGCTCGTGACCGAACAGCTCGCTCTCCAGCACCCCCTGGGCCAGGGCGCCGCAGTTGACCACCACCATCGGGCCAAACCGCCGACCGCTCCTGGCGTGCAGCAGGCGGGCGAGGAGCTCCTTGCCCGTGCCGCTCTCCCCCGTGACCAGCACGCTGGTCTCGGTCGGCGCCACCTGCTCCAGCTGCTCGAACACACGGCCCATACCCCCCTGCCCGGAGGTGATCAGGTGTGGCGCCGCAGCCTCGATGCGCTGCTTCAGCGCCTGGTTCTCGCTCAGCAGCGTGTAGCGCTCGGCCGCCTTGCGCACCAGGCGCGACAGCTGCTCCGGGTCGAAGGGCTTGACGATGTAGTCGTAGGCTCCCTCCTTCAGCGCCTGCACCGCGGTCTCCACCGCGGCGTAGGCCGTCATGATGATCACCGTCGGGCGCGATGCCCCCCCGGGGTGCAGCTCGTACACCCTGCGCTGCAGCTCCAGCCCATCCATCCCGGGCATCTTGACGTCCACCAGCAGAATGTCGGCGCCATCCCCGGTGAGCTGCTCCAGGGCCTGCTTGCCGCCGGCCGCCGTGCTCACCACGTAGCCCTCGTCGCGGAACCACGCCGCGAGCGACGAGCGCACGTGGGGCTCGTCGTCAACGATCAGTATTCGAACGCTCGTTCCCATCATCTCCCCCGGCGAATGTCAGGCTGAAGGTGGTGCCACGGCCCACGGTGCTCTGCACCTCCACCGCGCCGTTGTTACGCTGCACGATACCGTACACCACAGCCAGCCCCAGCCCCAGCCCCTTGGCCTCGCCCTCGCCCTTGGTGCTGAAGAATGGCTCGAACACGTGCGGCAGAACCTCCTCGGGGATGCCGACCCCGGTGTCGATGACCTCGATCGCAATCCCGCCGGCCCTGGCCGAGGTGGCGACGGTCAGCGTGCCTCCCTCGGGCATCGCCTCGGCACCGTTGATGCAAAGCGCCAGCAGCGCCTGCTCCAGCTGGCCCGCGTCGCACACCAGGCGGGGCAGCTCGGGGTCCAGACGCCGCTCGACCACGACGTCCATCTGATCCAGCTTGTGCTTGAGCAGGAACAGACTGCGATTCACGACCTCGTTCACGTCAGTGGACTGCATGTGGGTCCCGGAGCGCCTGGCGAACAGCAGCAGATCGGAGACGATCTCACCGCACCGGACCGACTCGGCGGCGATGGCCTCCAGCACCTCCACCTGCTCCCCGAGCTGCTGCGCCAGCTGTGGCTGACGCGCGATGCGGCGCAGCAGCAGACGGGAGTAGGTCACCACGCTGGCCAGCGGGTTGTTGATCTCGTGGGCCACGGTGGCCGCCAGCTTGCCCAGGGAGGCCATGCGCTCCACCCGCAGCATCTGCTCCTGGGTGTGCTGCAGCTCCGCGGTCTTCTCCTCCACCCGGCGCTCCAGGGTCTGGGCCCAGTTCACGAGCTTGGCGTTGGCCCGCTGCAGCTCCTGCGCCATGCGGTTGACCGACTCGCCCAGATGGGCGAACTCCGCGATCTCGCCCCCCCGGGATCGCACCTCGAACCGCGCCGAGTAGTCGCCCCCGCGCAACGTGTCCATCGTCCGCGTCAGCTGTCGCATCGGACGATGGACCGCACGTCGCACCACCACCACCACCACGGTGAGGATCACCAGCAGCACACCGGCGAAGGCCGCCACCATCAGCAGCGAGGTCTGGCGTCGCATGCGCTCCGCCCGCCCCAGGATCTGCGTCACGTCCAGCACCCCCAGCAGGCGCCTGGACCGGGGGTGAGCGTGACACGCGGCGTTGCTGCACACCAGCTCGTTCTCGATCGGCTTGATCACGCCCATGGCCCGCACGCCGTCCACCGTGAACAGCCGTGTGCGATCCCCCGGGGGCAGCCGCTCGATGGGGCGGTCGGCGCGGTGGCAGCTGGTGCAGGCCTCCGATTGCGGGTCCATGCGGCTCCCCACCTCCGCCCGGTTCGACGAGAACACGATGTCCCCCTCCTTGTTGAAGATCCGCACCCGGATGTCCGAGGAGCGCTCGGTGATCAGCTTCACCGCCTGGTTCAGGCCCTGGCGGTCGTTAGCCAGCATCGTGCCATGCAGCGCCGAGAACAGCGTCTCGGACAGCAGTAACCCATGAAGCCGGGCGCTCTCCTCCGAGGATCGCCGCTGGAGCGAGACCTGCACCACCGCCGTGGCGATCAACAGCAGCGTCAACACCAGCACCAGCGTGCCGGTGAGGCGAACGGTGAGGGAGTCTGCGCGCCAGCGCCACATGCGTCAGGCGTCCGATCCCGGCCGCGCGCGGAGCGGCGGAGCCACTCTGGAGCGTGGAGTGGAGCACGCCCGTGGGCGCGTGAGGTCAGCGCAGAAAGCGCTCCTCGAACGCGGACCACGCCGTCGGATCCAGGTCGGCGAGGGCTCCACGGCGAGGCAACCCACCGTCGGCCAGCAGCGGCGAGGGCGAAAGGAAGTCCAGCACCTGCTCCAGCTCCCGGCGCAGAAACCCCACGGCGCCGTTTCCCAGATGCAACGGGGCGATGGCTTGTTTGTGGTCCCGCGGCCGCAGGCTGGCGATCCAGCCCACACCGTAGGGATCATCCACCACCACCTGCGGGTTCTCCTGCAGCAGCGGATTGACCTGCACCACCTCACCCGCGGCCGGCGCGACGAGGGTGAGCTGGCGCTCTCCCTGGCGCAGGTGCACCAGGGGCTCTCCCCGCTGGACGAGCGTGGAGGTCGTGCACTCCGCGTGATCCACGCGGCCCAGCAGCTCGGCGACGAGGTCATCCAGGCCCACCCGCAGCGTGCCATCCGCCATCAGGCGGACCCACAGGTGCTCCGGGGCGACGAACAGATCGGCGGGGAGACCCGGACCACGAATGGGTTGCACCGTCGAGGGCTCCCTGTCCCGACCTCTCACCGGTCCCCGTCGACGGAGCAGATCCAGGCCAACGAACAACAGCACCACGGCAACCACGAGGATGAGTGTCATGCTGCCACTGGACAGCAAGAGTCGCGCCAGCGCCGGAGCCGATGGCCATCCCTGTCATACTGACAGGTTGGAGCGTCAGTGAGACGACCGATGTGCAGCCTCTCAACACCCTGATCCGCCCTTCACCGTGATTGCGATATGTTGCACTGCTGAGATTTTCAACGGTCCGCGTCGTCTGTCGGCGCCTTCAGCGCCTCCGGCTCCGCGTCGTCTGAGGGGGCCGCGAGTCCCTCCAGTTCCTCGGGGTGGAGCCGGGCCAGCTCCTCGTGCGTCATCCGCCCCGTGATCCAGGTCAGCGACATGGGCGCCTCGTCCGGATTGATCAGCACGAAGTAGAAGTGCCACACCCCGATGGCCAGCACCGCCAGGATGGCCTCGAACCGGTGCACGACATGGAACACCTCCCACAGCCACAGCGGCATCAGGCGCAGGGCCCACTCCTCGAACCACAGCACGAAGCCGGTGAGCACCATCACCGCCGTGCCCCACACCAGCGCCCAGTACTCGACCTTCTCCAGGTAGCCAAAGCGACCGAAGCGGGGCCGCTCTTTCCGTCGACCGACGTAGAACTGCAGGTTGTGCCACAGGTCGCGGAAGTCCCGCAGCCTCGGCTGCAGCGCACCACGTTGTTCGCGTCCTCGTCGATGGAAGAACAGAAACCACAGGTGCTGCAGCGCCACGAGGCTGAGCACCACCCCCGCCACGCGATGAGCAGTGGAGCGAAAGCCCTCGGTGGTCGAGATCCAGTTCAGCAGCACGACCCACCACGCCTTGGGATACATCAGCGCGAAGCCGGTGTAGGCCAGGGCGATGAAGCTCAACAGCAGGATCAGGTGCATCACGCGCTCCTGCAGCGTCATGCGCACCACGGCTGGCTCCCGGCGCTGGCGACGGGCGCGTAGAATCATCTTCCGCACGTAGTCCAGCGCGTTGTGCAGCACCATCCCCCCCACCACCAGCATGATGAGCCAGACGTAGAACGTGCGCACGATCCAGGCCCAGTAGTTGTCCTGACGGCTGCTTCGCACGTGGACCTTCCCCGAAAGCAGCGCGCCGCTCGCGCCCGGGTGGCACTTGCCGCAGGAGCGCCTCAGGTTGCCGGGGTGGATCGACGACCGCGGATCGGACCGGGGGAAGATCGCGTGCTGCTCGTGGCAGCTGGAGCAGTTGGCCACCCGGGCGTCGCCCCGCTCCCCCGCCTTTCCGTGATAGCTCAGGGCGTAGGTCTGCACCACGTCCGCCGGCAGGTGAAACCGCCGGATCAGCTTCTCGTTGGCGTGGCAGCTGGCGCAGTCCCGCACGACCCGGGTGGGATGCACCGAGGAGCGCGGGTCGGCGGGCGGCAGGATCTGGTGGCTGCGGTGGCAGTCCACGCAGGAGGCCGAGGCGTACTCGCGGCGCTCGAGCAACGCCGTACCATGGACGCTGGGCCGGTACTCGGCGGCCTCCTTCTGGTGACACGCGCCGCACACCGCGACCATCTTCACCTTGAACCCCGGGTTGCGCGTGATGTCCGCCAGGCCGGCGAACGTCGCGTGCGACCCGTGGCAGGTGGTGCAGGTCGGTCCGTCGGAGCGCCCCTGCCGCAGCCGTGTGCCGTGCACGCTGCGCAGGAAGTTGTCCATCGTCTCGCCCCGGTGACAGCCGCCGCACGTCGCCGGCTGGCGCCGGGGGCTCACCGGCGATGCCGGGTCTGCCACGCGCCGGATCGCGTGCCGCGGGCCGTGGCACGTGCCGCAGGTGGGTGGTCCGGATCCGGGTCGTACCGCGTGTCCGGCGCGCCCCCCACCGTGGGCCCCCTCCTTGACCTCGGTCTCCGCCGCGTGGCACTCGCCGCACCGCGCCGGCCCCATCGGGCCATGGTGGTCGCCCTTGCCGGCGGAGGCCGCTCGCGGCACGTGACAGCTGACGCACTGCACGCCGCCGGTCGCGGTGTGCGGTCCGGCCTTGAGCTCGGCCGGGCGCACCACATACCGCGTCTTGCCGTTGACGTTGTCGGCGTCCGAGTGGCACCCCAGGCACTCGTCGTCCGACATGGGTTCGTCCTCTGCCAGCGCCCGGCCAGAAAGCAGCGCGAGCAGGAGCAGCGCGAGCCACACGTGACGTGTCACAGCGCACCGTTGGAGGCGTCGTCGTCGAACGCCTCCTGCTCCTCGCCCTCGCCCTCCGGTCCCAGAGGGACACCATACTCGTGCAGCCGTCGATACAGCGTCTTCTTGCTGATGCCCAGCACCTGCGCCGTGCGCGCCTTGTTGTTGCTCAACATCTGCAGCGTACGGAGGATGTAGCGCTGCTCCACCTGCTCCAGCGTCCGCCCCATGGGCAACGCCAGCAGATGCGGGTTCCCCTCGTCCTGCGACTGCATCGTGGGTGGAAGGTCCCGCTGGCGGATCTCGTGACCCCGCACGGTGACCACCAGGCTCTCGACGCAGTTACGCAGCTCCCGCACGTTGCCGGGCCAGGCGTGGGCGCTCATCCGCGCCATCGCCGCGTCGCTGAAGCCACCGATCTGCTTGCCATGCTCGCGGCAGAACAGCTGCAGGAAGTGCTCCACCAGCGGGCGGATATCGTCCGGCCGCTCCCGCAGCGGCGGGATCTGGATCGTCACCACCTTCAGCCGGTAGTACAGCTCCTCGCGGAAGCTGCCCTGCTGCATCGCCTGCTCCAGATCGCGGTTGGTCGCCGCGATCAACCGCACGTCCACGGCGATGGGCGTCTGTCCGCCCACGCGCTCGATCTCCCGCTCCTGGATCGCGCGCAGCAGCTTGAGCTGCGTCGCCACCGACAGATCACCCACCTCGTCGAGGAACAGCGTGCCGCCGCTGGCCAGCTCGAACCGGCCCTTGCGCGTTCGGTGCGCTCCGGTGAAGGCGCCGCGCTCGTGGCCGAACAGCTCGCTCTCGATCAGGCTCTCGGCCAGGGCCACGCAGTTGACCTTCACCAGCGGACCCTCGGCCCGGGGGCCCGAGTGGTGGTGGATCGCGGTGGCCACCAGCTCCTTGCCCGTGCCCGACTCGCCCTGGACCAGCACCGACGCGGCGGTGGGCGCGATCTGCTCCACCTGCTCCAGGATCTGTCGAATCGCCGCCGACTGGCCGATGATGCCGCAGACCGAGAACTGCCGCAGCTGGCGGCGCAGCTCACGGTTCTCGCGCAGCAGACCCTGGCGGCGGCAGGCCCGCGCCACCAGCAGCTCGAGCCGGTCCAGGTTGATCGGCTTGGTCAGGTAGTCGTAGGCCCCGCGCCGCATGGCGTCCACCGCCGATTCGATGGTGCCGAAGGCCGTGAGCAGGATCACCGCGGTGTCGGGGTAGTGCTGCTGCATGTGGGACAGCAGGTCGATCCCGCTGACCCGGCCCATCATCACATCCGAGACCACCACGTCCACGGGGGAGAGGTCCAGGCGCGCCATGGCCGCCTCGCCGCTGGCCGCGCCGATCACCTCGTGGCCGCTGTCCCCCAGCGCGGCGCACAGCCCCTGCAGCGTGCTCGGATCGTCTTCCACCACCAGCACCACGGGCATGATCTCACATGTGCCCCAGCCGCAGGATCCCCGGCGGCACGTCCGGCCTGGCTTCTTCCTCGGCCATCACCTCGTGGCACAGGTCGCAGTCCTGCGGGATGGTCTCCTTGGACGCGCCCTGACTCGTGTTGCGCGCTCCGCTTCGCTCCCGAGCGGGGCTCCGCCGCTGCGCGCGCTGCGCGACGTGTTCGTCGTCGTGACAGCGGAAGCAGCCAACGGTGGTCTGTCGGTGTCCCAGGTGGCTGGGATAGGTGTTCCAGCCGATCTTCAGCTCGGGGTAGATGTTGCGCCGGTAGATCCAGCCCAGCTCCAGCCCCGCCTTGTCGATGCTCTGCTTGCGAGCGCGGGCCACCTCCGGGTAGTGCTCGCCGTAGTACTTCCGAAGCTCGCGCGAGAACCGCCCGGCCGCCTGCTCCGGCACCACGTTCTTGCGCAGCAGCGCCACTGCCTGCCGGCGCAGAAAGGGCAGCGCAGGATCCAGCTTGCCCAGCGACAGCGAACGGTCCACCGCACCCTCCGGTGAGCCATCGTAGATGTGCGTCGGGCGGTTGTGGCAATCCACGCAGTCCATCACGCGTCGCTCCGCCACCTGGCCCGTCCGCTTCGATGGCAGGTAGACCGTGGTCTTGCCCTTCTCGGTCTTGGTCACCTTCCCGATCACCTTGCGCTTGCCGTCCATCGCCTCGTACTCGATGCGCACATCGGGGGCCACGTGCCAGTGGATGCCCTCGTAGCGCCCGGTGCGGCGATTGATCCCTCCCACGTTGAGCCGCACCACGCTCGTCACCTGGCTGTTCTTCAGGTCGTTCTTGTAGCTGTGGTGCACCCGCAGCCGGGAGCCGTGAAGCTGGGCCGGCCAGTGGCAGTGCTGGCAGGTCTCCCGCGCCGGCCGCAGGTGATGGATCGGCGTCGGGATCGGGCGCGAGAAGTTCCCGGTGAAGGTGGCCCACACCTGGCGCAGCCCCGAGAGCTTGGAGCGCACGAACCAGTCGGCGCCCTCACCGATGTGGCAGTCGACGCAGGCCACGTGGGCGTGCGGAGACCGCTTGTAGGCCGTGTACTCCGGCTTCATCACCGAGTGGCACAGCTGGCCGCAGAACTCGGTGCTCTCCATGTAGGTCACGCCCTTGAACGCCGCCACCGATATCAGCGTCAGGTTGATCACCGTGGCGAAGCCGAAGAACAGCACCCGCCGGCGCGAGGCGGGATCCTGCATCACGGTGGTGTAGGCCCGGCCGAACGGCGTCTCGACGCCCCCGACCCGACGCCGTCGGCTCTCCCGCCGCAGCCCCAGCGCCACCAGCGCGAGCCCGACGAGGAACAGCATCGGCAGCACGAGGTAGCCGAAGCTCGCCATGTAGGGGTTGACGTCGCTGGAGACGATGTCCACCACCACCACGATCAAGATGCCGTTGCCGGCGATGGTGGCCAGGGTCGTACCGAGCAGCGCGATCCAGTTGGCCCACAGCCGGGGAACGACGGCCAGCAGCCTGTTCAGCATCGGCTCACCGGCAACCCTGACCACCGGGGTGGCAGGTGGTGCACATGCTGTTCTGCCGGCACTGCTGCGACTTGTCGCGCCAGCTCCAGCCGGGGGGGTGCGGGTTGCCGCCCAGCCCGCCTACCCGGTGGCACCCGACACAGTTGGACCTCCCGCCCTGGTCGTGACACGAGGCACAGCGTCCGATGTCCTGACGCGCGCGCCCGCCGTGGAACGCCGCCGCGCCGGGGGACATCCAGCCTGCCGGGTGATACGCCTTGCGTGTTCGTCCGCCCGGCAGGCTGTCGCTGACGCTCGCGGCCAGTCCGTTGAGCGCGTGACACGAGCGGCAGTGGCGTTGACCATGACACTTGCGGCAGGTCTGAGGCGCCGAGCTGGCCTCCACCGCATGGCGCGTGAGGAAGTCGCCGCGATGGATGAAGCCGCGCTGCACCTGCTCCGGGAACAGGATCGACGCTCGCGCCGGACTGGTGGCGGCGTGGCACTCGGCGCAGAAGGTCTGGTCGTGGCACTGCGCACAGGCTTCACCGGCCTGCCGGGCCAGCGTTCCGTGGGTGTGCTTGAAGCCGGGTCCATGCTCCAGCGCCGCCACGGTCTGCTCCCGATAGCGCTGCATGTCCTGATGGCACTGGCTGCAGCGCAGCGCGGCGTAGGTCCGCGCGTGGCACACCTCGGTATTACAGGTGCCATGGCCCGGGACCGCGGCCCGCTTGGCCCCTTTTGGATGACAGCTGGTGCAGGTCGGCTTGGACCCCCTGGACCCCTTGGCCCGGGAGAGGTGCGCGGCGTGCGAGAAGTTGAGCTTGCGGTCCGGCCGCACGAAGCGCATGCCCTCCTTCGCGCCGCGGTGGCACATCTCACACTTGGTCTTCAGCTCCTGCTCGTGACACTCGCCGCACTTGCTCTTGCCCGGAATGAACTTCCCCGCCACCCCGCCTCGATCCTGCTCCACCCCCCCGTGGCAGTCGCCGCACTCCGCCTGCTCCACGTGCTGCGCGTGCGAGAAGATCAGACTGCCCCGATCCGAGGGGGCGCTGAGGCGGCTGCAGGCGGGGAGCGCGAGGCCGAGGAGCGCGAGGCCGAGCAGATAGCGTTTGGTTGCCATCACACTCCTCCTCCGCGTCTGACCTCGACCGCATCGCCGCCGAACCAGCCGAAGTCCCAGTTGAGCCGGACGATGAAGCTGCCGGCCTGCTTCAGCAGCGGCGAGAAGCCGCCGGACCCGCCGGCCAGCAGCGACAGGCTCGGGATCAGCGGCGCCTCGAGGAACGCGCCGCCGTTGAAGGCCAGCCGCTCGTCGCGCATCGGCTCGTCCAGCACGGTGAGATCCGTCTCCACGATGAAGCGGAAGGTTCGGCGCAGCAGGTACACCGGCAGGGCCAGCGCCAGCCGCACCCGGTTCGCCGCGTTGTCCGGGCTCTCCAGCCGCTCCACCTCCCCCACCGCCCGGCCCGGACCCCCGTTGCCCAGCCGGTACACCGCGCGCAGGGAGGCACGGTTGCCTCCCTGGCCGTCGGCGACGTCGGACTGGCTGTAGAACCGCCGGCCGTAGCTTCCGTCCAGCGCGAGGCGCCGGGTGGCGCGCCACCGCAGGTCCAGGTGCGCCTCCTGGTACGTCTCCTCGCTGAACACGGCGAAGATGGAGACCCGCGGGATCCACAGGTCCGGGCTGGCGTAGCGATAGCCCAGGTTGACCGACAGGCTGGGATGGGGATGCACCGCGGCGCGGGCCGCCACCTGCTTCAGCCGGCCGGCCTCCAGGCTCAGCGTCCCCTCGCCGGCGATCTCGATCATCGACAGCGGGGTGTAGCTCAGATCGAAGCCCAGATCGTTGTCCGCCACCTCGTCGTTGTAGACGCGGTGGACGAAGGAGCTCCCGCCGGCGAGCCACCCCAGGTTGACGTACCCCAGGCGACCACCCACGACCCAGTTGTAGCCGTAGTCGTAGCTGTCCGCATCCACCGACCACGCCTGGTCGGTGAACCGCGTGCCCGTCGGGACCCCGCCGAACAGCCCCAGCTCCAGCCCCGACCGATGGAGGTAGTGCAGCTTCCCGCCGTCGAGCTGCTCCAGCACGGTGGGTCCGAGCGCGACGAACTGACGGCCGGCGGTGAACCGCAGCCCGTCGAGAAAGCGCAGTCGACCGCTGGACGGCACCCGGTAGTCCAGGTACAGCATGGTGAGATCTCCCGTGGCGCGGTACCGATCCTGGCGATCCATCAGGTCCACCAGGCCCCAGAACCCGGTGTGCAGCGAGAGCCCGTCCACCCCCAGCCGTTTGGTGTGCAGCTCCACGGTCTCCATGAACGGCATGTAGGTCGCCTCCTCGGTGTCCGCGGGCTTGACGTAGCCCCCGAGGTAGGTCGAGGAGCGCCCCCACAGGGTGCCGGCCGCGAGCGTCGTGCTCGACGGGATGCACAGCAGCAGGACGAGCGCGCCAAGCGCGGGCCGATGCGGGCAGGTGGAGCGAACAGTTTGGTAGCTCACAGGTCCACCTTCCCGTTCATGTGCTTGGTTGGGTCGAGCTGCCCGCCGGTGTAGGCCGAGCCGTGGCAGCTGATGCAGTCCGTGGAGCTGGAGTGGCTTCCGCTCTTCAGCGTCTTGGCCGGCGGCAGGCCGTGGCACGAGTCACAGGCCAGCGGCTGGCCCAGCAGCTTGGTCCAGGTCCACTGCGTGACCTTCCCCCCATCCAGCCCGTGACAGTAGCTGCTGCTGCAGGTGGCGCTGTTGCGGTCCCACGCCGGGGTGAGGGTGCTGGTCGGATCCTGGAGCTTGCCCTTCGCGCGATCGCTGAACGCCACCTCGGCGGGCAGGTCGTCCTCGAAGTGCCCGGCGTCCATCACCGCCGTCGGAACGGTGTGGCAGCTCCCGCAGGGCACCGCGGCGGTGAACTGGCCCGGCGACAGGTGCCGGGCGTGCAACCCGACCCCGATGGCGCTCACCGCCGTGTTGCCCTTGAGATCGGCCGGCGGCGCGCCGGCCGAGGCCGCCGTTCCGTGGCAGGCGTGGCACGTCCCCTCGCCGTCCTTGCGACCCAGCACGTACTTGCCATCTCCGTGCATCGACGCGTCGATGAACCGGGTCCCCACCCCCGTCCCCGTCGGCAGGCAGTCGGGATCGGTGGGCGCCGGGGTGCACAGCGTGACGCTCTGCTGGTGGCAGGTGGCGCAGTCCGGCCCGCCGGCCACCGCCGGCACGCGGTGGCACGATCCACACTGCCCGCCCTTGGTCCCGGTCCAGACGGGCTGCGTCCCCTGCATCGCTCCGGGGAAGGCAGCGCCGTGGCAGTAGACGGTGCAGGCTCCGGTCTTGAGCGCATAGGTCGGCTTCACCCCGAGCAGCGAGGCCCGACTGCCGAAGATCACCTCCGCCTTCAGATCGCTGCTCTTGCCCGCCGCGGCGTCGAACAGATGCCCGGCGCTCCACATCGTCGTGGGGACGACGTGGCAATCGTCACACTCGATCTTGGCCCACCAGGTGCGATCCCGGAGGTGGATCTGATGCGCCCCCACGCCGGGACTCGCGTGACCGAGCTTCCAGGACAGATCGGCCGGGGGTGCCATGGCGGCCTGGCCCTGGCGCATGTCCGACCCGTGACAGGTGGTGCAGCTCTCGGGACCCTGGACGTGGCACGTGTAGCACGAGCGCTTCGCGCTTCCCCCCCGCAGGTCCTGGCCGTGGCAGCTTCGACAGGCATCGAGCTCCCAGGCCCTGCCCCGCAGGGCGCCGCCGTGGAACTCGGGGCTACCGCGGTCGCCAGCGTAGACCCAGGATGGTGGATGCACCCCCACGTCGAAGTAGGCCAGCCGGCGTGCGATGACCCAGCGCTTGAGCAGCTCGAAGTCCTGTGCACGCCGCGTCTCCGCCATCTCGCCGGTCGCCAGCTCCGACGGGTCCGGCAGCAGCCGCGCCCAGTGCTTGGGATCGTTGGCCAGCTTCAGCAGCAGCCGGCTGGTCCCGTCCCCGGCGATGGCGTTGCGAACGTCATCCGATCCGGCGCCGAGCACGCCGACGTAGGTGGACAGATCGTAGCCCCCCGCCAGGCTGGTCGTGGAGTGGCACGAGACACAGCGCCGGGACAGCAGCGGCTGAATCTGAGCCAGGTAGGTCGGCTCGACCGCGTCACGACCCGGGCCGGGCGCCCGGACCTCACCACAGGCGTACAGGATCAGAGGAAGAAGACAGAGTCTACGGACCATGGAAGGCCGGTGTGCGAGTTCTGTACCAACTCCGCATTGGCCTCAGGAGCGGGGATCCGGGCCGTTGGTCGTCAGGGACCGGGGTTGAAGCGGGTCACTCTGACCCGCCCTGCCCGACGCTCGACCGGACTGCGTGTCAGAATGACCCCCATCGCTATGGACGGATGAAGCCGGTGGTGCTTCCGCCGAGATCCTCGATGGTGTCGATGAGCAGCTCGGCCATGTAGTCGAAGTTGTGGGCCCACGCGCCGGGCTCCTTCTGCGTGATCTGGTAGTTGTGGGCCGCCTTCATCAACGTCGCGGTCCAGGGTCCGTAGCCGTTGGCGCTCACAGCCTCGGTGGCGGAGCAGGTCCCGTCTCCGTCGGTGTCCTTGAACCAGTAGGGGTAGCTGGCCCCGCTGTAACAGATCTTGCTCGTGGCAGCCACGGAGAGCTGGATCCCGGTGAGCACGGCCTGAGCCAGGGTGTCGATCTCGTCCTTCAGCGGCTCGGTGGCGCTCCCGTCGTTGTCGTAGTCCTTGTTGTGCAGCGACATCCGGATGTCGTCGGGCTTGGTCACGCCGGTGTGGCAGCCGGTGCACTTGCTGATGCTGTCCGCCGCCTGGAACGTGTGCTGGCTCAGCTTGGGGTCGTGGCAGAAGGTGCAGTCGTCCCCGGCGGTGTGCTTCCAGGCCTTGGCGTAGGTCTTGGTCGGGTACTCGTAGCCCACCTGGGCGTCGGAGCCGTTCTTGATCGCCGCCGCCGGCAGGTAGTGCACGTTGCGGAAGCTCAGCGAGTTGGCCGCAATCTTGGCGTCGATGGTGGCCTTGGACTCCCGGCCGCTGTGGCACGTGGAGCAGATGTTCCCGATGGCGCCGGTGGCGGTGATCGTCTTGCCCGAGGGGTAGGTCACCTTGTCCACCTTCATCGTGGTCCAGGTCGTGCCGAAGGTCTCGTGGCAGGTGTAGCAGTCCAGCCCGTTGTCCGGCTCGTCGACGGTGTTCCCCACACCGTACTTGACGAAGAACCGCAGCCCATCCGAGCCGCCGTGGCACTTGGAGCAGTCGGCGCTCACGGCGTCGTCCGTGTCCCAGTGCCGGGCCGGCTCGCCGGCGCCGTTGAAGTGCCCGATGTCGTTGCGCACCGCCAGGGACAGGTCCACCTTGCTGGTGGTCATGCCCTTGTTCAGGTCCTCCACCGAGTCGTACAACAGCTGGATGATGTACTTGGCGTTGTGCGCGAAGGCCCCCGGATCCTTGGTCGAGACCTGGTAGTTGTAGGCTCCCCGCAGCAGGCGCGCGGTCCACTGGGCGAAGCCGTTGGCGCTCACCGCCTCGGTGGCGGAGCAGGTCCCGTCCCCGTCGGTGTCCTTGAACCAGTAGGGATAGGTGCCGCCGTTGTAGCAGATCTTGCTCAGCGACTGATCCGTGACGTAGCCCTGGAGCGCCTTGAGCAGCAGCGCCCGCAGACCCATCATCTCGTCGTAGATCCCCTCGGTGGTGTTGCCGTTGCCGTTAAAGTCCGGGCTGGAATCGATCATCCGGATCTGCTTCAGATCGGCCGTCGTCGTCACGCCCGCGTGGCACGTCTTGCAGTCGTCCAGCTTGACCTGCAGCGTGTGGGCGTCGTGGCAATCGACGCAGGTGTCGACCTTGTTCGCGTGGCGGAACCGATAGTCGTAGGTCTTTCCCGTGTACTGGTACCCGCCCCGCACGCGTCCGGCGTTGAGCGTGGCCGCGGCGGCGTAGTAGTGCACGTTCTTGAACGACAGGCTGGTGCTCACCGTGTCGTCGGTGGCGGGCGCCGCCGTGGTGATCGCCTTCTCCACCGAATCGGTGGACTCGCGCCCCTGGTGGCACGTCATGCACCTGGACTCCGGGCCGAGGTTCTCCAGCTTGACCCCCGAGGGAAACACGACGTGGCTCAGCGCGTCGGCCGCCTTGTTGTGGCACGCCGTGCACTCCACGACGGTGCCGATGGCCGCCGCCTTGTCCACCGCGTCCACCGCGCTCCCGTCCTCGCCGATGAAGTCGCGGAAACCGGGGGTGCTGTGGCACTTGGCGCAGGTGGTGGGCACCTCCGCCGGGGTGCTGGTGTTCCAGTGGTTGAAGGCCTCGGCCTTGCGGTCGGCGTGACCCGAGGTCAGCCACTTGTCGTAGTTCGGGATCTCGTCGGATACCACCAGGCCGATGGAGCCCTTGGCGCCGCTGTCCTTGCCCTCAGCGGTGATGATCACCTGACCGTTGGACACACCGGTCACTGTGCCATCGGCCCCGACCGTCGCCACCTCGGGCTTGTCCGAGGCCCAGGTGTAGCCCGTATCCGAACCACCCTTGGTGGTGGCGGTGAGCTTGGAGGTCTTGTGCACCACCACGGACAGCGTGCCCGTGATCTCCACCAGCGCGCTGCCCACGGGTACGACCACCACCGTGTGCTGCCCTGAGATCCCGGTGTCGCCGCCCTTGGCCGAGATCGTGACCTCGCCCACGGCGACGCCGGTCACCTGCCCGGCGGTGTCCACCGACGCGACGGTGGCATCGCTCGAGTTCCACAGGTAGGAGCCGTGGTAACCGTTCAGAGGGGGGGGCGGGGTTTTCGCGGGTCGCGGGTTGACGGGCCGATTCCTCGATCATTTCGATCACCTGCCGAGGGGGCTCGACAATCAAGAACAAGCATGTTCTCTGGAAAAAAGT
>Ga0210044_10002486_pt1 | contig 27456 bp, 48 predicted proteins | sample CryGey13umfilter_2_FD_183959 | JGI IMG/M metagenome (GOLD analysis project Ga0210044, IMG submission 183959) | Groundwater microbial communities from aquifer in Utah, USA - Crystal Geyser 4/9/14 3 um filter (SPAdes) (version 2) | ecosystem: Environmental > Aquatic > Deep subsurface >... | reverse complement strand
ACTAACTTTGGATCTGCTGCTATTGCATGATTCATGTAAAACATTAAGGTGACTATGAGAGACCTCAGTATCATCCGTATCTTCCTCCTTGTTTTCATAAACTTCATGATGTAGTTCCGAACAGCACATAACTATTGTGTCCGAAACTTCTTTACCGCAGTATACACAAACAACTTGCATAAGTATAACTCCTTGTTATGAAGCCGTAGGCTAAAAGACTATATCCTTTAGCCTACGGCCTCAGCGGTAGCCTTCTCTACTGTACTTACAGCTATAGCACTAAATGAAGAAAGATGCTAAGCATAGCAGTATCAGCATTCTCATAGTTGAAGACCCTATGAATTAGTGTCAGAGGAGACCTTCACTAAATTTAAATACCAAATCCTTTATTGAGGTTATGTACTGTGTTATGAATGTAAGGCCACTGTGAATGCTAATAATTAAGATCCAATATGGACACTAGCTGATAACATGCTTGTACACTTCCTTATTGAGTTCATATACTGTGTTCTGGATATACTGCCATTTCGTAGGTGCGAGGCAGTCTATATAGAAGCCATGCTCTGCCTCTATAGCGACCACCACATCAGCCACACCACAACTCTCTATTTCAGATTGAAAGGCTTCCATAGCGGTGTCTTCCAGGAAGCCACAATACATCCACGGCTCCTCTAGACGGTATCTGGCTATCGGCATAATGAATCGCCAATCTTTTTGCATAATAACCCATTTACCGTGTGTGTAGCAGAAAATGCGAGAGCCAGATTTATGTGCGCGTTCCAGTGCCATGTATTGTGAAATATTTTTAGACTCATCAACCACAGACAGCCTGCTTACGTATATGAGATTCGAAGATGTCATGTCAAAAGCAATACGAGAACCTCTGTCTACAATTTCTGAGAGTATTTTGCTGTTTCTAAATATGCCAGAAATATTTACGAAGCGTATTTTAGCACCATTGTAAATATACGTATCAGTTGTGTTCGCATCTTTGGCTAACATATTAAAGCTCCTTAGGCGGGTAATGTTTGCTGCTAATATCTACCTGCTTATTCCAACCTTTTTGGTTAAATCGTCGGTTCATCTCTCCGTGAAATTTTGACTCACTCTGCAAAGGGCTACAGCGCTTCATTTTACTAAGTACCTTGATACGCTTACCACGTCTCTTGCCTTTACCGCCCTTTCCACGGGATTTGTAATTCTGTGCATTTTGCATGGCGATATCAATGCTTTCAGGGATTTTAGATGCAATCGCAATGCTGAGCATCTTCATCAAATTATTTGATCTTTCAAACATATGGCCTCCTAATCTATTTGAGTAAATCGCTTAACAGTCTCACCATAACGCTGCACACGCGCCGTAAATTCTTCGAAACTTCTTGTATAGACTTGCTCAGTTTCGACATCTTGATATACAACTTCTTTTTTATTTGTAGCTGTATTTATTGCGTCCATAAAAAGCACGCGATACGTCCGTTGTGTTGTGTAATGTACAAACTTCATCAGATCTCCTAATAAAAACCCCAAAGCTCTTTTTAGGAACTTCGGGGTGTTTACTTACTAACCTAGACAGTTACACGGTAATCCAAGTGGCTGTCTATGCTGTACTACTTAGCTTCTGCTGCGAGCTTTGCTTCTTTTTCAGCACGGCGTTTAGCTTGATGCTCTGCCAGAGCTGCCATTGCCTTCTCGGAAACGGGACGCTTTTCAACACCAGCCTGATATGCATCCAGGAGTGCCTCGCGTGAAGCTACCAGCCACTTCGTGAGGTCATCATTCCCATTAGTAATGCCGGTAAAGGCTTCTACGATGGCAGCTTCCTTTTCTTCTGGTTTGAGACGCGCCACGGTAGGCCAGCGGAAAGTCTCCACCAGTGAATCTTGCACTTCAACCAGGAACGCCAGCTTGGGATCATTCAGCGTGGCTACATGCTCCAGAGCCTTCTTGAGCTTATTACGCTCTACCTTGGTGACGCGACGAATAGTACCGGTGTCATATCCGTTTTCAATAGCGTCAGCGTTGTCCAGCAACCACTGTGCCAGATCCTTGTCATTCTTCGTCAGTTTGTTCAGTGCTGCCAAAACCAGCGGCTTACGGATATGATCTTGTGCTTCGCTGCGAGTAGTAAATACTTGACCATCTACCAAAAAACCTTGTTGGATTACGTTTGCCATTTTATATATTCCTCATCTATATGCTTCAATTATAAAAGGTAGATACTATACCTACCATTACTTACACCCACGCCTCTATTTTATAGAGCTTTGAGTTCATTCACCAGAAGTGTTATGATTGTATTTTCATAACCCTCTGGGTTAATTTAACGGGTTCGGCAGTTACAAGCCCCGGCCAAAACAGCCCCGAAACCGACTCAGGGTTGGCCGAGGGGTAGCCGAGTCGCCACCGTTTTCGTTTTCGATCACTCCGGGCTCAACCGAAAATTTCAGGAGGTCCTTATCTTGCATATTTCCTAATTGCATATTATGCACCCAGTTGCTTAACGCGGGTTACATTTACGGCAACAGCATTGAAGCGTGATACTGCTACAGTGGCTGTGTCATGTGCCGCTTCTGCAGCTGTGAGCCTCTCCGAAGCCTTGATATAAGCCTTTTGTGCTGACAGATGCTCACGAGCTGCTGCTTGCATCTCATCGTAGAGTTTCTGTGCCTCATTTACTGATGGTTTTTTCATTTTTGACCTTTCTGATTTATTTAGAATTGTTACTGTAACTCAATTTACATACCTATACCTCCTTACTTATCAATAGGGTCCCGCCAGCCTGAGAATCTAGGCATCCTTGGTCGGTCTTTTTTACCATGTGGAAAATGCCTGAACTTAAGTTCCTTGAAAAGAAATTTAGATTTGTTATCCCAAATATACTGCCGTTCCGCATGCTTGAGACTGCCGCAAGGAATTTCCAACTTCGTCCCTTGGTATTCTACGAGAAATGCACCTAGTGTATTTGCCGCCTCTTGACCCTCTTTTGAGGAACTTCGTTTTGTCTTTCCAAGCTCATCTTTAAAAGACGGGTTGGTATTATGTGTTTGCTCAATGAAATCGATTACTACAGCTTCGTCATCTTGGAAACGTTTCAGCTTGTAAATAAGGCCCTCATTGAACGTACCCCGCCCATGTTTATATTTACCTAACGGGTCGCGCATCATAATACCTTCATAGCCTATTTGAAGTGCTTGTGCTTCATACTCCAGTACATCATCTATCGTCTCACACAAGTTGTGAGCTACAAATGCAATACCACGAGTATCGGCTTCAAGAACCCGTTTTCGTGCAATTTCGAGTCGCTCAATAAATGGCATATTGCAAAGATGTCCATCTGTAATATCAAACACAAAGTATGTAAGATCGTCTGCTGGTTTATCCTTAGACATTACAACACTTTGTGTTTTGTTATATACATCTGCTTCGGAGGGCAATCCAGCGATAAGCTCCCCATCTAGTAATGCAAAGCGGCTAAATAGCCCGTTGAGTTCGCTATTTGGGAGTTCCTTACCAGAACGCGATATACACTTGTTATCAATCGTGAGCATTCTAATACCATCTAGCTTTGGTGAACACAACAGTGGGAATCGCAGTCTTTCAAAGAAGTCGGCAGTCTTCAGGGGGTCGTCGTTAGGTGCAAGCATCGGTTTAAACACTGTCAATCTCCCTATATGCAATTTTAAGAGTATCACCAAAACAACTACAGGCAATTGCGATACCCTCTACAGTAATGCCCACATTATGTCTGCCTTGTAGTGGCCCACTTATTATATACAGCTCACCCTCAAGCTCCGCTTCTTCAGGCGAGTCATATTCCATACGATATACGGCAATTTCATAGATACCGTATTTAGTTAAGTCGCTTAGACCTTCTAAATCTTCAAACATAACGCGTACCTTTTATATACGTTGCCAAATCTGCAATAGCAGAACCTAATATGGAATAGTCTTCGGATACAAGTTCCTTTACTATTCTGTTCAAGTTCTTACGCTGCATTTTTGCCTCCGAAATGCTACGTGGTGTATTACAACCTTTCAATACGTCATCAAGTATCTGTAGAACTTCCTCGCTTGATATTTTGCTGCTGAAGGGCTCTTTCAAAAGCAATTTTAATTGCTTTATTATCTTCGGTATGTTTCCTGTGTAATCTGTCACCCTTAGTAGACGGATCTCGTCCACCGTTCTTACGTACAGTATGCTGTCCATCGGTTGTTCTTCCTGTATTATTTGACATAAATAATGCTCCTTACCTTACGCAATGATCTATAAGCTGAGAGGCTAATCCCTCGCCATACAAATCCACTATCCAATAGCTGTGTAGCTGTACGCTCTTGTGATGCAGCACGTGGGTTATCATAGCTCTTACAAAAAGTCTTACCATTCCAGTATGCATACACGGAGTTCGAAATTATGCCTATCTTAGATTTACGCTTGATTTCAAATACACCAATTCTACAGGGCCTGTTTGAAATTTCAAACCATGTTGAAAATATCATATATCTCCTCAATGTACTGTATGTGTCACTACTGGTTCATCTTCAGTATCTGGCACACCTGTTAGTTCGAGCATTGCACAAGCAACCGCAATAAAAGAGTCTTCATCCAATACATCGATTGCACCATTAACACTTATTACAAAGGACATACCTGTCTTTCCGATTAGAACCATTTAATCTCCAATCTCCTTACAAAGAGTTTCTGATCTATCTATCTTTTTACAGAGAATTTCTGCTCTATTTAGATATACTATACCATCCTGCGTTTTATAATCGTGCTCATAAAACACCGATACAAAACCGGCTTCTGCAATTTTGCCAGCACATATTGGGCAGGGTGCATGTGTTATATAAAGGCTCGCACCTTCTAAAGGCTTAGCTGCTGTAGATACCCGTTTTATAAATCGGATTAAGTTGTCTTCCGCATGTATTACTGTATCTAATGTGGAGAGTCGCTCCCATAGCATTAGTGTATCATCTGCTGGTAGCCAACCCTCCCCGGTAGAAATAAGTGCAGTGATTTCAGCTGCACCGCTAACCTCCCGGTGCTCTACTGCTGTTTCACATGTGTTATCGTCTCCAGGTGGTGTGCCATTGTATCCACATGCAATGATACGATTCTCTCTGACGGCTACAGCACCTACTCTTAGCTTACGTGCTGTTGATAGCTGAGCTGTTCTTTTTGCAACGTCTGCAAAGTATAGTGACCACTTATTCATATTACCTCTCAATCTATGTCAAATACAGCTGTTGGAATTTCTTCAATATACTGTAATCTTCCAGTAGCATTATTATACCATGCACCAGGTATCGGACCTGTTAGTCCTGTATAACGACTTTTCAAAACACTCATTTTAATTACATTTCTTTCAAAATCATCTGCAGCAGTCATATCACGTGCAAAAGCAACGATATCAAATGAGATCTGTTTTATAGAGCCACTACCACGGATATCATCTATCGATGGTAAGTTCCCCTCTTCGAAAGGTTTTCGTCCATTACCAACCTTACGTAGATGCGAGATGAGACCAATCCAGACATCATAAGACTTTACAAGTCTGAGCAAGTCATTCATGATCTTATCGATTGCCTCATTTCCTGAAAGCTCTTCAGAACCCTCGGATACCAAAATTGTAATATGATCTACGAAGATCTGTTTACAACCAGCAAGACACATATACTCCAATCTATCTACAATGGATCCATCTTTGATACTCCCTTGGTGGTCAAGTATCACAAATCTGTCATCCCCAAATACATGATCAAATCCACGTTTCAACTCTTCAATTGGAATCTCTTCCTCTGCTGGGTTTCTTAGCAGGTACATTCCAGACAGCTTACGTGCAGTTTCTGCAGGAGACTCTTCTAGGGATACAATACCAATTTTATCAGTTGTTGTCTCCAGACTGTGCAACATGATTTCACGAAATAATGTTGACTTACCAGCGCCTGTTCCGGATACAAACAGAGCGATTTCCCCACTACGCTGGCCCTTTATCTTTGAGTTTACACCAGTAAGGCAACTAGGATACGGATGCGATGTCTTCTCATTATAGCTGATAAGCTCTTCCCACAAACGTTCTTTGTCTATAATACCTGCAGGAATATATGGCTGAGCATCCCATATTGCATGCAGCAGACGTGCTGTACCAAATTCTTTTATAACATCATTTGCATCTTTACAAGGTAACTTAGCCAGCTTCACCTTGTCAATACCAATCATTTTAACTAGCCTTGCAGTCGCATCCTGCCCAGCCTTATCAGAATCCAAACACAAGATAACTTCCTGGAATGAGCGAAGCCAGTCCCTCGCGGCTAGGATAGCCTTCTCAAATGTAGAAGCAGATGCTACTGATATAACAGGATAATACTGCTTGTAGCGTTCGTAGGATGCTGTCTGTACTGACATTGCATCAATTTCACCCTCTGTTATGATTAGGCGTTTCCCACCACCGCCATACAGATCCATACCAAATAATGAGGTTGCTTTACCGATGATTGAGAAGGACTTCGGCAATGTTCTAATCTTGTAGCCGGTGATGTCGCCATTTGCTGCGGTGTATGGATAGTACTGTGTATCTACCACACCATTCGAATCGAATCCCATTTTAACACGATAATGTTCTACAACATGCTTTGGTATATTCCGATCGGTTATTGCAGTGCTTACATATGTACTCGAAATGTCAGCGATTTGCGCAGTACTATCCCTTCGGCTGCTCGATATGATTGTGGAGATATCACCTTTAACCTCATTAAATTTATCATGCTTATCTCCGCTTGCACTAAACCATTGACGGCAGGAGAAACAATAGGATGTTCCGTTATCATAAATCTGTCGCGCATCTGAAGACCCACATGAAGAGTCTAAGCAGGGCTGATCACGTACAGTTATTTTACCCATTTGACAAGTCACGCAGAGATGCTGATAACGACAGACTCAGGACACCCACCAGGATGTAATCAATGGTATCAAATGACTCCTTGCTTACCGTGTGCCAGAGTCCGAGAATAAATGCACTAAGCCCTATTACTGTTAGCGTTAAGCTTATTAATTGCTTCATACAATCTGTCCTTATGACGTTGAGTAATTTTTTCTTTTACAACCCATGACACTTTGTTTATTAGTCTATTGTACCAGATAGTATTGTGAAACAGTGCTTCCACTTGCATCAAGCTCCAAACCTCAGCGTATGTAAGCGTGCCCCTATATGCATATTCCTCTAATACAATAAACTCAAAGTTTTCTTTTCCATTTATTTTTATCTCCTCACATAAAGCTTTGCAGGAGGATGTATATATTCGCCAGTTAGATTCTACTCCCTTATTTTTCACGCCTGTGCCAACGTACCGCTTACAACCAATATAGCAACGGTTCGTTATTAAACTCCGTATGAAATATATAAAACCAAACTTTCCATTGGCGTTCAGCTGCTCCGTGAATTGCCAGTGACCATTTCCCTCTTTTGTTAGGCGGTGCTTTGCAGTTCTCAGGATTGTATTTTCTTTTCGGAATTCTGATTTTATACCAAGGGGTGGTGCTTTAAATGTACTTACATCTGGTACTATGTTTCCGTCTGCATCTAAAAAAACTTTCTTTATTTTCATCGGTAATTCGCTTTAAAATTTACCCTAGCGAAACGGATGCGTTGGGCATATGTAGCCTCACAAGAGTATTCTTCAGCGCCCGCTACTGGCTTACAGAAAAGTCCATAGGATATTGGGGCATCACACTCATAACAGAAACCTTTAGGCTTGATACCTGTCTCATCCTTTCTTATTGCAGCAATCTCTAAGTTATACGCAGCGGCGAGTTCTTGAGCAAGTTCATCACGTTTTGACATTATTACTCCTAGACAGGTGGTTTGAAATTTGCAGCTGATAACTTTGGTACAGGAAGACAGGAAGGCTCTGTAACTGATAGCTTCGGTAGCGGTACGCTAGTAGACTCTGTGATTGACCAGTCTGCTAATGTAAAGTAATCATCATAATTACGCTGTATATGTAATAGTTTACCATTTGAAAGTAGATAGTTTCTCCAGTCGTCTTCATAGACTAGCTTATATGCTTCAATTACGGCAATCCGAAACTCTTCTTCGGTATTGTAGCAAGAAAGAATCGCCTCTGCACGTTTAGGACCAACACCTGGCAATCCTGGAATGTTATCCGTAGGGTCGCCCTTCAATAGCTGTTCATAGAATAACCTTAGCCCCTCTTCTTTAGAGATATTACGAAGGCAATTGTCTTTCATATGCCAATGCGAGCCTTCAATCATTCTAAGATCTTTATCAATCGAGGCTACAATTGGAGTATCGCCATTTGCAATTGCTTCTGTATGCCATATTCGTAACAGATCATCAGCCTCTCGGCCGTCTGCAGCTATTGCCATCTCTTCTGCAAGTAGTAAGTCCCGTAGAATTGGGACAAATTCATTACGAAGTTCTGACGGCTTATTCTTACGGTGTGCTTTGTAGTCTGGGTAAATTTCATCTCGAAAATTACTATCACCCTTGATTGCCATTAAATAGTCATCTGCAAAAGTAAGAGTCATATAGCTTTTAACCATATTCTTTGCATTTTTCCAGCAAAGCTTTAAGTATCGAGTATCTTCTTCTTTTGTAAATTCCTTCGGAATCTTATTTCCATTCTCATCAAAGAATACAGATTCATTTTTGTTGTAACGACTTGGGCAAGCAAGATAGCAAAGCACATCTCCGTCAATTAACAGTACGGTGCTCACGATGGGAGATCTCCACTCAAGTCACTGACGCTAATTGCGGATACACCACCTGCACTGTACTGTGATCTTTCACTTGTTAATTCCACGGCTCGTACTGCTGATGCGCCATACAGCATAGCTCCTAGTGCAATATCACCGCCACCACCAGATACGACGGGTAAGTTAATAAGCTCCATCAACATGCCATTTGTTGTAACCTCAAATGCATGACCTCTGCTATCCACTAAAATCCCCATAGCAGAATCACCAGGGACTGTTGGTAAGACAGCCCTAGCTCCCTTAAGCCACTCGCATAACTCCAAAATATACTTTCCGTCTCCAGCACCGGCATATGCTACGAGACCTTTGATATCAACGCCGGAATGCTTACGTGCAGCAACGCCTAACTCAAATACTGAAATCTTCTCTACAGCCACCCATATCCATCCATTCCAGGATGCCCTATCGGTAGCAAGAGTAATACCATCAAATGCAATTGTTGTCATTATTAAGTCTCCTATTTTCAGTTATCATTTGCGGCAATTGAGTTATTGAATACAGCAGATCTTATGATAGCAGCAGTATTCTCAAGAATCTCAATGACAATAAACGGTGTTACCGAAACTGTCGACTTTTTATATCGTTTGTAAAAGGCAAATATTTTAGCCATTTGTAATAACGTTCCTTTCTCTGGAATATGATAACCAGGTATCCATTGCTTTCAGTTTGTCATCATACGCTTCGCCCCTGAACCTCACAGATGCAAGCACAGATACAGCAGTTAACTGTGACATTTCTTCTTCTAACCTTTCGAAGTTAGTCATACATGTACCCGGCCCACTGTCGTTACTACCAAAACGTAAACATTTTGAGGCTGCTTGAACAACCTCAGCCGCCTCTTCCATTAAACAGATTAAATAATAGTTGCTCTCTTTCAAAATACCTCCAATCAGTGTACATCATACCATGTATTTCCAATCTTACCACTACCATCCATGATCTCAATACCATATAGTGCAGGCCCATCATGGAAGGACTTCTTTCCAATCTCTGCAGCTCGTTCGGCAAACTCTTCAGGTACTTGGAAATCTATCTCATCATGATAGAAAATACAAGGCTCCCATGGGATATTTTCCGCTTCAAGTTCTTGTACAGTGAGCATGAGTGCTGTGGCGCATGTAATCTTTTCGGTTGCTTGCAACAAATACACCAATAGCTTGTGAAAAGAATCTACATAAATACGTGTACCAACTAGTGAAACAATATAGCCGTCACCATACTGTGAAGTTTTGCCATACGTATTTTTTAATTTTGTAATTAGCTGCTCAAAACCTGGAACTTTTTTTAAGAATCCGAGTCTCAATTTTTTACCGTTTGCCTCATCAATTGTATTGAATAAGTAGCTCCATAGCTTGCCGCCTGATGCTCCAAATAGGAATGCGTATAGTACACGTTTGGCTGCAGCACGCGGAACTACATGTTTAATACCCATCTCGCTTAGGACCTCTGTTAAGGCATCTGCATTATACTGGTGAATATCTCCAGTGAGCAGTGTGTTTATAAAGACAGGGTCTTTCAGATAGTGTGCTAAACCACGTGCTTGATTTCCCGATGAGTCACAGCCGATTAGTTTCCAACCCGGTTTGCATTTAAACAGGGAACGCATTTCATGACCCCATTTACTGTCAGGGGAGGGCACGTTTACAATAACGCGATGTCTTGCGCGCATGCTAGGTGTACCAATTACAATACACTCCCCGTGTAGATTTCCATTAGTATCTACGTTTTCAATCCAAGTTTTTAGATTACTATGGCGGGATTTCGTGGTTAAGAAGTCCGTATAGAGTTTGCCATCACCCCCTAAGAACTCGATACTATCCTCTGTTATTTTTGGGGATGTCTTTTCATTCTTACCAGTCATTTCATTTCGCTTATAATTCCATTGGGTGGGGACCCAATTGTTTCTATAGAGAAATGTTTTGACATCCATAACTGAATCTAGGCTAAGTCGTTCGAATGTAACACGACAATACTCACCAACAATTGGTCGATAAACATCTTCATCAGCCCCTAGCCAAGCTTCTATACCGAACCAGTTGGCTGTATGTTGATCATAGCATCCATTCTTAATCCACTTAGGTCTTTTGATGGCTACTTCACCTTTAACCTTATCTACTGCAACTGTCTTCCAGCCCAATTTACTATTTAGCGTTTCATATGCAATAGCCATTTCATCGGCTAATGTCTGTGACAATGCAATAGCAGATTCCTTGTCAAATGGCCAGCCAACTAGCTCACAACGTGATACCCACTTAGCAGCGGCATGTTCAGCTTTCAGATATGTTGCTACTAACTTATTATGCTTGTAAGCAATATTAAATTCCTGCATTAGTGTAGTGTAGACCCCAATATTCACAGCGGTGTCTTGCACACAATAATCTACCATTTCTGCATGGAACTGCTTGAACTCTGCACCAGCGGGATCATTAAAACTAATCAGTTCGAGTTCAATTGCTCGTTCACGCCAATTTGTTTTGAGTACACCTAATGATTCGCCCCATATACCGAGGCTATGACCTGCAGTACCAAAGCGTTTATAATTCAGGACCTGCGACAGAATTAGCGTATCCCGTACTTTGCAGGTGTTTGGTAGCTTGTACTTGAACAGCTTCTCGAGAGCAGCAAGGTCAAAGCCAAGGATATTGTGACCTGCAATATTATCTGCACTATCTAGAATGGCCTTCCATGACAGATCCCCCTCAAGATAGGCAGTTGCCTGATTGGTTTCTATATTGCGCAGTACGATACACCACATTCGTGTGCACTCCAATAGCAGGCCATCTGTTTCGATATCTACAATATATCCTGACATAACTAACTCTGCAAGATAGTGTCAATATCCCTAACACGTATTGGCTTGTTACCATTTTTAATATATGCTACAAGAAACTTTAAGTACCATAATGCTTTTTCAGATTCTTGCAGTTCATCATCCTTCTTACCACTTCGATCGAGATATTTACGAATCTGGAGCTCCACAGCCGCTTTAAAGCAGTCTGTGTTACGGTAGTGGGGCAGGTATTGCATGACTTCAAGCCATTGCAATTTGCAGACCATTTCAGAAGAGTCGATAGTTATATAATCCTGATAGTGTGGCGGGTTAATAATCTCTTTAGCCTTCAGCATTAGCGGCTCTAACGGATCCCACGCAAGTTTTGGATTTTTTGGAGTACCTTCAGGTGTTGCATTTGATGTATTTGATAGTACGGAATCAGTATCATACCACTGAAAGTACCTGGCGCGAGCCTCCATCCATTCCGCAAAGTCATCTTCCTTGTAAAACATATAAACCGTATTGGTTTTTAAATCCCTAATTTTGAGTGATGAGTTGTCAACCCACTTGAACTCATGCAATGCTACTGTAACAGGTGTATACAGACCATTTATACTATAACTTACCTCATACCTACTCATTTCGTATCCCCATTATCAAATTTATTTTGTTCTTCGAATGGTAGAATGTACTTTTTGTATATCTCGTGTTTGACAGTCTCCACGGCCCCGACTACATCATTGTAAGATGTTGGATGATCTCGAATAAAGGTTTCAGCAAGAGTCAGGATAGCGTATCCCAACTCTCGGCTGTCCTTAAATTTACAATCACCAATTGCAAACAAATCAATAGTATTTCTTTGCTTCTTGGTAACGTATGCCATATTAGAATGCTACATCGTCGTCATCAGAGGGCTCAATCGTTTCGCTATCTTGTTCAATATCAAAGCCAGGATCTCTTTGTTTAAACTCGAATACAATATGCTTCTTAACCAAAATTTCTTGAAGTGTAAGCTTCACACCTTCTTTTTTCTTGTACTCATATGTAGAGGCCCAGGCATTAATATCACAAATACTTCCATTTCCTAATGTTTTTCGTGCCTCAGAATCTTCTACAAGCTTGCCGTTACTGACCTTATACACCTTTACCTTTGTATTTTCAGTTGCATCTGGCCGTGTAGCGCGGCGCTGCAATTGAAGAAACCAGCACTCGCGACGTGGTGGTTCACCAGTCTCAGCATCTCCATCAACTGCTTCTTGATGCTTAACTTCTGGAACTCTATACGTTTTCTTAGTGTTGTCATACAGCTCTTCTGAAAGTTTCTTAAGCGCCTCTTTCCAAGATTTTGCAACATTTGAATCATACGTTACAGCTTGAATCTTCCAGACACCGCCTTCCTCAAATTTTGTGTCTGGTGTTTCGAGACGGGCATAGCGTACCTCAACATTCTTAAGCTTAAACATTTCACCGATATTTGACATTTATTTTCCTTAGTTTGGGTTAATTTAACAGGTTTCTATAGTGCTATTTTTCAAATGCGTTGTCCCACTCCTCTCTTGTTATTCCTGTCATAACGAATTCCCGTTGGTCTGCGTCTAGTGCTGGTAGTGCAACTTGAATAGGTAGTTTACCAGTTCTCCAGTTCTCAATCTCTGTGGGCGTCACAGGTAATTCCATTTCAGATGTATTACCTGTAATAAGTGATTTCATTCTTAATATCATATTAATCCTAGTAGAAATACCCGTAATCAAACATCTCGGTTCGAATACAATTAAGGTAGAGAAGATCTTCAAAGGCACCCTTCGCCATTTGTCTACGTTTGTACTCAACAAGCTCACTTACACTGAAATACAAATCAACGTAGATGTCTGATGTAGTAACAGCACCAATTATGCTAGGCACCTCGGAGTGCATAACATCACACTGAGTTGCTTCGTTTAATAGTGATACAATATTCACGCGAATTTTTATAAACGCATTTAGACTAGGTATGTCATATAACATACGATACAAACCGCCAATTTTCAAAACAAAGCCGTCAGAAATTAGTGTATCATTATTGAGTGGCTCACCTTTTGAGTCCAACTCAATATGGTACTCAGTTAATGGAGATTGATAGTAAATGGAAATCGGATCATGCTTCTTAAGATACTCATCTGTAGGAGGTGTCCAAAATTCTAAACTGTCCTGCAATGTTACTGGCAAATGTGGGGAGTTGCTAAAGATTGTTCCAGTAAGTTCTGGTGGCATTGTTATGCTAAGCGTTGCGTCAGACAGCTCAATGATTTCACAGTCTTCCGGTAACACTAAAAACTTTGTGTTTGCATTTAAGAAGTAACCAGGGGCCAGGTTATCTGCATCCTCACGATCATAGTATGCGTGATTCCGAACCCACTGAACTGTTTCGTACGAATCGTGGTCAATGTATATCATATATTTTAAACCCCTTTTTGGTTAATTTAAATGCATGTAGCCGTTCAATAAGCGGTCGCATACCGCTGAAAAGACTTTTGTCTGACTGCTCTAGCCGCGTCGCCTCTCTCGACTTTAATTTCTGAAGTACAAGTTGTTTATTTTCCGTGTTCACTGCGTGTATTCCGTGCGCATCAATGTAAAGCCTGTCAATATCATACTGAGCATTTCCAATAAACAAGTCCGCACTTTTGTCATCAGCTGTATAAATTAAATGTAAATTGTGTCCTCCTTTTTTAGATTTACATAATCGATAGTGTACTCGTGAATCTGTAGGCATCATTAATTCAGAAACAATATAATTGTTTGATAACCATCTATTGAAGAAAATATTATAAAGCGGGTCATTTTGTACGTCCTGAAATACAGCATCGATATCATGATACGTAGCAAACTTACTGGGTGCTATAAGATGCTGCATAGCCCCACCAATAATTCTGGCATTTGCTTTAAGCAGCTGATCGATAACTACTTCCCCAGACAGCATCAGCTGGCTTCCATGACACTGTACGTCATTAAGTAAATACTGGCCATTTAAACAAACCTTTTTAGATAGAAAGATAAGCTCACCATTTGCGCACTCAAAAAGCGCCTCTAAGTCTACGTCCCAGACACTGTTAATATCCTCTCTTAAAATAAGTTTCAAACCTAGTTTCTTTTGCAGTGACAACCATTCAGGTATCCAACCCACCAATTCAGATGTTGGTAGTGGTGGCATAACCAGTGAGCATTCTACCTGAATGCCTGCCCACAGATGCCGATATTTTACAATATCTCTGGCTGATTCATTATCTAGCGAAATAGACACATGGTCATAAAGCCCAATTACTGCTGATATTTCTTTAACCTCTCGCGTAATGATTCGGGATAATACTCCAGCTGACTTGATCTGTAACGCTAGTTTTTGAATATTAGTCCAGTTCGTTGGGACATCAAACAGAGGGTCACCGCCGCCAGAGACAGTGATAAACTTACAGTTATTGATGATAGCGTCCCCTATGAACGTCTCTATCCGTTCGCTATTCGGAGCACCATGTGGCAATAGTGTGTGTGTTTTCCAATTGCAGTAAGAACATCGCCGCGAGCAACCAAAGTCAGTATCGGACCAATTAACAAGAATGCTATAGTTGCTGTGCATCGCATCAACAAACTTCAAGTTGTATACAGATGGATAATACATACCAGTACTTGTTACAACTTTTCCTGAGGATGCCGGATGCTTTGGTGGTAATACACGCTTGAGTACATCTGTATTTCCTCTGAAGTCAATTACAGAATCGCCGACTCTAAAAACCTTTCCGTGCTTATCGACTAACCTAACAGAATGCATAATCACTCTCCAGTATTTGTGAAACATCTAATGAGCCTAGCTGTAATGAATCTGGTGGTACACCAATTTGATTGAATATATTTTGTAAGGGATCATTCGCATATAGCTCAACAAAAGCTTCACGTACAGCCACGAATAACTCAGGTACATCAGCCAGCAATGCGCCGTAAGAATCATGAATCGTGCTGACAGGAAATTTGCACTTATCAATAGTTATCATAAGGTGCGCAGCATCTAAGCTGTGTACAATATTCGGAGCAGCACCAGATGCCTGTTTACGCAGTGATGGTGTTGTATCTTCGATATGGCAGATCCTAAGTTGGAACGTATTTTTATAATATCCAGTACTCTGAATTTCACCTTCTGGTGGGCCGTACTGAATATACAATTTTTTAACCCGTCCTTCCACGTAGTGTTGTACTACTGGGAAGTTTGTTACAGGTACATCCCAACTTAAGAACACTCCATTATCTGCTGCACGCTGGCCTGCTGCTTCAAACAGTGTGAGTAACTGCATAGGCTTCTGCAAGGATTTTCTACAGTCATCGTATACTAGTCTGCCCAACCATGAACCCCAGCGATGCTCCATGTACAGTAGTAAGTCGATACCATGTTTGCGTGCATCGTCAATCTGCTGCTGTCCGAGACCGTATGCAGTACCCCCATAAGGGATCGTCATCACATTTCGTTTAATAACCTTTCTACGCTCTTTTGCATCCACTACACGATTCCAAAATACGACACATGTGTTGTCCATTAGAACAGGCTGGGATGTTTTTAGCTTTTGTAAATCTTTTAACATATCCAGTCGCCTTGCCGATCTTGGCATTGCTTCATTTATTTGTTTTTTGATATCAACTATGGTGTCGATAAATTTCTCATAGATGACAAGCTGTTCTGGTGATATTTTTTGCATATGCTCGGCTATTGCATTCCAGGCGTGTTCTGCAACATACATGTACAAGTCGCCTGGCAACGGTAGTGGGACTAGGTTTACATGTCTAGCGGTGACTTCATCTTTAGATAATGCGGCGAGATGCTGACTACCATTATTGCTGCCATCAATATATGCTTCCATGTGTGACTCGTAGCCATAGTCCTCAGAGTGGTCTGCACCATCTGTGCTTTCACGAAGTCCTTGCCAAATCCTGAGATTATATAGCTCGTGACAGCCTGCAAGGAATTGCCAGGGGCTATCGGCCTGCATCCAGCCTTGATTTACCTTTGGATGTTCTGCATAGGAGAGTAATATCTCCTCATTATCGAGCCCCCATAAGACTCTCTCTCTAAGCGGTATCTTATCTGTTTTGAGTCCATCACTTCTTCCAGCATCACCTGCCCAGTTATTAGCAATTGAAATAAGCAACCAAACAAATCCTTGCTCTCCAATAGGTTTTTTGTCGGCGCGGCATAGCAGACCTTTTGCGAGGTCTGTCCCCTGTTCATTAAGGTAAGCTGTAGCCGCGTAACGCCGGCCTCGGAAGTCATAGCTATACATATGGTAGAATATTTTTCCAAGATATCTACTGGCCATATCCGATATGATTTTTGCTTCTCGTATCTTGGATTGTTTAGCTTCTGCATTTTGCATCTCCCATATGCCTGAAAACGCATCTGTTTTGTTTCTAAAAGCCCACAAGTGTAAATCATAAATATACTGATTTATTTGCCAACCGACTTTTTGTGCACGGTTTATTGATGAGAATACGAGCGGTTGAGCTTCAGGGCTTAGTCGTCCAATAACATCCGTATTTCGTGTCTTTACTAACTTCAATCCACTCTCATGCTTAAAGCTTACCCAATCGGCAGGCGGTGTCAATGCCGGTAATTTTTCAGTACGCTTAGCAGGTATGCTACCCCATAGTGCACTAAGCACATCTTCATTTAGAACCTCTACAATATATTGTGCATGGCCATTCTCACCATCACTCTTTCTAGCGCGAATGATACCTGCTTCTTCAAACGAATATAATACAAATGCGCCTCCCTTTGCCGCGAGTGAAGAATCTTTCTTAAGCTTATAATGGTCACGAATTGCATGGCCTATTGCTGTAACTGTTTCAGCCATTGCAGGCTGACGCTTTTTGATACCTTTCACACGCGAGTATAAGAATACCGGAGCGATTGATATCTCAACGATTTCTACGGAAGAAAACTTTTTTAAGTATTTCAAGGGATTGCGCCCCACGATTTCTGTTCGTAGCCGTCTTTCTATTGAATCGATTAATTTTTGTTTTACCGATTTCATTGCTAGCTTTCAAATAATTCTTACATGCTCTTGTAAGAGTGTTATGAATAATGCGGTAATCAATAGCGTACTTAGTGGGATCATATTAATAAAAAGTAATATCGCCGCCAAAAAGATTACTTGCACAATGAGTTTTTCCATATTTATTATTATTATTTTGAAAAAAAGAAACAACAATAGATTGGATTAGCCCGAAGGCCAACCCAATCTATTCTACACGCTGCCGTTCAATACCATACTCTAATTTCAATTGTCTTACTTTTCTTGAGGCTTCTTTTGATATAAAAACTGGACTCGCATACCCCCGCATGTACACCTTTACAACCAATTCATGTGAAAGCAGCGAGCCAGCATAGTTTACAGCACAGTCTTCAACTATCAGATCGTCAAGCTGTACAAGCGCTACCATCTGGCGGTACTGCTGCGGAATGAACAGTCTGCTTGTCGCTATCGGCGCTGCTGTTGGGGGATACCACCCCCTCAGTTCCAGTTCCATATACCTCCCCATACAACTTGAAAGTTACCAGCGTAAACAGGCCTGCAATAAAACTAAGGCTTGCAGCAGCCATAATTGAAATGCCGCCTGTAATTGAAGCAATCAGAAACATAAGCCCTAACATTGCAAGCACTGCCTGCGTTCCGATTACCACATAGAATGACGCCATTTTGATAAGTTCCGCATTCTTTTTCATAGCAAACTCCTTGGTTAGATTGATTTCGAGGGTACAACGGCCTTGCATTGAAGGGCAGTATTAAGGTCTTCAAAGTCCTTCATTAGGCCTTTTGTGAACCACTGCATGGCAAGAAGTGCTACCACCCACAATGCAATGTATGCAGAGTAAAGCATAAGACCGATCATGATAGCTTTCATCACTAGGTCTGCTGATACTAGGATTACACCTCCGATTGCTGGTGCTTGAAGTACCATCAGGCCAAGCAACAGAATTGGGACGAGGCGGCAGAGGTCCCAGAAGGCTTTCAAGATCATTTTGATAATTTCGGATAGTGTTTTCATTTGAGGCTCCTATAAAATAAAAAGAAAAATACTTAAAGATAAAAAGACTACTACAAAAAAGAAAATAGCCGAAAGTGTTATACTTAGCGCATTAGACCATTTATACTGTTGCTTCTCGATAATTGCGATAAGTACCAGCAGGCATACAAGACCTGTTAATATTATTAACATATTCGTCTGCTACTACAGGTATTCAAACAGCTGTTCCGCCACAGCATCGATATCACTATCTTCACTGTGAGTATCCACAACCTCTTGTGGGGCTGCATTTACATGAACAATTTCATCATTTTCCGGCATGATAATCTCCTTTATAACGGTTAATTGAAATACTGCAAGGTACTGCATCCAGCTGCGAAAAGATAATTTCCAATGCTTCATGATACGAGGCGACCGCCATGCTGTATTTCTTAATACTTCCAGTACGCATAACAATTTTTACACTGAACATTTTTGGTCTCCTTTAATTAGACTTCAGTTTAATTGGCGGCTAGCTTTCCTTACTTTATTCTTCCCACAACTGCAGATAACTCCGCTTGAGTTTATTACCTTCAGGCTACCAATGCACCATAGAAGTTTTCACTTCATCTTTTACCAAATTACGCGAATACCCAGTGCGGAGTATTCGTATAGACTATTTCTTACCATACCGCCTGCCAGTGATACTTAGATATAACACTAAGTTCTTAACACTTTTATTTAGGCTGTTTAGGTATCCCGTATCTAGTCTTTACCTTTCCCTGCGCTTACGCTTATCTTCTTCACACTTTAATGCACATTAGCAAACCATTACTGGCGGTTACGACTAAATGCTATAAGACTTTAATGCTCATTAGCAAACAGGGCTTGGCTCGGTGTTGGCATACTCATATATTTACAGATTGCACTTATTCCTAAGTGTCATTGAGTTAAGCGTTCACCGAATTTACGGAAATACAATAATTGACTATCTACTCTACTCCTATTACTTTGGAGACCCACTCCGGTTTCCCGGCTATGGCTTAACCTTGAAGTCTAACCCAATCCGTTACGGATGCTCCGCTTCGGCTATAAGGATTTACTTGTCATCAATTACTTAAAGGTTGTAGGGCTTACTAACAACCTTTATATCACTAGCGTCTTTCGATTGAGTTGTTACGCCTCTAATCTGACGGACATCCGAGTTTCTCTCACGGATTTAATGCGGTTGTCAGCTACCGTCGATACAGATAACTTTTGTCCTTGACTACCAACTCATTTTCGCTAGTGGGCTTTCATTATAACATTACAATCCATACATATGATAGACATTATCATATAAGATACCTAGTTTTCCGCAGCGTCCTCTGCTGTTCTTTTCAGGTACTCTGTCAAATCGATTCTCTGAATGATATGTTTAAGCTGGTAAGCCTCAAAAGTGTTGTCATTATCTACTGTCGAGATTACCTTGGCAATGCTGATCTCACGTCTTGCTGGCACTGCAACGAAATCCCCAGGCATTAAGTTATCAGAAGCCTTACATAGATACGTATAGTTACCTGTACCGCCCGAAAAACGCACGATTACTTTCATAGCATACTCCCAATAATAATTGCAAATAAGATTGTGAATGATGTAATATGCAGAATTCCCGCATATCGCGTAGCTGCTATAATGCCATACGAATTTCTCAGAATGAAGTGCTGTTCAGCAGCATACCAGAAATAAAGAGCTATGCCTGCTTGGATAACAGCTGTACTGAGTAGCAAGATTAGAAAAAATGTAGAACTAACCATTATAAACTCTCCGAATTAACCAACGATGGTTGTCACGTACAAGCCAGTACGAACCTCTCCAAATATTTATACAGGAGATCTGAAACCAGGTATGTGAACTTAATTTAAACCGCTTACCGTTACGTGTAATACCTGTTGCTAAGTAACTGTCTGTTTCTAACTCTTGCCAACGCTTTACCCCTCGTGGTGCAGTTCTATCAAACGGACTCATAGCTGTCGACCTTAACAACAGACGATACATGGAAAAGCTGTGTATCGACTTTAAACTTAGTTTGACATTGTGTGCATACAAACGGTGCATGACGATTTATTCCCAGTATAACGTTAATGGGCGCTTCTGTGAGACTCTTATATGTATGCATCTCACAAGGCCCACTTTTACTTTGTGCATATTGTGGAGCAGCACATTCAGGGCAATACAACAGTACAGAATCATAGCAGCTCATAATTTTCTCCTGAGATTGAAAATTCAACTAATTGTATAAGTTCAATGTTGGACATAGCATTGATTATTACTTTTAACTCACTATTTGACAAATCCTTATACACACGAGACCGACGAAGTGCTCTCAAGCACATATCCAGAAGTGATTCTTTCATATACATCTCCTTTTATCAAATAAGGCCAACCTATGGGGTACGAGGCTGGTGGTCTTGAAGTACTCACAGGATAAGATAGCCTAGTAATTCTCATTTCAGATTTATAGGGATACCTATCCAGTGAGCAGCTTACACTATATCCATTGGCTGTAATGGTATTTCCTTTGTAACAAAATTGCGTTTTAGCTGAGTTTTTAAATCTGCTATTGAATAGAAGAATGCGTATTTGCCACCATCAGTTGCTTCATACGCAAGCTTCCTCGCTTTTTTAAAATCAGGCTCCTCAATAATACTATAGCAACCTAACAAATTATTGCCATACGTTATAAAGTAAGAGCCCTTATTATCTTCTTTAATTGTCATAATAACCAATCTTATCGACGGAGGGTAGTTCTCCAATTCTACCAAAATTATAACGGTATGCATTGCGTTGCTCACCTACATATGCACCGAACCTATTCTTAGCATTCTGTGTACACACATATATCCATGAGAAGAATAGCTCATAATCATGAATCCACCAACTCTTCCCGCGATTTTCGCAATGTATAACAGCAGAGTACGGGTCAAAGAAATTAGTGGTATTTCGGATATGATTCTCAACATCTTCAGTACTGATGGCTGGTGAGAACTGTGCTGCGGCCATCTGTTCAGCTGTTGGTGCTTCTGATTGAAATGATGTGTTGGTTGCACACCCCATCATGAGAAGTACCACAAATACAATAGCTGTTTTCATTTAAGTCTCCTTTAAATGTTTTGACGATATCTTAGATTTGCGCCTCTCCCTACAAGATAGCCATCAAGAAATAAACGCAAGTCCATCTTTATTGCCTCTTCTTGCGGGATTCCTAGTGACACAACGATACGTAAAAGCTCACTACGTTTCTCGCGGCCTTCAACAGACAACCTACGAAGTCCAGCAAGTAGATCTGCAATATCACCATCGCTTACGGAATCTATACTCATAACTTCCTCCAAGTAACATCAATCACACCACAGTACTCACTACGCGTATGTATTACAAAACCCTTACGCTTCATCATGTGGATTGCCTTACGTAACAAAAATTCACTCGTAAAACGTTGGACAGTATCCATTATAACCTCCTCATAAATTAGCAGATTTTTCTTTTGGAAGTTTATCAAGATTTCCATAAATGAAATCGGTCTTCTTACTCAATTCCGCGTACTTATGTAAAAAAGCTTTTTCCAAAGTAGCCCTAGCCTCGCTTGCATCAGGTATCACTGCGTCTGGCACTTCCACTACAATGGAGCCAATTGGAAGAATCATCTGCACTTCTGAAATTTCAGCATCACGTTCATAACTGGTACAAGTTACAGTGGCGGGAATGCTAGTATTAAATCGGACAGTATATGTATAATACAAGGTTACTTTCATATTAATCTCCAATTAAGTTGTTAAGCTCTTCAGGTACAGATTCGCCAAATCGGTTGTACAAGGCTACCAAGGCTTTAGCGATTACAACCATGGCATAGTCCGTGAGTACTGTAGTGTGTGATATCCGTTTTTCCAGCTCCCAAACCTCCTTGGATGCTGCGATGCTATGACTCTTTTTCGAAGGCTCCATAATAGCCTTTGGAGCGGTGTGTTTCTGCTTAATTACTGGAATTGCAAGACCTGCAGGTGGCTCTATCTTTAATGCTTTAGACTTCTCCCAAAATGCCTGCATTTCACGCGAGATTGCTTCAGTATCGGCAGTTTCTGCAACAGCCGCCCCATATCGCCTTACAAGGAAACTATAGTACATAGCTGCAGCCTCCGCTGAGTGGAATCCATATCGCCTGTGCGTAATCTTGTCTACCGTAAACGATGCTAACCAACTCTTTTTTTTAGAATACCAAGACACGCCCTTATACCCTGACCGATTATTTGCAGGAATGGGACAACGTTGTCGCTGCTCTGACCTCGTTACCAACACCAAATTATCCGGTGTTTCTCTTGGATCCATGAGGTTCTTATGCATCACATGCATACCCTTTGGAATAGGGCCTATTGTCATTAAGTAGATAGCCCTAGCCCTTGGGATAGAAGCTTTATTAGGCAGGATGCCAAAAATAGGGACAACCGGCTTTCTATTACTGTTCTTATATGAAGCTGAGCCTACAACAGTTCCTGCACGTTTCCCAAAGTTATAATACAGCAATCCATCGCGGTATGTATACTTTTTAAGAAGCGCAGCCCTTAAGATTTCTTGCTCTTCTTCAGTTTCAACATCAGCACTGACATATGTCATATAGCCTCCAGTAATTAACGATAGATTATTCTATCATATAAGATACCTGATTTTCCGCAACTTAATTTTTATGCAAGATAAAGGCCCACTCAAAATTGCCGGTTGATACTCCCGCCATCCCGCCTCACTTTTTGCTCCCCTGCGCTCCGTCTCGCACCACTGTGAGCCAACCTGCAGCGCACTCCCAACCCGAACTACCATGCAACACAAGGTAGCACCCAACACTACCATATAACATATGGGAGGTTATCCCGTTAAATTAACCCAGAGGGAACCATGCGAAACACACATGGAACCAAACACAACCTTAATTATAACCTAAAGGAATTACTTAAGGAATAACCTAAAGGTTAAGCCTCAAAGAATTAACATGAATTGCTATTGATGTTTAAGAATAGCTCTTAAGAATAACAACATAAACACTAATATCTTTAAGAATAACCTAAAGGTTATTGTTGTTAATGATAGTAACATAAACAATAATAGCTTTAAGAAGAACCTACAAGAATTGATTAAACTATAATCCCAAGTATTCAGTCTAAACTTTGGAATTAAAGAATTAGTATGTATTGTTATTATTTTAAATAATATAACTAATAACAATTAACTTAAATACTATTGCTGATAATGAATAATTTAAGTATAACCTAAAGGTTATAATATAGCTTACGGCAATATGCTATGTCTGATGCTTTTACAATTTTGAAAAGGCTTGAAACATAACGTATTTTCGAAATTATTAAAAATGGTAAATTATAGACTATGAATAATCTACGTCCTCCCTTAGACACACCTGAAGTGTTAGATGAGAATGGTCAACATATAGACCCACTTCCCGAACCAGAGTTCGAAAAACCTGATTACGATCGTATTCAAGACTTAAGTAAAGTCCCTAAGACAAAGAAGTCTTATGGTAAGGATATGCATCGTTTCTGTAAGACTAGCCTGCGTAAACTCGCACAACTTAGCTTTGACCCTCTTGAAGAGATGGTTGACCAATATCGTAGCATTGAACGTGCTAGACGAAGACTTCTCTTCAATATGGAAACTGGATCACGTAAAGAGAAGTATAACGGTGTAGAACATGCTGCACTATTAGCCTCTCAAGTTAGTATCCTAAATACTCTTGTTAGATACGGTTATGCTCGTGTACCTGAGTCTGTTGAAATCTCAAGTATTCCAGTACGTCCTGTAATGATTCAATTAACAGATGAGCTTATTACAGACCTTGCAACTGATGCTTTAAATACTGTTACTGAAGAGCAGATCAGAGAGCATACAGGCCCTATGGTTTCAGTAGCTCCGGAGAAGAAATCATGATGTTTATTGCAGCAGGTAGCTTTAATGAAGCCAAATTTTATGCTAAAGATGAACCATTTACATACGTGAATAGCCTTAGACAACTGCTAGGCGTGCCTTATGACCTTCGAGTACTAAATGTTGTAGGTACATGGGCTTCACATCAAGATACACGTAGCTGTGTGTTTGAAGCAGAAGACCATGGTTGGCAGATTGTGCATTGGGACTCATAATGTCTATTGTTCTACACCCAGGTCAATCACAGGTATTTAGAGAAGTCTTCATAAAGAAGCAACATCGTTTCTTCACGTGTGTTTGTAGCCGGGGTTGGGGCAAATCATTCTTTGCGGCTGTTGCTGCCAGTAATGCTGTTGCAGAACTGATAGACCTTTCTGAATACGTTCCTAATAAAGTTGTATACGTTATTGCACCCACTTATGATCAAGTTACTGATATTTATTATCCTCTTCTTTCGCAAGAACTTGGGATGGCTGATTATGCCATTAAGCATTCTAGAGATACTGGTAGGTTTCTCTTCCACAATACTGTTGAATTAAGACTCATATCATATGAAGCGATTGAGCGTCTTCGTGGTAAAGGTGCTTACTTTGTTGTAATGGATGAGATTCGTGATTGGACAAAAGGTATTGGTGCTAAGGCTGCTTGGGAAGAGATTATTCAACCTTGCGTAGCTACTCGCTGGAGTCCAATGATTGCTAAGCGGCATCGTGCTGTATCTGCTGGTCGGGCTATTGCAATCAGCACACCGAAAGGTTATGACTTCTTGTATGATATGTTTCATTTCCAAGAGCAAGATAGCAATTGGAAAAGCTTCCATTTTGATTACAAGACCAGTCCGTACTTAGACCCTGTAGAAATCGAGAGAATTAGACATACAATTGACCCACTCTCCTTTGCCAGGGAGTATATGGCATCGTTTGAAGAGTCAGGTAATTCTGTGTTTTATTGCTTTGATAGAAAGACCCATGTTACTGATCAAGTACCGCCATTGCAAGATTGGGAAGACGTGCATATTGGTATTGACTTTAACGTAGGAATTCAAGCATCGTCTGTATTTGCACTACGTGGGAATCAGATGCACTTTGTCGATGAATTCAAAGGACACCCCGATACGGAAACTCTAGCTCAGGCTATTATTGGAAGATATCAGTCTTCAGATTCTCAGAAGAAGCGCAAAATATATGCGTATCCAGATCCGACAGGTAGATCACGTAAGTCATCTGCTATGGTAGGTGTGACTGATTTCTCTATTTTAGAAAGTCACGGTATTGCTACCCTGGCTCATAGTAAATCACCAGCAATTGTTGATAGCGTTGCAGCTGTTAATCGAAAATTGAAAACAGCAGCTGGTGAAGTAGATCTTTATGTACACCCTCGCTGTCAGGGTTTAATCATTTCACTGGAGCGAACTTGTTGGGTGGATAATAACCCAAATGCTGCTGTTATCGATAAGTCTCAGGGTGTTGAGCACTTCTCAGATGGTGTACGCTATGCTACAGAGTTTCTATTCCCTGTGCTGGCTGGTACTAAGGTAACATCACGCGGATTTAAGTTCTAGGAGTTACCATGCTAAGATACTTTAAGAATATTTTAATTGGGATAGATCAGCTTATTAATACTTTATTCCTGGGTGATCCAGATGAAACAATCAGCTCACGTACTGGTAAGTATATTCGTGCTAACAGTGGTAGCTGGTTTGCAGCAAGACTTAATGCTTTCCTCAATTTCTTCCAAGATGACCATAGTTTAAAGTCTATTGAAGATGATGAGGGTAGGAATGCAATAATCAGGAATCTAAATAAATGAGATTATACATTCTGGTTAGATGCCGAATTTGTGGCATGGAGCAATATGTGAAGAATAATCGTAGATGTTTTTCATGTGGTAGCCGCATTTAAAGTTTTTTCTGATGCGCCATACGGTGCATCGGAAAGTATTTTTCAATCAAAAAGAGGTTAATATGGCACGCCAGACTATTACAGCAAAGACAATCGATCCAGTTTCTGACAGCGGCTCAGTAATTTGGTCGATAGTGAAGGGCGAGCAACTAGAATTTCCTGTCACTCTGGATTTTTTAAGTAATGCAGGCATTCCCAATACATATACATACGAGGCTGTTGTCTTAGAGGCTGCTAATGAGCTAGGTAGCACAACAATCCCAAATGCAATCCAGCCTTCCGGCATACAAACACCACTAGTTGTACGAGTCCCTCTCGAACGTGGGGCTTGGGTGGCTGGTACCGCGTATAACCGCGAGGATGTTGTATTCTATAATGAAGTTTATTACAAACTTGCGCTGGGGACTGCCCGCGTAAACTCGACACCACCCGATATTGATACTGCGTATTGGGAAATATATGTACCCAATAAGGTCTATATACAGCTTCCCGCCAATCTCGGCTCCACATATCTAGTATCACCTTCTGTAGGTGCGCCCGTATACGGTTTCTTGGAACTACGAGTAATAGAACCTAGTGGTGATGTATTTCAACATGCTTGGAAGCCTGTACGTGGTTTAGTTGAATTACTCTTCAGCCCTACAGACCTTGTGCCTGATTGGAATAGCCTCTTGGCGGGTACGCCCGCCGCTGTTGACGGTTCAAATGTAGTAACAGATGTAATCCTTGCTAGCGGTACACTACCTGCTAGTGTTACTACATTAGTTGCAAATTCGCTGATGGGGATTCCTTTAGATACTACTATAAACAAACCTGTTACTGCCGCAAGCCTAAATGGAGGGACACTACCTGCTAGTGTGACTACGATGGCTATCAGCGCAGCCATACCCGACAACGACTCAGACACTTCTGGAGCTACTACCGCCTTTGTTCAATCCCAGATCGCGAACAACAACAACCCAACCGCCATTGCCCAGTCTATAAACATGACAGCAGCATCGAGCGGCTCGAATGG
>Ga0210044_10002480_pt1 | contig 27485 bp, 31 predicted proteins | sample CryGey13umfilter_2_FD_183959 | JGI IMG/M metagenome (GOLD analysis project Ga0210044, IMG submission 183959) | Groundwater microbial communities from aquifer in Utah, USA - Crystal Geyser 4/9/14 3 um filter (SPAdes) (version 2) | ecosystem: Environmental > Aquatic > Deep subsurface >... | reverse complement strand
TGACCTTCTAACTTTGCAAAATATTGGAGATTGTCATGTGAAAGAGAACTTAATTTTACAAGAGGGGTATTGCCTACACGATTTAGAACATCTGTATCAGTAACAGTAGTCATGATAGGATCATTTCACCTTTTTAATTTGAAATGTAATCACATCACCATTTTTAGACATATCTAATAATTCATGACCATTTCTTGTGACCCATCTAGAAATGTCATCTTCAGCAGCAGGGTCATCTGCAGATACAGTGATTATTTCACCAACTTGCATTCTTTCAACTTCAATTTTTGTTCTAAACACAGGCTCAGGACAAAATAATCCAGTCGCATCCAATTTTTTTTCAGTAGATTCAGACATGTGACTGTTTCATAAAGGCGGATTTGTCATATTAAAAGCTATTTCAATATGGGAGAGTATCATAACAAATTAACTTTCCATATGGAGGTTTGGAATATTTAAAGCACATCTAATTTGGTATTTTTTCACAGCATCATAATTTCCTCTAACATCTCTGAAAATATGTTATCAGAGTTTTTTCAAAAAGATTATCTGAAAAGATCTTCATGTGGAGAACGAATTAGCTCATTAATTCCATGTTCTTCAAAATTAAATGAATAGTTACGAATTATTGCAAATGGGCATTTCAGAGATTTCCCCATTACCAATTCAGATGCAGATGCAAGTTCATCAGCAACTGCCAATGCAGTAACCCGTAAAAGTTTATTAAAAGAATCAGGAGTTCCCTCATAATCCAAAACAGGATTTAACCCAGATACACCAATTGCGTGATTAATTTGACCCAGTCTAAATGGACGTCCAAAAGTATCTGAAATTATAACTGCAACATTTTTGTTTGATTGTTCTAAGATTTTCCTCCTTATTCTTTGTGCAGAAACATCAGAATTTATGGGCAATAATGTTGCATATCCTTTCTCAATATTACTTTCATCAACACCAGCATTTGCACAAATAAACCCATGGTGAGTTTCAACTATCAAAATTCCTTTATTCATTCTTACAATTCGTTTTGATTCAGATAAGATCAATTCAACAATTTTAGGATCTTTACAATATTGTGAACCGATACCTTCAGCCAATAAAGAAGGAGTCACAGTAGACAAATCAATTAAACGTCCTTCTTGTTTGGAGATAATTTTTTGAGCAATTACTAAGATATCTCCATCATCTAATTTTTCAGAGTTTAGAACAATATCAGCAATATCATCAGAAGGGACAATTTCTTTTTCAACATGTATTGGGATAATTTCCAAGTAATGTATGTAAAGATAAAGGGCTAAAAAATTGTTTATGCAGGAGGAGTAGTTTCTAATTCAAGTTTATAGTGTTTGTTTATGATATCTAAAATCTTAGAAAGATCTTTTTCTTCCAAGGTGGTTGTAGCCAAATCTTTAACTATATCCTGAGCACGATAAGCAATTCCCAAACCACAGATGTCAAACAATTTTACATCATTTGCACCATCAACGACACAAACGATATCTTCTTTCTTTTCTCCCCATTCTGCGATTTTTATTTTTGCAGCAAGCGATTTGTCAGAAGTGACGGTGATAGATACACCATCAAGTTTACCATCTTTGAATATCAATTCATTAGAGTAAACATGATCTAATCCCAATTCTTTTTGTAATCTTTCCATCATCAAAGTAAATCCGCCAGATACTGCCATCAGTTTCCAGCCAGCTGCTTTTAGCACTCTACATGCTTCCTTTGCGCCAGTCATTATGGGTAATGAGTCAGATACTTCTTGGCAAATTTTTTCATCCAGACCTTTTAGTGCGGCTACTCTTGTTCTAAGTCCTTCTTCCCAGTTGATTTTCCCTTGAATGCCTCGTCTAGTGATTTCCCAAATTTCATCTTGTTTGTTGAGCTTCTCTGCAAGAATAGGCAGATATTCTTCGTCATACAAAACTCCCTCAACATCAAAAATTATCAGCAATAGATTTCTGATTTGGAAAAAAATCGCTAATTATATTAAAGTTTAAACTTTTTTTAGATCTAAAAAACGCTAGTAATAAATCACCGAATGTATTGTGTTAACCATGGGCGAATTAGAACATAAATTCGAAGTGGAGATTGGAGAAAAAGAAGGAAAACAAAAACTCCCAGACGATGTCAAAGAAGAATTAAAGGCATCAGGTATGATGGATGAGAAAGGGAAATTAAAATTAAAAGGCGTAAGTCCAAAAATGCTCAAGAAAATGAAACAAGAGTTTGTTGCATGCCCAGTTTTAAAAGAAGATATTCAATTTATCCAATGTTTTGTGTGTCCAAACTTCCAAAGCAGAGTAATGGGAAAGGTACTTTGTAAGGGAGATCCTCTAAAATAAGATAAAACTGAAATTATCACGAAAGGCTCATTAGTTAAATTAATTCACCGAATTCTAGTTTGGTTAAAGAAGACGTAGGAATTACAGTTGCAAAAGAAGACGATTTTAGTGAATGGTACACTCAAGTCGTACTCAAAGCCAAGCTTGCAGATTATGCTCCAGTGAAAGGATTGATTGTGCTCAGACCAGATGGATATTCCATATGGGAATCATTACGAAGTACGTTTGATAAGAAATTTGCAAAAAATGGAATTAGAAATGGATTTTTGCCAATATTGATTCCGGAATCACTGCTAGGAAAAGAACAAAAACATTTTGCAGGATTTAATCCAGAAGTGTTTTGGGTCACACATTCAGGAACAAATGAAATAGGAGACAGACTTGCATTAAGACCTACATCAGAAACATTAGCATATACATTATATTCAAAATGGATTCAAAGTTGGAGGGATTTACCGTTAAAAATCAATTTTTGGAATACGGCATTAAGAGCAGAAATCAAAGCGACAAAACCATTTCTTAGAACTTCGGAATTTTTGTGGCAAGAAGGGCATACAGTACATAGCACAGAAGAAGAGGCCGAATCAGAAGTTATGAAAATTTTAGAAATTTACAAAAATACTGTTGAAGAAGAACTAGCAATTCCTGTAACAACAGGAAAGAAAAGTGAGAAAGAAAAATTCGTAGGTGCAGTTTACACAACCACAATGGAATCAATTATGCCAGACGGAAAGGCATTACAAATGGGAACATCTCATTTCTTAGGACAAAATTTTTCAAAACCATTTGAAGTAAAATTTGCAGATAAAGACAATGTAGAGCATTTTGCATGGCAAACATCATGGGGAGTCTCGTGGAGACTGATAGGTGCAATGATCATGGTTCACGGGGACAACAAAGGACTTGTATTACCACCTAAAGTTGCACCAATACAAGTTGTAATTGTACCAATTTACAAAAATGATGAAGGAAAAAATATTGTATCATCTAAAGTAGAAGATATCAAAAATGAATTAGAGTTAAAAGAAATCAGAGTTCATGTAGATGATAGAGAAGGACTGTCTCCAGGTTACAAATTTAATGATTGGGAATTAAAAGGAGTTCCATTAAGAATTGAAATAGGTCCTAAAGACATTGAAAAACAAAGCATGATAATTGCAAAAAGATACAACCTTGAAAAAAGTAGTTTGAGTTTTACTGAAATTGAAAAAATTCCTACAATTTTGAATGAAATACAAATAGACATGTTAAAAAATGCTAAAAAACAATCTGAAATTAATACGATAAATATTTCAAACTATGATGAGTTTAAATCAAAAATAGAAAAGGGAGGTTTCTTCAATGCTCCTTGGTGTGGAGAGTTACAATGTGAAGAAAAAATCAAAGAAGAGACAGGTGCAGACATCAGAGTGATTCCATTTGATTGTGAAGATAGAAATCAAAAGTGCATTTACTGTCAAAGTCAAAGTAAAATCATACCAATTTTTGCAAGAGGATATTAAGAAATACACAAACATAATAATAGAAAAAAATAATTTTCTACTAATGGCTTCAAATCAAGAGTTAGAAGTAAACAAAGTACTGTTAGAACAATTCAGAGAGACACGAAGTAGAACATTAGAAATTGTAAAAACTTTAGAAAAAGACGACTTTATCGTACAAACTGCATTTTTTATGAGTCCTCCAAAATGGCACATAGGTCACGTAAGTTGGATTTATGAAACAATTATGAGTAAATTAAACAAAAATTATGAGTTTTATTCAAAAGAATTTTCAGAATATTTGAATTCGTATTATCAACAATTTGGTGTTCCTCACGATAAAGGACTACGAGGGATAGTATCAAGACCAACGACAGATGAGATTTTCCAATATTTCAATACAATTAATCAGAGAATGGAGAAATTCATCATGAATGAAAATCTAAATGAAAATGCAAGAAGTATGATCACAATTGGAATTCATCATGAATGCCAACACCAAGAATTACTAGTGTATGATTTGCAGCATTTGCTTGCAGAGCAATATAGACAGGTTAAAAAAAATGAAATTAAAAAACAGCCAAGGGTTGAAACAAGTACAATTCATGTCAAAGGGGGATTATACACTATGGGATATAATGGGAAAGGATTTTGTTATGATATTGAATTACCAGAACATGTTGTTTATCTAAACGATTACAAAATAGATGAGTTTCCTGTAACAAATCAACAATATCTAGAATTCATGAAAGACGGAGGGTATGAAGAATACAAGTATTGGTTATCCGATGGATGGGAGAAAGTAAAAGCAAACAAATGGAAATCTCCAATGTATTGGGAAGAAATCAATGGCAAATGGCACACAAGAGATTTTTTAGGAATTAGAGAAATCAATCCAAATGAACCAGTTTGCCATGTTAGCTATTATGAAGCAGATGCATATTGTAAATGGGCAAACAAAAGACTTCCAACAGAAGCAGAATGGGAAAAAGCAGCGTGTTGGAATGAAGAAAAACAAGAAAAGACAACATATCCGTGGGGAAACGAAGAACCTACTGAAAACAAATGTAATTTATTAGAATCATATCATTGGGGATGTACAGAGATAGGAACATATCCAGAAGGAAAAAGTCATGCTGGATGTCAGCAAATGATAGGAGACGTATGGGAATGGACTGCATCAGAGTTTACAGGATATCCTGGATTCAGATCAGGCTTTGAGGAATACAATGACAAGTGGTTTACAAATCAAAAAGTTTTGAGAGGGGGTTCTTTTGGTACACCAAAAATATCAATCAGAGGAAGTTATAGGAATTTTTTCAGATTGGATGAACGCTGGTTATTTTCAGGTTTTAGATGTGCCGAAGATATTTAATTTTTAGATGCCAATGTTAATGAAAAATGTTTTTTATCATCCAACCAAACATGATGAATTTTAAATCCAGTACTTGCAAGAAGATTACGAACTTGTGATAAATTAAATTTATGTGAATGTTCAGTATGTATTAATTCATTTTTTTCTAGATGTAGTAAGAGATTTGATTTAGAGACCACTACAGATTGAGATGTAAGAGATTTCAAATACATTTCAACTCTTTGATATTCTTCATTGTAAGTAGAGTAATGAGAAAAGTTATTCAAATCAAAATTAGCTTCAAGTTCATCATTTATTCTAGAAAGTACATTAAGATTGAATTGTGCAGTGATTCCCTGCGAATCATCATATGCGGATTCTAAAATATGTGTCTCTTTTACTAAATCTAATCCGATTAAAAATAGATCATTAGGTTTCATGGTGGAGTTTATTTTTTGTAAAAAGCTTTTTCCTTCATTAGGGGAGAAATTACCAAAGCTAGAACCAAGAAAAATTATTAGATTTTTTTTATCGTCATAATTTTCAAGAAATTCTAATCCGCCTTCATAAGTATCTATAATGCCAGTAATGTGCAAGTTGTCATAATCTTTGAGTAATTGTTCAGAGCTTTCTGCCAAAATTTCGGATATGTCTATTGGGATATACTCTACAGATGCCTGCATTGTTGCGAAAATATCAAGAATTATTCGGGTTTTAACAGAGGCTCCACTTCCAAGTTCAACTAATCTAAAAGTATCATCAAGATACATTGGTAATTCAGTTTGTAAACTTTTTAGTATTGCAATTTCAGTTCTAGTAGGATAATACTCAGGCAACGTACAGATTTGCTCAAATAAATCTGAACCTTTTTTATCATAAAAAAATTTAGGCGTGATAAACTTTGAATTCCTATTGAGGCTAGAATAAATTTCCTCAGCAAAAGTTTTCTCTATTTTACTAGCATGTGGTTTAAAATATTGAAGTTTAGAATCAATAACAAATTTCTTATAATTTAGATCTTTTTGAATTGTGTTACTCAAGTATTAAACAAATCTTTATTTAACATAAATGCGTTGTCCCAAATTTTATGCGTAAATTATATTTCTTGATATACTTCCTCATTGAATAATATTTTGTGAATGAGATACTAAGAGTAGAGCATTTAAGAAAATATTTTATAAAAAAAGGAATGTTTGGATCAAAATCTACAACTGTTAAAGCAACAGATGATGTGTCATTTACATTAAGAAAAGGAGAAGTATTAGTTTTAGCAGGAGAATCAGGTTCTGGAAAATCTACTATTGCAAAATTGATTTTAAAATCTATTCAAGCAGATTCTGGAAAAATATTTTTTGAAGAACAGGAAATTAATAATGAAAAAAAGAGTTTAGAAAAAATTAGAATGAATTGTCAGATGATTCATCAAGACCCATATGACTCAATAAATCCGCGAATGCAAATAGGAGACATAGTATCAGAACCACTTGAAATACACAAAATTGGAAACAAAAAAGAAAGGTCGGAAAGAGTAATAGAAGTATTACAAGAAGTAAAGCTAGAACCTGCTGAAGAAATCATCAATAAATATCCACATATGTTATCAGGAGGGCAAAGACAAAGAGTCGTACTGGCACGAGCACTTGCACTGAAACCAAAAATCATTCTTGCGGATGAACCAGTTTCAATGTTAGATGTTTCGATTAGAGCAGAAATGCTTGAATTGATGCAAGAATTGCAAAAAAAATATGAAATATCATTTATTTACATTACACATGATTTAGCGACAGCCAGATATTTTGGTCAGAGAATAGCAATTTTGTACCTAGGCAAAATTATAGAGATAGGATTGATTAACCAAGTTTTAACAAACCCAAGACATCCATATACTCAAGCATTAATTGATGCAATTTCAGAGCCTGACCCAGAAAACCTACACAAAGAGAGAGAGATCAGAATTAATGAATCTAAGAACATAGATGTGTATCAAGGATGCAGGTTCAGAGCACGTTGTCCTTATGTTGTTGAGAAATGTGATACGGAACCAAATTTAGAAAAGATTGATGATGAACACTATTGCGCATGCCATGTTACATTAGATTAGGAAGTTCTTACAGAAGGCATTCGTTTATCTTTGTAAGTTACAACATGTGAAACTCCGTTCTTTGGGAATACGCCGTAAATCAATTTGGCTTTTTGAATAACAGAATCCTTCAAAGAAACCATGATGAATTGACTTTCTTTAGATCTTTCTTCCAAAATTTTAGCAAGTCTTTCAGAGTTAGGAGCATCAAGATGTGCATCTACCTCATCAAACAAATAGAAAGGAGAGGGTTTTAGCTTTTGCAGAGCTAAAACAAATACAATAGCTGCCAATGTCTTCTCACCACCACTAATTGACGTTGATTCTCTTTTTGGTTTGTTTGGAAATTGAATTAAATAAGATATACCAGAATTAAAGATATCATCTTCGTTTTGCAGTTCTAACCAAGCATTCCCTTCAGTCATTTTATTGAAAATCAAACGAATTTCTTTATCCACTTTATCAAATGCATCCAAAAATGTTTGACGTTTATCTTTTTCAATATCTTCAATGAATTTTACAATGGAATTTCTTTCTGCCTCAAGAGAATTCTTTCTTGTAGACATTGAACGATATCCATAAGAGACTTCCAAGTAGGTTTCGGGAGCTTTTGCATTTAACGCATTAAGTGATGCCAATTCACTAGACAATCCTTGCACGATTGATTCTACATCAAATGTTTCCATGTTTTTATTAAATCCAAACGCAGAGAGAATTTGTTGAAGTTTAGCCTCATTTTCAATTAAATCATGTAAATCACGATTCAAAGAATCAGATTGACGCTCTAGGATACTGATTTGTTTGGTAAGTTCTTTATCTTTTTCTGATAAGATTTTTAGTTTGTCATCAAATTCTTTGAGATGTCCAATAGAAGAACCAGAAGTGGAAATCAATTCTTGTTCTCTTTCCCTCAAAGTTACAAGCACAGTACTTTTAGATTCTTTTTGTTGTTCTAATTCCTGAATTTTTGTTTCTAATTCCTGATATTCTAAATGTAATGAGTTTTCTTCATCTTTAAGACGATTGGATTGAGATTGTTCTCGATTATCTTGAGTTTGAAGAGTTGTTAGCTGCGAAGATTTGTCACGGTATTCATTCATGATGGTAGTGTATAATTTTTCAATTTCAGATTTTTTGACATTGATTCTAGACAGTTCATTTGCAATTCGATCTTGTTCTCCACTAGCATAATTTTCTTCAACGATGGTAATTCGTTGTTGTAATGACTCAACATGGGAATCACATGTACTAACTTCAGATTCAATAACAGTATTTCTTTCAGTTAATTCAGAAATTCTTTGTGTTAATTGTTCTTTCATATTCAAAGCAGATGTGATTCTAGATGTAAGATTAGAGTAATTCTCATTTGTCGAGGTAAGAGAAGTTTTAGATATTGAAAGTCTCTCTTCATAGGATTGAATTGAATCTTCCAATTTTTTTAGAGAGAATTTTTTCTTTAACAAGTATTTTTTAATTATACTAATAGATTGGAATAATCCGTCAATATCACTACTCATTGAAATGAGTTTTGTGAGTTTTGAGATTTTAGAATTAATATCAATGACAACGGTTCCTCCTTTTGCCTCAAAGTATTCTCCATCCAAAGTGACTGATTTGTAGCCTAATTGAGATACATTATAAGCAGATTCTCTATTCTCGGTGAGCACAATATTTCCAAATAGGAATGTTTTGAGGGAAGCATACACAGGATCACATGTCACATAATTTGCAAGAATCCCAATAACACCAGATTCCTTAGGTAATGTAAGCTTGAATTGCGGGATTGCATCAAGAGGGATAATCTTTAGTTTTGGGAGTTTTTTACTTCGAGCAACTTCTGCAATTCCAAGTAGTGTTGCAAAATCTTTGACTACAATTGCTTTAATCCAATCAGAACTTACTGCTAAAACAGAACGTTCGTATTGTTTATCCCAAGAAATCATTTCATAGACTAATCCTTCAATGCCAAGTTTTTCTGCATCCTCTTTTAGTTTAGCAACAGTGTAATCTTCATGCATGAATCCTTTCACAGTTTTTATTTTTGATTCGTATTGATTTGCTGCCTTACTGGATTTTTCTAAAATCAATCCTAATTCATCCATGTCATTGTGAATTTTGGACTTTCTAGCATGTAATTTTTCAATTCTAGATTTTAATTCAGAGATAGATGCAGTATGATTGTTCAGCATGGATTTTAGTTGAGATTGATATCCAGTTAATTGCTCTATGTCTTGTTCTAATTCTTTAAATTTTGTTGCATTTGTGTTGATTTTAATTAAAGATTCTTCTTTTTCATTTTGAATTTTAGACAATTTTAGTTTTGCATCATTGAGTTGACTAGTAAGAGATTTTATTTTATTGTCAATTTCAGATTTTCTAGACGCAGCCTCTGATTGTTCAGTTAAAATTTTATTTCTTTGCGAATCAATTATTTCTAAATCATCATTGATTTTATTTTTCTTGAAATTAGTCTCATCAATAGATTCTCTTATTTTTAGGATTTGTGTATCAATATCACTTCTTGCTTTATCAACATTATCAAGTTCAGATTTAATTTGAGGCATTCTAGAATTGATTTGTTCCAATCTTTTCTTAGATGCAGATATTGCACTGTTGTCAATTTCATATTGTTCCATTGCTGAGCTGATTTCAACATCCAGTGAAGCTTTTGCCTGACTGTAATCATTAGCTTCTGCCATAAGTTTTGTTTTTTCTGTTTCAAGTGTGTTGATTTCAGTCCTCAAAAGAGTTCTTTCACTGTCAAAAGCAGTAATTTCACCTGTTAGTTCAGCAAGAGTGGATTCTTTTGATATTTTTTGGGCAGAGATAATCTTCATTTTATTGGCTGCAGCTATGGCCTTGTATCGATTTAATTCACGCTCCAAAATATCATGACGGAGTTTTTGGTTTCGTTCTTCTTCAAGTTCATCAATTCTTTTTTTAATTTCACCCATTTTTGCAAGTGCAATTTCTAATCGTCTATCGGCTTCATCTAGTTGCTTTACAGATTCTACCTTCTTTTCATCAAAATATGACAAGCCAATCAAATCTTCAATTGTTTTTCTTTTTTCTTCAGATGTGAATTCAGAAATTCTAGTTACCGTTCCTTGTTGAACAGCATTGAGCTGTCCCAAGCCAGCATTTGCCATATCCAATAAATCTAAGATATTACTTCGATTGGTTTGCTTTTTGTTTAGATAGTAAGTGTTCTCTCCGTTTGAATCCATTTCTCTTGTAATTTCTACAGCGTCAGAATCAACTGGGATTTTTCTATCAGAATTATCAAAATGAACACTGGTTCGTGCCAATTTAGGTCCACGTTGATTTCCTTCAATATCATGAATCAAAGATCTCAATTTATCAACGCGCATTACTTTGGGTTTGTTTTCACCCATTGCAAAAATAATGGCATCTAAGATGTTACTTTTACCTGATCCATTTGGACCTGAGATCGATACTAACCCCGGCTCAAATTGGACCGTTGTATTTTTGAACCCAAATGATTTGAAACCAAAGATCTCAACTTTTTTAACATGAACCAATAGCAATAATTTCCCAACACGTAGGATAATCGATGCTTAACAAGTTTAGTTGACAGAATTGCATAATTTTTCTTGTTGTATTATGATATTTTTCGTAGCGGTAAACTACAATGCAAGATAATGAAAAGATCGCATTAACATGCCTATCTATAATTAGTGAATATACATTCAAAATTCATGGTAAAGTTAGGAGTGATTCAAACTGTATCATATAATACAAATCAAGATGGAATTTTACAAGTAGCAAAAATTTTAAAGAAATTGGGAAGACAGGATGCAGAGATCGTATGCCTACCAGAACAGTGGTTAAAGAACAATAAGATCGTAGATTTTGATAAAGAATTTTCAGATTTTAAGAAAATTGCCAAAGAATATTCAATGACAATAATACCTGGAGCATTTTATTATGAGACAAAGAATACAACAATAATAGCGCCAATTATTGGTCCAAATGGAGATTTTATAGGCAAACAAGAAAAAATCCATCCTTTTGACCATGAAAAAAACCAGGTAAAGCCAGGGAAGGAGGCAAAAATCTTCAACACGGCATGTAAGTTTGGAGTCATAATTTGCTATGACATGGTATTCCCTAAAGTTGCAGATACATTAGCAAAAAAAGGAGCCCAAGTACTATTTTCCCCCAGCAGAATAGTAAAGAGAGGGATTGCGCCTTGGCAGATGTACGTTCAGGTCAGAGCACTAGAGAATAGGATACCAATCATAGCAGCAAATGTAGAAAATCACAGATTTGGTGGAAGCAGTCTCATTGTAGATTTGCTTGAAAACAACAAAGTAGTCACGCCCAAAATCAGTAAATTAAATGGTGAATGTGGAATATCAAAAGAATTTACGTTAAGCAGATACGAAAAAAGCAGAAAAGCACGATTTGCAGATTTGAATCAGTTTAGATAATTATTTGCCTGCAACAAAATCTTCACATGCGGTTTTTGCTAGAGTATCTGAGGTTTGCTCAATTGGATGTTTCATCAAATATGCACTGGCAGGTTTAATTGGACCACCAATACCCCTATCAAGTGCGATTTTTGCCAGACGAATAGCATCAATTACAATTCCTGCAGAATTAGCTTTATCATCTACTTCTAAACGAACTTCCATATTGTAAGGAATGTTTGCCCATTGCCTACCTTCAATTCTCATGAACATGAGTTTTGTATTGCCTAAGAATGGGATAAAATCAGAAGGGCCAACATAAATTTGGTCGTCGGCTAATCTTTCTTTGAGTTGGCTTTGAACACTTTCAGTTTTAGATATTTTCTTTGAAACAAGTCTGTCTTGTTCTTTCATATTAAGAAAGTCAGTATTGCCACCAACATTGATTTGATATGTTTTTTCAATTTTTGTTCCTCTATCGCTGCATAATTTAGCTAAAGTCCTGTGAACGATAGTTGCGCCAACTTGTCCTTTGATATCATCTCCAATGCAGGGAATGTTTTTTTCTTCAAATTTCTTTGCCCATTTCTCATCAGATGCAATAAAAGAAGGAATGCAATTTACAAATGCAGTATTGGTATCAAGACAGATTTGAGCCCAAAATTCGGTTACTTTATCAGAACCTACAGGTAGATAAGACACAATGATTTCAACACCAGTTTTTTTGAGAATTTCTTTTACTTCATCAGCAATCTGTTCTGTAGTTTTGGTACTTGTGATAGGTTTGATTCTATTTTCTACCCATAATCCCACGCCATCCAGTATTGGACTTTCATAAACCCTAGCTTCATTTTTTGGTAATTCATCTTTAGGAATCCAATCAACCATGTTAGGAAATTCGTAGATTGCCTCATGAAGAAGTTTACCCACCTTGTTTTCACCCACATCAAACCCACAAACAAAGTCAATGTCATGAATTCCATATCCTGCCAATTTATCATGTATAATTCCAGTAACCTCTTGAGAAGGATTTTTACGATAATATTCAATTCCTTGGATTAATCCTGAAAAACAATTTCCAATACCTACTAACCCAACTTTAATTCTACCAACCATTTGAAATTTATTGTTAGGTAGGAGGGTTTAAAGTTTCCCCAAATAATTGAAAAAATTGTTGTGTTGAAGGCAGAATTTTATACTTGGCAACAACACACAGAATTATGATACATCCTGGCCGTCCAGTTAAAGACATAGAGATTGATTCAAGTACATCAATTGAAAAAATTTTTGAGGAATTATCACAGTCAGGAGGATTTGAATCAGTAAATCTATCAGACGGATTAGATATTTTGACAGAGATGATTGCAGACAAGCAATGTCTAAGATTTATCTCATTTGTAGGAGCAGTTGTATCAACAGGATTAAGAGGCATTGTTAAAAACATGATCAAAAACAAATGGTTTGATGTAGCTATAACTACATGTGGAGCATTAGATCATGACATTGCAAGACACTTTTCAAATTACAATGAAGGTTCTTTCACAATGGATGATATGGAACTTGCAAATCAGAATATCCACAGATTAGGAAACGTACTAGTCCCAATGGACAGTTATGGACCGCTCATTGAAGAAAAAATGCAGTTGTTTCTAGAAGAAGAATATAAAAATGGCGTAAAAGAAATGACTACTTCTGAAATTTGTAAAATGATTGGAAAACACCTAGGCGAAGATTCGTTTTTGTATTGGGCATACAAAAACGACATCAACATAGTAGTTCCCGGAATAATGGATGGAGCTGTAGGAAGTCAAATATGGTTATTTACTCAAAAACATAATGATTTCAAACTTAACATGACAGGTGATGCAGATTTACTTTCAGGGCTAATTTTCAAAGCTGAAAAATCAGGAGCGTTTATGATTGGTGGTGGAATCTCAAAACACCATACACTATGGTGGAATCAATACAGGGAAGGGTTAGATTATGCATTCTATATCACTACGGCACAAGAATTTGATGGAAGTCTTAGTGGCGCATTAGTAAGAGAGGCAATATCATGGGGGAAAGTAACACAAGATGCAAAACAAGCAACACTTCATGCAGAAGTAACTACAATACTACCATTCATCTATGCAGCTCTCCTTTCGAAAGTAGACAAATAAAATGAGATAAAAGCTATTATTTGATTAAAATACAAAAAATACATTGTTTCCCAAAATTAGAATTAGAGAATTAAAGCCAATTAATTTAGAAGGAGGATATCTTATTGATGGGTTTCCATCAGTTGGATTTACCAGTGCAATTGCAACTGAATCTATGATACACACATCACAATTTGATTTGGCAGGAGTAATAGATTCAGAAAATTTTCCCCCAATCAGCATTGTAAAAAATGGAGAACCCAATTTTCCCACAAGAATCTTTGTAAACAACGATTTGAAAGTGGGAGTATTTTTGTCATATCTTACATTAGACCAATCACTGCACAAAGTAACTGCCAAAACAATGCTAAACTGGGCAAAAAAACACAAAATTGGATTAATAGTTAGCAGTGTTGCAATAAAATCATCAACAGGAAACGAAGAGATAATAGGTATTGGAAGTACAGAATCTGCAAGAAACAAAATCAAAGAAGCAGGGTTGAAAGTTTTAGATCATGGAATAATTCCAGGAATTCCAGGAATATTATTGAATGAGGGAAGTATATCAAAACAAGATGTCGTGATTATAATTTTTCACACTGACGGAAATGGTCCCGATTTTAAATCAAGTGCGCAACTTTGCATGTCAATGTCTAAATTAATTCCAGGAGCATCATGTGATATTCCATCACTACAAAAAGAAGCTGAAAAAGCAGAGATAATGATCAAAGAAACACAAGAAGAGTCAAGACATCTCAGTGATTCCATGTATAGATAAAAAATCTAACATGTTTATTTCGTTTAGTAAATAAAATCAAAATTAGAATGATTCAGATTCTAGAATTTGGAGTAATAGTTATCATAATTTCAGCATCAGGAGTGATGACTCCAGGTCCACTTTTTACAGCAAACATATCATATGGATTGCACGGTGGGATAAAATCAGGAGTCAAGATGGCAATGGGCCACACAGTTGTAGAATTACCATTAATAATTTTACTAGGACTGGGAGTTTTTTCTTTGGAAACAATACCGGAATTTAGAACTACAATTTCAATTTTGGGAGCAATTATGCTTTTTGTGTTTGCAGCATTACAAATCAAAAAAACATTACAAAACAAAAAAACTCAAGATCCAAAACCAAAACAAGGCCCATTGATTACAGGGATTGCACTAAGTGTATTCAATCCATTTTTCATCATATGGTGGCTAACAATAGGGTTCAAATTAATTTCAGACGCAATGTCAATCTGGGCATTTGCAGGAATAGTGATTGTGTTTGGATTTCACATATGGATGGATTTTGCATGGCTAGGAGGAACATCATTTTTTGCTTCAAAAAGCAGACAGATCATTTCTGATAGAAATTACAAAATTCTAATGGTGAGTTTAAGTTTATTACTAATTTATTTTGGGATTACATTCTTGATGGATATTGCCATTTAACTACAATCTAAAATTTCCATATTTGACTCACATTTATCGTTGAACATATCAATTTTTTCTACAACAATCTCACAAAGTTCAGGATCTAATGATTTTTCATAAGTTGATACATCATCTAAAATCAAAAGACGTTCAAAATTACAAGAATTATTAGCAAACATGACAGCCAATATAACAAACAATCCACCAAACAAAATTAAAAATAAATTTCTCAAACTAATTTTTTGATATATCAATTTCCATTGTAGAAACATTACGTTGTTTTCCATCTTGAGAAGTTAAAGATTCAGATGAAATTCTCACGTCACTTACCACATATCCCACAGAATTCATTCGTTTAACAATCATTTGTGAAACATCAACTGCTTGTGTAATTCTTTTGCCTCTTGCTTTAATGGTAACAGTGGGTCTTGTCGAGAGTTGAGTCAAAGTTGCAGAAACATAAGTCATGATTGGTTTGGTACCGACAAAAATTACATCGCGTTCCTCTGTAGAATGTGGTGAATCTGAAAAATATTTTTTATCATGTGGTTTTGTGGCGTTGTCAGTATCAGGTTCTGGTGTTGGTTCAGGTTCTGGTGTTGGTTCAGGTTCTGGTGTTGGTTCAGGTTCTGGTGTTGGTTCAGGTTCTGGTGTTGGTTCAGGTTCTGGTGTTGGTTCAGGTTCTGGTGTTGGTTCAAGATTAACTCTAGAGCCAAATTCAGATAGAATGTCTTCTGCGTCTTTTGATTTTTTAGTTTCAGCCAATTTTATATTCCCAGTATAGCAATTTGCTCTTTCGCTTTTATTTAATTTTTCAGGTATTTCCTTTCAAATAGTCATCAAATAATTTTTCAAGATCGTCATCATCAGTACATTTTCTAATTTTCTCGATTAGATCTGTTTCTTCAATCTCATAACAATTCATTACATCTTGAGAATCTTTGAAAACCAGTATTGCTTTGTTTTTAAAAATACAATGATATAGTTTTTCTCTCTCCATTTTTTCAGGTTTAAACTTGATACCATTTTCATCTACTGAAACAGGATATTCCATAAAATGGTGAACAACTAGCAATATTTAGAGGAATACGTAATATAGTAATAGCCAAAATAAATTAGAAAGATATTGGAAACCAGGGTAGTTTTCCACATAGATTTCGATTATTTTTATGCTCAATGCGAAGAGATAAGATCTCCAGAACTTAAATCAAAACCAGTATGTGTTTGTGTTTTCTCAGATAGAGGTGGAGATAGCGGAGCTATTGCAACTGCAAATTATACAGCAAGGAAGTATGGTGTAAAATCAGGAATGCCGATTACGTTTGCAAAAAAGAGACTTGAAGAGAGACATGACGCCGTTTTTTTACCAGTGGATTTTGATTTCTATTCTGAAATATCAGAGAAAGCCATGGAAATAATGAAAAGTAATGCAGATATTTTTGAATATGTAGGAAAAGATGAAGCATATTTGGATGTCACACAGCGCGTTGAAGGAAATTTTGAAAGAGCCAGTCACCTAGCACAGCAAATAAAAAATTCCATCAGAGATAAAATAAAGATTAGTTGTTCAGTAGGAATTTCACCAAATAAATTAATTTCAAAAATAGCATCTGATTTTCAAAAACCAGATGGTCTTACAGTTGTACCTCCAAATAGAATAGAAGAGTTTTTAGAATCACTAAAAATCAGAGTCATTCCAGGAATTGGAAAAAAAACTGAAGCAAGATTTTTAGAGATGAATTTAGAAACAATTCAAGATTTAAAAAAATTAGATATTTTTACTTTAAATAAAGAATTTGGTAGGAAAAATGGAGCATATATCTTCAATGCATCAAGAGGGATAGATGATGAATTAGTTAAAGAAAGAGAGGCAAGCATACAATATAGTAGAATTACAACATTAAAGAAGGATTCAAAAGATTACGAATTCCTATCTGAAAATATTTTGGAATTATGTAAAGAAGTACACAGTATAATTAAAAAAAATAATCGAATGTTCAGATCAGTTGGAATACATTTTGTTCAATCGGACTTATCAAACAAATCAAAATCTAAAATGTTAAAAAATCCTACCGAGAGCATAGAAGAATTACAAAAAAGTGTAATTCAGTTACTAAAAGAGGCACTAGAGAATCAAACAATCACAGTCAGGAGATTAGGGGTCAAAGTGTCAGAATTGTCAGAAATTCAAGGACAGAGAGACATCACATCATATTTTTAGATAGAGTGTATATTATCGCTCTAGTTTTTTGAGACGTCTTGATTCAATCACAATTACAATCAAAATGAAGGCAAATAGCCACGGCAAGAACATTATTTCACCAGCAATTTTGTGATATTCTTCCCATGCCACAGGATCAGTGGTTACTTTTAGTGCATACCAAGATAATGAAAAAATTCGTATCAGATTAACTGTGATAGTTCCGATAATTCCTAAAACAAAATAAATGAATTTTCTAGTTCTAGGAATGTTCAATTTTAGCATGAATGCCCCAATCACCAATGAAAAAATGATAATGCTGTGAACTCCAGCTGATGGCCAGAACACTTGAAGAGCCATTGAACCATGATCACCACGTAAGAACATGACATTATCTCTTGCAACTGCAGTTCCAAGATCAAGTACTGTGATCAACCAAACATTTGCTTGAACAAAGTATGGTACAACATATTGTAATGGACCAAGTGTGTCATATGGAAAAAAGGCATCTAGTGAAAGAATGATTGCGGTTCCAGTTAGAAATATCGGGCCCGCAGGAGCGATTCTAATCCATCTTTTTCCAAAGTAAATACTCAAAGATACAACAATGAAAATCGCCATCACAACAAAATCCCACATCCAAGTCCACGAATAGATTAACTGTACGTCAAACATTTCTGCAGATGCAACAATATAATCTCTCAGACCATATTCCAATGAAATAAGATACAAAATTGTTACAAGTGCTAATGGTATTACAGATAACAGCCGTTTCTTTGAAAGGATAATTTTTAATCCAATTAGTTCAGCTACAACAAAAATGAGTGCAAAGAAATATCCGCCTCTACCTTCATTCCAGCTCCATGCAATTGAATCAGGAAATGCTATGATTGAAAAAAGAATTGGACTAGAGATAATGAAAATTCCAAAAAATAAATTCCAATTCTGCATAGTCATGAATCAAAATAAGGCAAATAAATATCCCAACTGTGACGTTTGGAAACTAAGATAAATCACAATACAAATACGAAAAATTAATCTTCAGAATTCTCTATTTCTTCTGCTTCAGGATCTCTTCTGCTGGGTCTGATCGGGATGTAAATGAATGTCATGATAATTCTGCAAAAGACTACAAGATACATTCCAAGGTCGCAAAAATTTACCTAAATAGTGATTTCTAATACATCAAGATCCAGAATCAAGTTTACACTCAGTTTTGAGCGATTTAACAGTTGTAAAATAAGTCAAAACAAGAATTCCAATGGCAAAGATTCTGATTGGAATCTCATAATTGGTCAGAAATGCACTTGCGGTTGCACCAACAGAACCAAAAATAGAGATCACCGTAAATCCGATAGGTCCGCAACTACACGCACCTGCAGCAGCACCAATGATAGAACCAAAAACACCACTGCCCATTTTTTGTTTTGATTTTTTGAGAGTGTGTATTCGAAATATGTTCATTGGTAAAACCAATGCAGATAGAGCAGAAATTATTATAATCAAAACGAATCCGAATTCAGTTCCAGATGGAAGGTGGCTAACAAGATACGGATCTATAAAAACATATTCAGATAAAATCAATAATCCAAACAACATGGATGTAAAAATAATAACTGCAGTTAGAAGATAGCGAGGATTTGAAAACACAAGTTTGACAGTAGATATCATCTAGACCATAGTGTCCAATATTTGCTTAAACACAGAAAATGGTTGTGCACCACCAAGTTGGTGTTGTCCTTCAGAACTTACGATAAAGAATCCAGGAGTACCAGAAACACCATGTTCTTTTGCTTGTTGAATGTTATATTGTACACGTTTTGAGTATTTTCCAGAATCAAGACAACTATCAAATAAATCCATATCAAGTCCTAAATTGAATGCGAATGCTTTCAATCGTTCATTATTTGCCCATCCACCATCAATTTGAGATTCTTGTGATTTGTAAAGGACGTCATGATATTCCCAATACATTTCTTGATCTTCGGCACAGTATGATGCTTGTGCTGCTTTTGGAGAATCTGCTCCCAAAAATGCCAAATCAATGAAAATAAGATTTGCTTTTCCAGTTTCAATATAATCGCGATATATTGCAGGCTTTGTATTGTGAAACCAATTGTAGCATTGATGGCATTGATAATCACCAAATTCAACAATTGTTATGGGAGCATTTGGATCACCTAAAATTGGAGACCCCATCGCGGTAGAAATTGTTCCATGGGTTCTACCCATATCAAGATTAACAGTTTCAGAAGAGGACGCAGATAATGAGACTACAATACCAGATATAATTGCAATAGCAACTACTCCAATAACTACGCCCATTTTATTCATAATTCAAATCAAAGAGGATGGTTAAAAAAACTTATTCCAAATTACGAGAAGATTTTCGTTTAAACAAATTTGTGAATTTTGCAATAGCAGTATCAATTGGACATACTTCACAAGCAATGTTTGATGAATGGTTATCAAGGTGTTTTTCAAACTTTTCTCGGGAATTAAAAACAAGATCACATTTTTCACAATAAACCTTTGCGATATTGTTTTTTACTATTTTTCTCATGAACGTTTTTTATCATTATTACTTATAAAGATCCTGTTAAAAATCAAGACAAGTATAAAATCACAGATAAATTTGTCATAGAGTTTTTATTTTCATATTAGAAGTTTTATGACATCGTATCTCAAAATATCAAACAAAACCTAATCAACAATAAATGATAAGTTAAAGTGTGTTTAGAAATCATAAACAAGGAAATAGTTAAATTTTTTAAAGATTCATAGATAATGAATTTTCATATGGACGTTTAGTTCTACTTGATATTGTGTAATAAAACCACAGTGAGTACAGGAAAACATTCCGTCTTGAGAAGAATTAGCAGTTTTTTCTATTGTTTTTCCGGAGATAGATGTGATATTTATCAAATTATTGTTTGCAATTACGGCAAAATTTTTCCCTTCGCCTATAGAAATCAAATATTCTTTAATTGCAGAAATCACATCATTAGCATCAAGACTGTCATGATCATCCAAAGTAGAAAGGGTGAATTGTTGATTTTTCAAAGTGGGGATAGCTTCAACTTTATCGGCAACATAAACAAGTAGCTCATTTCTTACTGACAGTATATCTTTACAGTCAATTGTGAGCATAAATAATCACGATTAAATCAATATTTTAGTTTAACATAGATTTGAAAATGATTATTATGGTTTAATCATGTGAATATGATCAGATGAGAGATTCAGAAACATTTGGAGTAGAAAAAGGTCATGGTGAAGAAGTTGTCTCATGGTTAAATGAACAAGCAAAAAACCATTCTATGAAACTTGAAGCCAGATTGTATGGGTATAGTGTTTCAACTGAGAATTTTGGAGATTTTGAAATGTTTTCATGGATAGGAAATGTACAAAGTGCAAGAAAAATGATCATCAAAGCAAGTAAAAGATTCAAAGTAAAGGTAATTGAAGGAGGATATAAACCAAAAGAGAAAATAATTAAAATGAAAAAATTTGATTTTGCCAAAGTAAAGAAAGGAGATAAAACAATAGGTCAATTAGAATTTGTGTCTTCAAGATTCGGAAACAATCAATGGGAGATTCAAAATGAAGAACGTCATTAATTCCAAGGGTTTGTGTGCCAAATGAAAAAAATAGGAGTCATAGGATTAGGAATGTTAGGAAATGCAGTTGCATTGCACTTACTGGATTCAGGTTTTGAAGTTACAGCATATAATAGAACAAAAGAGAAGACATTGCAAGTAAAAGCAAAAGGAGCACATATTGCAGAATCCCCAAAAGAAGTTTCTGAAAAGTCAGAATTGGTAATAATTGTAGTAAAAAATACCGATGCTGTAAAGCAAGTATCATTTGGACAAAATGGCATCATAGAAGGAAATCATGAAAAATTAATTGTTGCAGACATGAGCACAATTGAACCATCAGAATCAAAGAATATTTCAAAAAGATTTCTAGAATACGACATAATGAAGTTAGATATTCCAGTTATGGGAGGTCCCAATGTTGCAATCACGGGAGATTTAGTAATGATGGTATCGGGTGAAAAGGAATGTTTTGATTATTGTGAAAAAGTACTAAGAGTAATTGCAAGTAAGATATTTTTTTTAGGAGAGAGTGGAGTTGCTCACACGGTAAAACTAGCAATGAATCTTCAAATCACTATGCTCGCACTAGCGCTATCTGAAAGTATTACTTTTGTAAAAAAAGCAAATGTAGATCCAAAGAAATTCCTTGAAATTTTAAACTCTACGTATTTTAAAACTGGAATGAGTGAAAATAAAGCACATAAAATGATTGAAGGGAAATACGACACGACGTTTACACTTGCAAATCTAAAAAAAGACATAAGCACCATCACAAGTACCGCAGAGATTCTAGGAATAAAGTTGCCAATGATTTCCAAAGCTGAAGAAATATACGAAAATGCAATCAATGCAGGGTTTGGAGAGATAGATTATACTGGGATTATAGAATATTTTAAAAAAATTAATGAGTAGTGTGAAATCATGAACAAAAATCAACAAAAATTCTATAAGTTATGAATACATTACTAAAATATGCGATTAAATGAGAAAGTTGCCATCGTCACAGGAGCATCAAGTGACATAGGCAAAGGAATAGCAAAGAGATTTGCAGAAGAAGGAGCCAAAGTGATCCTAGTAGCAAGAAATTTAGAGCAACTAGAGTTAGCTAGGAAAGAGATTGGAAATGAGGAATCAACAGCATCAATATCATGTGATTTAACTGACGAATCTCAGGTGATGCAATCCATAAATCAAATCATGGATACATATGGGAAAATCGATATTTTAGTAAATAATGCAGGTGCAATAAACGATCCAATACATTTTCATGAAATGCAAGATTCTGAAATTAAAAAATTAATTGATGTGAATTTGTTCGGAGTGTTTCATATCACTAAGGCAGTTCTTTCAAAAATGTCAGATGTAAAAAACGGAGTAATCATAAATATCGGTTCAATTTCAAGTGAAAGAGCAATACCAAGAGTTCATTTGGCAGTGTATTCATCTACTAAGGCTGCAATTGCCATGTTTACAAAATCAATTGCAGTAGAATATGCAAGAAAAAACATCAGATGTAATTGCGTCAATCCAGGAATCATCAATTCAGGAATGATAAAACCATATTTGGATGATCCACAAGCAAGAAAAATTCTTGAAGAAAGATTACCACTTGCAAGAGTAGGAGAACCAGAAGATATTGCAAATGCGGTACTATATCTAGCATCAAATGAAGCAAATTGGGTGACAGGAACGATTCTAAATATTGATGGTGGAAAAACAGCTTCTGAAGGATAACATTTTAGTTTTAAATCCAGATCAATACAGATTCAATTCGAAACATGTTTTTTTGAATATGCGTTATAGCTGAATCCAGTAATCAATATAATGATTCCAGTTATACCGGACCACAAGAGAAATGAAATTAATTCAGATTCATCCATGTTTAATTATTAATCAAAGAACATCTAAAGGTTGGGGATCAATAATAAATAATCACATGAATATCTGAAACATCTAAATAGATTTGATATGGATGAGAGTCATGCCTGAAATCATTTGTCAAGATTGTGGAAAACGTCTATTTCATGAAAATGAAACCACGTTAAAGATCGAGGAGACAATTCATTCAAAATTCTGCAGAAAAACAGAGGGAGAAACTCATAGTTTTATGCATAGAGATCTTTCACACATGCAGACTTTTGATTCAGAAAGAGAAAACGATTCAACAGGCACTCCAATATTGAAAAAATAATTCACCCAACATACCTCAAAATTATATCCTAGAGAATTATGATGCAAATCATTGTCAGAAGAACAGTATTATGATTTAGTAATAGTGGGAGGAGGACCAGCAGGATCATCTGCTGCTTTTGCAGCTGCGAAGAACGGAATTAAAGTAGCATTGCTTGAAAAAGAAAATACAATTGCAGAAACAGTTAGGACTAGCGGAGTAACATGGATTCAAAATATTAAAGAGTTTGGAATTCCAGACGATTGTTTTAACCCAATAAAGAATTTTTCATTTTGTTCTCCCAATAATGAAGTAACTATTAGCGATTTAATTCCAAGAGCTGCAGTTTTAGATGTAAGAAAAACATACCGGTGGTTAGCAAACAAAGCTAAACAGTCAGGAGCAGATATTTTTGTCAAGATGAATGTTGGCAGTGTTCTGAAAAATGAAAAAGGAGACATTGTAGGGGTATGTGCCACAGGACCTAATGGGAAAGTAAATTTTCATTCAAAAATAGTGATAGATGCAAGCGGATTCACATCAATTGTGTGCAAAGCAATGGGGTATGTGACTCAATGGAAGCGATTTGGAGCAGGTGCAGAATATGAAGTAAAGGTAGATCATGTAGATTCTGAAACATGGTGGTTGATGGTTGGACAAAAATACTCACCTGCAGGATATGCATGGATTTTTCCTTTAGGAAACAATATTGTTAGAATAGGTGTAGGAGTAGGAAAACCAGAATCAAATGTAGATCCTACACAAAGACTCAAAGAATTAATTGAAAACAAAGTGGGACCTATAAAAAAACTAGGAGAAATAACACCAATAGAATTTCATTACGGATTAATTCCAAATGACGGATTATCACGTAAAACAGTTTTTAATAATTTGATATTAGTTGGAGATTCAGCAGGACAAGCAAATCCTCTTGTTTTAGAAGGAATAAGATACGCGATAAAATTTGGCAGAGTTGCAGGCAAGATTGCAGCAGATGCAATAAAATCAGGAAAAACAGACAGAGATTCACTATATCCATATGAAGAGAACTGGCGAAAAGAGATTGAAACAAAAATTAATTCTGCAGGTAAAGTTCAGAACAGGTGGATTGGTTTAACAGACGAAGAATGGGATAAAGAACTAGACATCATCAAAGAACTCAAATCTGAAGAATTTATTGATTTTATAAAAGCAGATTTTGGATTATCAAACATGATAAAATTAGCAACGCATCATCCAAAATTAGCAGTGAGACAATTATTTAGTTTAGTAAAAAGAAAAAAATAATCAAAAAACATTAAAGAAATCAGTACCGCTATGTCAGGGTATTGTAGTTGTGCAACATAAACCACAAAATCATATGTATTGGATACAACTTCAGTGAACAATCCTAAAGAATTGTCCTTTAATGCAATCTCATCAATTAAGTTACCTTTTTGATCATAAACAAATAATGACTTGCCAGTATCATAATCACCAAAATTTTCAAGAATTAGAATTCTGTTAGGACTTGTACAGATGTACATACAGGCATCAAAAGAAGAGCAAATAGGCTCAATACTAGTAAAATTCGTTCAATAAGGATCAAAACCGAGACTCATACTAGAGTATCTATGATTAGGGAAGTATTAGAAAAATCAAGCCATGGCAGATAGTAAATGGTAGCTGCCAGACGTGATTTTGGGCACAGTGTTGGCATGGTCGGTCTGGTAAGACATACAAGTTGAATGGAATTGTACTTGGGTGCATGTTGCACAATCCTTACAAATCATACTATTTGGTTTCATACATTGTAAACATTTACTATTCTCGCATAGTTTTCCACCACAATTTCGACACGATTCATCAGGCAATTCTTTTCAAAAATAATCATTACAAATTAGATATAAGATACACGAATAATTCGTTCATATCAATGATCAGTAAGACGAAGATTATAATTGAAACAAGAAAATAATTGAACATGGATAAAATTAGAAAAACTTTTGATCAATGGGCTCAGAATGGTAAAGCGGAATTAATGGAGATAGAACATGGAAAAAATGTTTTAGAATTTTTGAAAACAGTACAATTCAAAGAATCGTTTACATTTTTGGATGTAGGATGTGGAAACGGGTGGGTAGTAAGAAAAATTGCAAATAAAAAAAATTGTAAAAAAGCAATAGGTATTGATAAAAGTAAAAAAATGATCATTCAATCTAAAAAAAAGAAAATCAGTGGAAAAGAAGAATATATTCATACAGACATAGAATCAATGGAAGGTAAGATAAAATTTGACTATGTGTTTTCTATGGAATCATTGTATTATGTAGATTCTATGGAAACCGCATTGGAAAAAATATACAAAATACTGAAACCAGGTGGAAATTTCTTTTGTGGTACAGATTTTTACACAGAAAACAAGGCAACAACAAGATGGGCAGACGTAATGAAAATACAGATGCATCTTCATTCAAAAAAAGAATGGGTACAGTTTTTCAGAAAAACAGGATTCACGGTAAAAACTAGACATATCAAAGATTTGAAAAATAAGAAAAAATGGAAACGAGAATATGGAACTTTATTCATAATAGGCACAAAATCAAATAAGTAATACTCAAATCCAATAAAGAACTACAATAATTATGTGAGCTGGAGCACGATACACTGCTACGGCAGAGGAAACTCCTCCCTCCATACAGGAAATGTGATCTGGAGATAGATAATCAGAGATGATTGGCAACGGAGCAGAAAAGAAATCCAATATGGCGTACTGTGATGGTGAAAACCTGAGATTTCCATAAAAGGAATGAAAAAGACGACCCACATGGAGCAAAGCCAAACAGAACTAAAGGATCCTGTACTAAGTTCAGGTAGGCTGCAAAGCGAAATATCGTGAAAACAGAAGGAGGGTTACTCCCAGCACACATAATTTTTTAAAACTTTTTTCAAAATACATTGATTAATATAATATTTTCATAAAAAATATGAAAGTAGTATGATCAAACGCATCCAATGCCCACATTGCAAGAAACATCTTGCAGGAGAAGGTCATTTAAGAAGACACATTAGAACCATTCACAAAAACGAATCAGTAAAATAATTTAATTATTTTAGTCCTTTTTCCAATACTTCATTTACTATTCGTGAAAAACTTACAGTTGAAGCAGATTCTTTAATTCGTTTTGCTTGCAATGTACGGAGTTTTTTTGCAATCTCACTGTTTAACATTATAGTAAGTCGTTCTGCCATGACAATGGTTTCTTTTACTCCTATTTTCAATGATAAAAAATCAATTCTTTACTAAATGATCAAACATAATAGAATATTTCCAGTTATGGGAATGATAAATTCAAAAAATAGATTAACTCATGGAACTGACTTGTTCTTTACAAATTTCAGCGTTGCATCTACATGTTCCATCACAAAGACATGCTCCTTGCATTACACAGTCGCATTCAGAATGCATTTCAGCAGATGCTGCACAACCACATGCAGCTTCTTCTTGAGTAGAAGGAGCAGGTGGAGAATTCTTTGTATTGTGTTCTTCGTAAACACTACGTGTTTGTTGATAATTAGTGTCATCTCTTAATTGAGCCTCCCCTCTATTGGTTTGATACCCACCAGAAGATGCACTGGTTTGATAGCCGACCAACTTACTTGGATCAATTCCTTGTTGGCCTTGTTTCTCATTTTTAAGAGATCTACTACTAACAAAGAAAAATGCAATTCCGGCCACAGCAGCCATTCCAGCCATACCATAAACTATGAAAATTGGGAAATCACCAGTAGATGTTGTTGCATATCCATCTGGAGGAGTTGGAGTAACACCAATAATCTCAACACCATCTAAAATATCTAAAGCACCAAATCCGATTGCAGATAAATTAGCTTGATCTGCAGATTGTACAGTTCGTATAACATATTTTTGATCAGAATTAATTTCAGCTTCAAACACTCGTTCAACTTGTCTTCCTTCCCTAATACTACTCTCGCCCATAGTCCAACTAGAGACAACAAAACCAGAAATAGATTTGTCTAACCCAAATGTTGCAGCATCAGAAGTAACTCCAGTTGGATCAAACAGAAAGTGCCAGTTGGTCAATGGTTGTTGAGCAATAAAATCAGCATTAATCATATTTTTACTAAGGATTTCTTCAGCTTCAGTACCAGCAACTATACTGTAAAGTAAAGGCTCTTCAACTTTGAATAAACTGATTGGGTGATTGATATCTATGCCATCAATTTGAATTTCTTGATTTGTTGATA
>Ga0210044_10002479_pt1 | contig 27487 bp, 36 predicted proteins | sample CryGey13umfilter_2_FD_183959 | JGI IMG/M metagenome (GOLD analysis project Ga0210044, IMG submission 183959) | Groundwater microbial communities from aquifer in Utah, USA - Crystal Geyser 4/9/14 3 um filter (SPAdes) (version 2) | ecosystem: Environmental > Aquatic > Deep subsurface >... | reverse complement strand
CTTTCAAACATCTTAATGGTTTTTGTTCTCTTCAAATGACCATTAGTCCAAACCTTCCTTGGCCAAAAATTCTCGATCTTTCACCTCCCAAAACTTGGAATCCAGGCCCCCAAAAGTGAACGGTTACTAAACACCTGGTGGTTGCACATAATAAAAAATATCCGAGGCGCAGGATATTCTGTCGAGAATGTTATTTGACCTATTTAGAAAAAGAAGGGTAATGATATGTCTAAAACCCCAAACAATTACGCTTTTATTGATGGACAGAATCTATATCTTGCTATCCAGTTTCTTGGATGGAAATTAGATTACAAACGTTTTAGAGTTTATTTAAAGGAGAAATATAAAATCAAAAAAGCCTATATGTTTATGGGTTTTCTTCCGGAAAACCAGGAACTTTATAATTTTTTACAAACAGTTGGTTTTATACTTATTTTTAAACCAATTGTGAGCAGTGATCACGGTTTCATAAAAGGAAATTGCGATGCAGAATTAGTACTTCAGGTGATGATTGATTTAAAAGATTATGATCAAGCATTAATCGTTACAGGCGACGGAGATTTTTATTGTCTTATAAAATATTTAGATGGAAAAAATAAATTACTTCGTGTACTAGCTCCTTCGAGTCGAAATTGTTCTTCACTTTTGCAAAAAGTAGCTGGAAAGAAAATGACCTTTGTAAGTGATTTACAAAAAAAGTTAGTCTATAAACAAAAAGAACCCCATAAGGACAAGACCTTATAGGGGGCTTTTTATCGTGACTACTTTATAAGAATAGCAGATAAATATTTGTTTGACAATATGTCTAGTACTCCCAATTACGATGCTAAAATTAAAGCAATCCTTGATGCCACAAAACCCGGTGAGCGGATTTGTGAACTGACGGGGGAGAAGTGGCAGATGAGCGAAGAAGAGATTGGCTGGTACAGGAGATTTAATATTCCACCTTCAAAAATATCTCCTTCAACCAACTGGAAACTTTTGGGATATTTTGATGCAAGCTATCAATTTTGGTGGAATAAACATTTTGAGACAGGAGAACCAGTTTTAAGTTTTCACCATCCAGGTTCTGGGATACGTGTTTTGCCAGATACTGAGTGGTATAATCGAGATTTTTCATCGATTACTTATGATTATAAAAAAGATAAATCTTTTTTTGATCAGATGAGAATTTTTGAAAAACAGATCCCTTTTTTAGCGACTTATAATGTAATCCCCCCAGAACATTCTTTAACCCTGGTTTCTTTAGGAGATAAAGATAGTTATTTTGTTTTTGCTTCAAAAAGTATCCATTGTTTTTATTCCACTTGTGCCACAGACTCAGAAGATTCATCGCTTATTTTTTTAGGAAAATCAATTATTAAAAGCCATCATGTTTTACACAGCGAACGTTTATTTAATTGTCGATATGTTAGAGAATCACGAGATTGTATGGATAGCTGTTTTCTTTTTGATTGTCGTAATTGTAAAAATTGTTTTGGAGCAACCAATAAGCGAAACCGAGAATATCTTTGGTTTAATGAGCAACTTTCTAAACAAGAGTGGGAGAAACGTCGGTCAGAAGTAGATTTGGGTAAACGAAGTATTGAACAAATGATGATAAAACAATTTGAATCACTTTTGCTTTTGGATACGGTTTGGCCAGAAAATTTTAATGAAAAAACAGAAAGCTCAACCGGTGAATATTTAACAAACGCTATTGATTGTTCCTCTTGTTTTTTTGCTGATGGGCGTTGTATTCATAACTATCAAACAACTTGGTTGTTTGGGGATAGTCAGGATAATGCCTTTGATTGGTGTCCATGTGATTCTCGAGGAACATGTTTTTGTGCCCTTGTTTATTTTTCAAATGAATTAAAATTTTGTTTCCGTTGTCGTTCTTGTGACACTTGTGAGTATTGTATGATGTGTACGGATTGTAAAAATTGTTTTGCTTGTATTGGGCTTTCTCATAAACAATTTCATATTTTCAATAAGCCATACTCAGAAGAAGAATATTGGAAACGAATCGATGAAATTAAATGCCTCATGCTTGATCGTGGTGAATATGGAAAATTTTTTCCACCTGAATTTTCAAGCGCTTACCCTCCAGAAGGTGGATCTGTTATTTATTGCGGAGTTGATGAAGCAGAATTATCTATTTTAGGTGGAAATAAGTTTGATCCAAATACAGAAGGTGCCACCAAGAAGGATTCAACTGATTTGTCAGTGATGCGTCAGATGGAAGAAGTTCCAGATTCAATTGATGATCTGATAGACGATTGGATCGGTGTACCTATTTATGATAAAAATGCTGGGCGGACTTTTTCTTTTTTAAAGCCAGAAGTGGAATATTATCGAGAGTTTCATCTTCCTCCACCCAATACTCATTTTATCCGTCGAGTTCATGAGGTTTCACAAGCTGGACAATTAGCAATTTTAGAAGATCATTTTTGTGCACAATGTAAAAAAACTATTTTAACCTCAAAAAATAAAAAATTTGCTCACCGAAAAATTTATTGTAAGTCGTGTTATCTTAAGTATTTAGAAGAAAACGGATAAACGATGTTTAATTATAATATGTCTAAAACTCCCAATTACGACGTCAAAGTTAAAGCTATTCTTGACGCTACCAAGCCCGGCGAGCGGGTTTGTGAATTGACGGGTGAAAAGTGGAATATGACCGAAGAGGAAATAGGTTGGTATAGAAAGTTTAATGTGCCGCCATCTAAATATTCTCCTAATACTCGTTGGAAAATATTAGCCTATTTTTCTACAGGTTTTCAATTTTGGTGGAATAAACATTTTGAGACAGGAGAATCAGTATTAAGTTTCCATCATCCAGCTACTGGTATACGAGTTTTACCAGATCAAGAATGGCTTGAGCGTGATTTTTCAAATGTTTCACTTTTATTAAGTACAGATCAATCTTTTTTTGATCAGCTTTATATTCTTACTCGAAAAGTTCCTTATCGAGCGACATATGATCTTGTTCCACCAGAACAAAGTATTTCATTGGTTTCATTAGGTGAGCAAGACTGTTATTTTACTCTTGGATCAAGAGGAAAGAGAAATTTTTTTTCCTGGGTCTGCATGGATGGTGAGAATTCATCTCTTGTTTTTTTATCTAATAACGTAGTAGATAGTCATCAAATTCTTCATTGCAATCGCATTTTTCAATGCAAATATTTGCGAGAATGTTTTGATTGTATGGACAGCTGTTTTCTTTTTGATTGTCGTAGTTGCCAATATTGTTTTGGAGCAAGTAATAAACGTAATCGGAAATATTTGTGGTGGAATGAACAACTTTCAAAAGAAGAATGGGAAAAACGTCGAGCAGAAGTGAATTTAGGAAAACGTTCAGTGGTTGAAGAATGTGAACAATCATTTGAAAAACTTCTTCTTGAAGATACTATTTGGCCAGAAAATTTTAATGAAAAAACAACTGATAGCACAGGCGAATATTTAAACGGAAGTGTTAATTGTTCACAGTGTTACTCAGCTGTTTCAGGTTCACTTTATAATTTTCGTTGCACATATTCTATTGGCTCTTGTTCTCATTGTGCTTTTTGTTGGGGGTCAAAAGATACTTCAGAAAGTTATTTTTCTGTCACAATTGCCGGATCAAATAAATGCCAATTTTGTTTTCGTTGTCCACAAAACGACACTTGTTACTATTGTCTTATGTGTGATAATTGCCAATACTGTTTTGGATGTGTTGGACTTCGACGAAAAAAATATTACATTTTGAATCAACCTTATACAGAAGAGAATTATTGGAAAGAGGTTGATAAAATAATGTGTAAGATGTTGGAAGATAACGAACATGGAGATTTTTTTCCGACAAAATTTTCTTCAACATATGGCCCAGAAAGCGGAGCCGCAGTGTATTGTGGATCTTCTGTGGAAGAGATTAGGCAACTTGGACCAAATAATTTTGATCCTAATGAGCAAGGTGCTACTCAGCGTAAAGAAATTGATCCAAAGCTTATTCGTTTGCGAACTGACATTCCAGATAGTATTGATGAATTAACAGACGATTGGATTGGTGTGCCAATTTATGATGAAGAAGCAAAACGGACATTTGCTTTTTTAAAACCTGAAATAGAGCATTATCGTTCCGTACATGTTGCTCCACCTAACACTCATTTTATACGCCGTACTAATAAAGCCTCTGTATTGGGTCAGCTGTGTAGTCTTGAAAAACGACTCTGTTCTAATTGTGCAAAGGAATCACTTGTTGCAAAATGTGAAAATTATCCTGATCGAAAAATTTATTGTAAGTCGTGTTATCTTAATTATTTAGAAGAACATGGATAAACTAAAAACTTATTTGCTTAGTTGAACTGTGATTTTGTAAAAAAGTCTTTTAAGTTTATAATTTCTCCATAATTATAATATCCAACCACCCAAACTAGACCGTTATGCCTTACGATCATCAAGCCATTGAAAAAAAATGGCAGAAAAAATGGGAGGAAGAACATGCCTTTGAAGCAGAAGATCAAAGCGATAAAGAAAAATTTTTTGCGCTTATTGAATTTCCTTATCCGTCTGGAGCTGGGCTACATGTTGGGCACCCACGTCCTTATACAGCTCTTGATGTGATCGCACGCAAGAGGCGTGCGCAAGGTTATAATGTTCTTTATCCAATTGGTTGGGATGCGTTTGGTCTACCAACAGAAAATTACGCGATTAAAACAGGAAGACCCCCAGAAGAAGTTACTGCGGAAAATATCGCTACATTTAAACGCCAAATTAAGAGCCTTGGTATTTCTTTTGATTGGTCTCGTGAGATCAACACCACAGATCCCGCCTACTACAAATGGACGCAGTGGATTTTTTTGCAGTTTTTTAAGCATGGACTCGCCTATAAAAAAGCCATGCCAATTAATTGGTGTTTATCTTGTAAAATTGGTTTGGCAAATGAGGAAGTAGTAAATGGAGCTTGTGAGCGTTGTGGTGGACAAGTGGAAAAACGTGAGAAATCCCAGTGGATGCTTGCGATTACTAAATACGCGGATAGTCTTTTGGAAGGATTAAAAGAAGTAGATTATATTCCACAAGCAAAAAGACAACAGGAAAATTGGATTGGAAAAAGTGAGGGAGCTTTGGTGAGATTTGATATTCAAAATGAAAGTGGAGAAATTATCCATGAATCATTAGAAGTTTTTACCACACGCCCAGATACTCTTTTTGGCGTTACTTATATAGTAATAGCTCCAGAACACCCACTAACACAAAGTTTAGAAGTTCAAAATAAAGAAGAAATTAAGGTTTATCAAGAACAAGCCAAAAATAAAACATTTATAGAACGTAGTGATGTAGCCAAAGAAAAGACAGGTATAGAAATAAAAGGGCTTCGAGCTATTAATTTGGTTAATCAGGAAAGTTTGCCTATTTTTGTTGCTGATTACGTTATGATGGACTATGGCACAGGAGCTATTATGGCTGTGCCCGCCCATGATGAGCGCGATTTTGAGTTTGCTCAAAAATACCACCTGCCGATTCGACAAGTGGTTGCCCCACATTTTATTGATCCAGATAATATACCCCATAAGGATAAGCCGGTCTGTCGACGAAAGACGGTTCATGTGATTATACGCCATCCTAAAGAAGATAAAATTCTTTTATTAAATTGGTTTTTTAATATAACACCAAGCCGTCCTTATCTTCACACGCTTATCATTGGAGGAGTTGAAGAAGGAGAAGATCTTGCTCAGGCAGCTATTCGAGAAGCTCAAGAGGAAACAGGTTATAAGCATTTTCGGTTTATTAAAGAGCTTGGTTTAGAGATCCATACCGAATATTATGCTGAGCATAAAGATGAAAATCGTTATGCTGAAATTAAAGTAGTTGTTTTACAATTAGAAGACGAAGAACAGGAGATGATAGCTCAAGAGGAAATGAGAAAACATGAGCTGATTTGGGTCGATGCCAAGGATGTGGAGGAATCGCTTAATGTTGTAGATGGTCCTCTTATTTTGAATTTGTATAAAAAAGGTTTTTATTCTTTTTGTGAATCAGGGATTGCTATTCATTCTAATTTTTTAAATAGTTTATCTACAGAAGAAGCAAAAGAAAAAATGATTTTGTTTCTTGAAGAAAAAGGACTGGGGAAAAGACAAACACAATATAAATTACGTGATTGGGTTTTTAGTAGACAACGCTATTGGGGAGAACCGATTCCACTCGTATATTGTGAAAATTGTGCAAATAAAAAGATTTTTAAATCAAAAGGAGAAGAACAAAATCCTGGTTGGATTCCTCTTGAAGAAAAAGAACTTCCTCTTAAACTTCCTCAAGTTAATAAATATGAACCGACTGATACAGGTGAATCCCCACTTTCAAAAATAGATGAATGGGTAAATGTTTCTTGTCCGCGTTGTGGAGGTATTGCCAAACGCGAGACAGACACCATGCCTAATTGGGCAGGATCGAGTTGGTATTTTTTACGCTATACAGATCCACAAAATCAAGAAGTTTTTGCAGGAAAAGAAAAATTAGCCCACTGGACTCCAGTCGACTGGTATAACGGAGGAATGGAACACACAGTTTTACATTTGTTATATTCTCGCTTTTGGAATCAGTTTTTGTTTGATATAGGTCTTGTACCAACAAAAGAACCTTATAAGAAGCGTACAAGCCATGGCATGATTCTCGCAAAAGGAGGAGAGAAAATGAGTAAATCAAAAGGAAATGTGGTAAATCCAGATGAAATTGTAAGCCAATATGGAGCAGATACAATGCGAACATATTTAATGTTTATGGGAGCATTTGATGCAGCTGTACAATGGGATCCTGAAGCAATTGTCGGAGTGCGTCGATTTTTAGAAAAAATATTAAATCTTCAAGAGATACTTAAAGAGCAAGAATCAGAAAAATTTACAAGAGCTCTTCATAAGACCATAAAAAAAGTAACAGAAGATATTGAGACAATGAAATTTAATACAGCTATTGCTCAAATGATGAGTTTGGTTAATCAAGCTCAGGAAGAGCAACAAATAAGTAAAACTTCTTACGAAAAATTATTGCAACTTTTAGTTCCTTTTGCTCCGCATCTTTGTGAAGAAATTTGGCAAAAGCTTGGTCACTATGAATCTATTGATCAAACTTCATGGCCTATATATGAAAAAGATTGGATTAAAGATGAACAGATAATAATTGCTATACAAATTAATGGTAAGCTTCGAGGAACGATTGAAGTTGAACAAAGAATTTCTGAAGAAAAAATAAAAGAACTTGCCATACAACAAGAAAATATTAAACGTTATCTTGATGGAAAAAAAATTCAAAAAACTTTTTATGTCCCGGGAAAATTATTAAGTATTGTTGTTTTGTAAGACATGTTTATCCGAACTTCGACCATTCACCAATATGCTCGAAAAAATAAACCAAAATTATCATCTGGTCTTATTTGGCTTTCTTCTCATAGATTTCTTTCTCAACTAGGTTCGTCTTTATTTGGTTTATTTCTTCCGATTTTTTTATACCAACAATTTGAAGGACAACTTGAGCCTCTTTTAGGTTTTTTTTTGATCCATGCCATTTTATCAATATTTTTACATCCTTTTGGAGCAAAGGCCATGTCTTGGCTTGGGCTTAATCGTTCGATGTTTATTGGAACAATAAGCTATGCTTGTTTTTTTCTTTCATTTTTAGGAATTGGAAATCTTCCTTTATTTTGGGTGCTTTTTTTAGCGAATATTTTTTTGCTTATCTGGAGAACTCTCTATTGGCCACCTTATCACACAGAACTTACCCAGTTTATGGGAAAACGATGTGGTCAAACTATTGCTTGGCTTTCTAATATCGCTTCATTTATTGGAATCATTGTTCCTTTGATTTCTGGATTTGTTATTACAGAGTGGGGTTATCCTCTCCTGTTTGTTTTTGCGGCTGTCATTTGTTTATTCTCACTCATACCACTTTTGTATGTTCCATTGGTAAAGGAAGAATATAGTTTTGGATTTCGACAAACGTATAAAGTACTTTTTGAAAAGAAACATCGCGCTCTTTTTTATACCTATGCAGCAGAGGGGGCTGAAAATGAAGTAGGGCTTCTTATTTGGCCCTTGTTTCTTTTTGAAATGTTTAAAGGAAATTATTTTGATATTGGATTTTTAGCAACCTGTATAGTTATTGCTGCCATGATATTTAGATTTATTATTGGCAAGATTACAGATAAGCGTACTCCTAATCGTTTGCTTCATTTGGGAACAGGTTTATATGCTTTTGGCTGGATTGTGAAAGCATTTGTAACAACTGCAATTCAGATTTTTATTGTTGCGACTTATCATAGTTTTGTGATGATTTTGATGCGTATTCCATTTAATGCACTTTTTTATGAACGAGCAGCTGATGCAGGACATTATGTAGATGAATATACGGTTTTACGTGAGATCTCATTAAATATAGGTAAAGCCTGTATGCTTATTTTTCTTTTGATTATTTTACATTCATTTAATCTTACTTTTGCCTTTTTTCTTGCAGCCATTGCCTCAATTGCTATGAATTTTATTAGTAAGATTCATTTTGAAGATCAAACCAAAGCATCAGCTTCAACAACCACCGCCCTTCCATAAATTTTTTTTAGTTTGTTTCTTATGGGTAATATTTATTGGCGATCTCCTTCTAAATCTTTTTTTTGGTTTGGCATCGCTTTTTTATTTGGTATAGGAATAGCTCATGTTTTTGGTCAGTTAGCTATTCGTTCTGTTTGGATAGCAGGTAGTCTTACTAGTCTTTTTTGTTTGTTACTTTTTTTTACTAAATATCAAATACGTTTTTGGATCATTTGTCTTTTTTGTGTCTGGATCGCCTTTTTATTATATCAGCAAACATTTTTACCACCAGATATTTTTTCTATTCCCCAGGCTCTTTCTCAAAAGACAAAAATTTCAGGGGTCATTTCTGGGGAAGTGATTCAAAGATCATCTTCTCAGGAGGTTGTTTTAGATAAAATAACCCTTCTTGACCGACAAACACAAGGACGTCTTCTTGTTTGGCTACCAACTGAGCCGCAAGTTTTTTATGGAGATCATTTAACTTTTCATTGTGAGATACAGGAACCAAACAATATTGGGATTTTTCGTTTTGATCGTTTGCTTGAAAGTCGTGGAATTTATGGCACTTGTTCTTTCCCTGGTTTTTTGAAAATAGAAGAAAGGACATCGCCAAGTATTCGTGCTTATCTATTTTCGATAAAAGATTTTTTTATTGAAAAACTTAGAAAAATAGTCCCAGAACCACACGCAACTTTTATTTCCGGCCTGCTTTTTGGTGGGGGGTCATCATTTTCAAGAGAACTTCGAGAAGATTTTTCGCGCACAGGGACATCACATATTTTAGCGGCTTCTGGGTACAATGTAGCTCTTTTTTCACAGCTTCTTTTGATTTGGCTTTCTCAAACATTTTTAGGAAAACGTCGATCTATTTTTATAGTTAGTGTTCTTATGGTTGTTTATGTTTTTCTTGCAGGTGCTACTGCCCCAGTGGTGCGTGCAGGAATAATGGGATTACTTGTGCTTGTGGGCTCGTTTATTGGTCGTAAGGCCTTCATGCGTAATATACTCTTATTTACAGCTTGCCTTATGCTTATAGGAAATCCACGACTTTTATTTGATGATGTTGGATTTCAATTATCTTTTCTTGCAACCACAGGACTTATTGTTATTTCGCCTAAAATAGCTTCGTGGTTTTCATTTATTCCAGAAGCTTTTGGGATACAACAAAGTTTTATTGCTTCTCTTGCCGCAACCATAACAACTCTTCCTATTTTAATTTGGCACTTTGGTTCATTTTCTTTGATTGCACCACTTGTAAATTTAATCGTTCTTCCATGGATTCCGTATCTTATGTTTTTTGGTATAACAGGAATTTTTATTAGTTTATTTTCTTTTTCCCTTGCTATTTTGTGGATTTTACCAGGCTGGGCTTTATCATTTTTAATTCTTCATATTGTTTCTTGGTTAAGTTTCGTTCCATTTGCCTCGGTAACGCTTGTTTCGAGTTATATCTGGGCTATAGGGATTGCTTTTATTGAAGTATGGTTTTTTTGGAAATGGATTTATCGTAAAGAACAAAAGTTATGTCTGCCAAACATTTAATTCGAGCCCGCCCTCTTTATACAAGTGTTAGGACAAAATCGATTAAATCGTTTTTGTTTTTCTTTGGAGTTTTTTTGTTTGCTTTTTTCTTACAGCAAAAAGAAATTTCATCTTATTTTCTTCCATGGACTTCTAAAGATTTTATTATTTGGATTTTTGATGTAGGGCAGGCAGATGCTATTTTTTTACAAACCCCTGAGGGTAAACAAATTTTATTAGATGCAGGGGGCGATTCTCAGATTCTTTCAAAAATTGGGCAAGTATTACCAATATGGGATCGAACAATTGATGTATTTATTTCAACACATCCAGATGCCGATCATTTAACCGGAGCCATAAGTGTTTTAGAATCCTATAAAGTCAAAACTATTTTTGAGAGCGGGGCTAAGAGTAACGAGCCGGTTCAAGAAAGTTTTTATAAAATCATTCGTGAACAAAATATTCCAACACACTATCTTTTAGGAGGAGATACTTTTTGGTTTGATGGTATTAAATTTGAAGTTCTTGCTCCAGACAGAGCTGTATATGGCAAATATCTCAAAGATACCAATGAAGCCTCAGTTGTTTTACTTGTAACATATGGAGAAACAAGTATTTTATTTACAGGTGATCTTCCAATAGAGGCAGAATCGCAAATTCTTTCTGATATTAATATGCCTGTTGATATCCTAAAAGTTCCCCATCACGGAAGTCGATTTGCAACTTCACCAATGCTTCTTGATCGTATTTGTCCAAATACCGCAATCATTTCTGTTGGAACAAATTCTTATGGTCATCCGCATCCAGTAGTTCTTGAACGTTTACAAAATAAAGGGGTAAAGATTTTTCGAACTGATCAGGATGGTGATATCTTGATTAAATCAGATGCGACTAATCTAGTCATATATGCATCCCCCTTGTTCTTTTAATCGTTCTTGTTACAATACTTTCTTTTAAAAATTTAAATATAATATTTATTTTATGAAAATCGAACGGACATTAGTTCTTATTAAGCCTGATGGAATAAGTCGTGGCCTTATAGGACGAATTATTTCACGTTTTGAAGATGCAGGTATGAAAATAGTTGCAATGAAACTTCAACAAGTTGATGAATCTCAGGCCCTTCAACATTATACAGAGGACATTAGTGTTAGAAGAGGAGAAAAGGTTCGCGAGCTTCTGGTTGATTTTTTAAAAGCAGGCACAATTCTTGCGGCAGTTATTGAAGGAGTGAATGTGATTGAAAATGTACGTAAAATGGTTGGATCAACTGAACCAAAATCAGCAGCTCCCGGAACAATCCGTGGAGATTTTGCTCACGTCAGTTTTTCATATGCAGACTCAAATGAGAAAGTTGTTGAGAATCTTATTCATGCTTCCTCAGATGAAAAAGATGCAGAACGAGAGATTTGGCTATGGTTTAATCAAAATGAGATTTGTGAGTATAAAACCGTTCATGAAACTCATACATTTTAAGAAGGGTATAGTTTTTTGGGAATAAATAAATGTGTTATAGTAAGGGTGCTTCAGGGCGGTCGGCAACTGTTTTGGGACAACCTTTTTATCTGTTTGAGTCATATTACTATTATCTTTGGGTAATGGTAGCGACTCTGTGGCTCGCTTGCATTTGACCCGGCGATACATGTGGTTATTACTGTATTTATCGTACTGATCAAATGTTACCCACTTGTGGAAGCAGCCAAAATTCAGACCGGCCGTTTACTGAGGCAAAATAAAAACCGAGTCAGTGGTTGACTCGATTTTTTTGTTCATTTTTACTTGTTTAAGCCGTTTTTTTTGTCCTTCGTTTTGTTAAACGTGTTGGGTGTGATTTGGGGTGAACGCGGGTTGGATCTTTCTCGAGATTTTTTATGCAGCGAGTACAAATTTTAATACGCGATCCATCAAGATGTCGTGTTTGAAGATTTACTTTACGGCGTGTTTTACACGCAATCATACTTTTGCTGCGTAAATTTCCAGTAAGGGCACCACGCTCACAAACTTCACAAATTTGGGACATATAAATACAGTAAATCATTTTGGAAAATAGATGACAGGACTCTAACATAATCGACTAATTCGATCAAGGACGTTACAATATAAACAAGAAATACTTATAAACCTATGTTTTTAAATCTCCTCTTCCGATCACCTGTTTTAGCCCTTGCCTGGCTTTGTTCTATTGTCATTGCTTTGACCATTCACGAATTTTCACATGCGCTTGTAGCAAAATGGCGTGGTGATTCAACCGCAGAACGTGAAGGAAGACTCTCCCTCAACCCCCTTGTTCATATTGATTTATTTGGTTTTCTCCCGTTGCTTGTTTTAGGATTTGGGTGGGCAAAGCCAGTTCCTTTCAATCCCTATAATTTACAAAATCCAAAATGGGATAGTGTTCTTGTGGCACTTGCAGGCCCTGCCTCAAACCTTTTTTTTGCTATGGTTTCAGCAGTGGCCTTTCGATGGCTTTTAAGCAATCAATGGACTGAGATTACAAGTGTTTTAAGTGCCTTTTTGTTTTTAAATGTTCTTATTAATTTATTTCTTCTTTTTTTTAATGTCATTCCTATTCATCCTTTAGATGGATCTAAACTTTTTTTTGCCTTATTTTCTGCTCCAAAGTGGGAAAATTTACGACAGTGGGTAGCAGTTAGAGGTCCACAAGTATTATTTTTCTTCATTATTTTATCACTTCTCGGTTTTAATGTTTTCTTTTTTGTTAGTCTACCTGCTTTTTTTATATGCAATGAATTTCTTGGAAATTCGTGTATTCAATTTTTAGGAACGTTCCTTTTATAATCTTGTGCTTACTTTAATGAATAGATTTGACCTTCTGAAGGGGTACGTGTTATGCTTCCCACACTTTTGAAAAATTTATGCCAACGATTCAACAATTAATTCGAAAAAGAAGAGGATCAAAAACCGTGAAGAGTAAATCACCAGCTTTACAATTTACCCTTGATTCTTTACACCGTCGTCATAATGAGCTTAAAAAAGGCTGTCCTTTTATGCGTGGGGTTTGTGTAAAGGTTACGACTGCGACTCCTAAAAAACCAAACTCGGCTATTCGAAAAATTGCTCGTGTTCGTCTTTCAAACGGCACAGAAGTTACAGCTTATATTCCAGGAGAAGGGCACACATTACAAGAGCACTCCATTGTTCTTATTCGTGGGGGGCGTGTGAAAGATCTTCCTGGAGTACGTTATCATATTGTTCGTGGAACTTATGATACCCAGGGAGTAGAAGGACGCAAACGTGGAAGGTCTAAATATGGATCAAAACGTCCAAAAGCAAAAAAATAATTGTAAATAATAATTTGATCGAAGTACCCTTTATTCGCAGGGGAAGAAACGATCTATTCGTATAATATGCGTGGAAAAAAAGCTCCCCATCGTGATCTTCTACCAGATCAAAAATTTAGCAATATACAAGTTGCTAAGTTTATTAATTATTTGATGCAAGATGGTAAAAAAACGATTGCAAAACAAATTGTCTATCGTGCTTTTGAAATTATCCAAGAAAAAGAACAAAAAGATCCACTTGAAACATTTTTAAGTGCCATTAAAAACGTTAGTCCATCACTTGAAGTAAAAAGTCGTCGAGTTGGAGGGGCAAATTATCAAATCCCGATTCCTGTACGTGGGGAACGGCGTTTTAATTTAGCCTGTCGTTGGATTTTAACTGCGGCTCGTGGTAAACACGGCAGTCCTATGTTTGAGCGTTTAGCACGGGAACTTTTAGCAGCTGCGAGCAATGAAGGAGACGCTGTTAAAAAGCGTGCAGATGTACAGAAAATGGCTGAAGCGAACCGAGCCTTTGCTCACTTTTCAAAATAAACGATTTTTATGCCTCGAGAATACCCATTGAAAGATATTCGTAATATTGGAATTATTGCTCATATTGATGCAGGAAAAACAACTGTTTCAGAACGCATCTTGTTTTATACAGGAAAGAAACATAAATTAGGCGAGGTACATGAAGGAGAAGCCACAATGGATTGGATGGAACAGGAGCGTGAGCGTGGAATAACGATTACAGCTGCAGCAACCACCTGTTTTTGGAAGGATCATCGAATCAATCTTATTGATACTCCAGGTCATGTGGATTTTACAGTTGAGGTCGAGCGTTCACTGCGTGTTTTAGATGGTGGTGTAACAGTTTTTGATGGAGTAGCAGGTGTTGAACCTCAATCAGAAACAGTCTGGAGACAGGCAGATAAATATCAAGTTCCACGTATTTGTTTTGTGAATAAATTAGATCGTACAGGGGCAGATTTTTTTAAGGATCTTGATTCAATTCATGAACGTCTAAGCAAAAAAGCCTATCCACTTCAGCTTCCTATTGGAAAAGAAGCTCAATTTTCTGGTTTGGTCGATCTTTTATCTATGAAGGCTTTTATTTACAAGGATGAATCTGGAAAAACGATTGAAGAAACAGAAGTTCCAGATGAACTAAAATTTTCCGCAGAAGAATGGAGAAAAAAACTTGTTGAAGCTATTGCGGAAAATGATGAAACTTTGATGGAGAAATATATTGCAGGTGAAACACTTTCGTTTGAGGAGCTTCAAGCAGGTTTGCGTAAAGCAACTATTAATCTTGAAATATTTCCAGTTTTATGTGGGAGTGCTCTTAAAAATAAAGGGGTTCAGTTTTTGCTTGATGCTGTGAATATTTATCTTCCTTCACCCTTAGATGTTCCTCCACAAAAAGGATTTAATCCAGAAAATGAAGAAGAGGAACTTGCTAGACGTATAGATGATAATGAACCATTTTCTGCTCTTGCCTTTAAAATTGCATCAGATCCATTTGTTGGAAAATTAGCCTTCTTTCGTGTGTATTCAGGTGTTGTAAAAGCTGGTTCATATATTCTTAATGCAAATACAGGTAATAAAGAGCGTGTTGGACGTATTGTACGATTGCACGCAAATTCTCGTGAAGAAGTTGAAGAAGTGTATACCGGAGAAATTGCAGCAGCTGTAGGACTTAAAGGAACAGTAACGGGTAATACACTGTGTGATCCCGATCACCCCATTAGTTTTGAAGCCATTGTTTTTCCAGATCCAGTTATCTCGGTTGCTATTGAACCTAAAACAAAACCAGATCAAGAAAAAATGGGTATAGCTCTTGCTAAACTTGCAGAAGAAGATCCAACCTTTCATATTCGAAGTGATGAAGAAACACTACAGACCATTATTTCCGGAATGGGTGAATTACATTTGGAAATTATTGTTGATCGTATGAAGCGCGAATTTGGAGTGGCAGCAAATGTTGGTCAACCGCAAGTAGCTTATAAAGAAACAATTAAAGGAAGTGCAGAAGCTGAGTCAAAATACATTCGTCAGTCAGGTGGTCGTGGTCAATATGGACATTGTTTATTGCGTATTGAAAAGAATGAAACTGGAAAAGGATTTGAATTTTTTGAAGCCATTAAGGGTGGTTCTATTCCAAAAGAATATATACCAGCTATTGAAAAAGGAGCTAAAGAAGCGTCTGAGCGTGGAGTATTGGCTGGGTATCCTCTCATTGATGTTCGGGTAACAGTTTTTGATGGAAGTTACCATGAAGTGGATTCATCAGAAGCCGCCTTTAAGATTGCTGGATCAATGGCCTTTCAAGAGGGGTGTCGTAAAGCTGGGCTTATTTTGCTTGAACCAGTTATGCGGGTGGAGGTACTTACTCCTGAGGAATTTATGGGAACAGTTATGGGAGATCTTAATGCCCGTCGAGGTCAAATTCAGGATATGAAAGATCGATCTGGAATTAAAATTGTCAAAGCACTGGTTCCACTAGCTGAATTATTTGGTTATGCAACACAATTACGTTCGATTACACAAGGTCGAGCGAGTCATAACCCGATTGAATTTGATCATTATGCAGAAGTTCCAAGAAATGTTTCAGATGCACTGGTGGAGGCACGAATAGGTAAACGAAAAACGATTTAATAAACTTGACAGAACGTTTAAGATACACAAAATAGAATTGTTTTATGAATGAGCAATGGAAACAACTTTTACAGTTTGTTCGAAAAACACAAGATCGAATGGTTGTTATGGATCCAGAAGGAGATGAGCTTGTGGTTATTCTTCCTTTTAAAGAATACGAACAAATGGTTATAAAAGAAGATCGGAAGAAAAATGTTTCTATTGAGAAGGAAATATCAGAAAAAGAAAAAAATAATGTTACGGTTTGGGATACCATGGTTTGTGCTAATGATTCGTCTGCACAAACATGGCAAGCAGAAGATGTCGTCCCCACCAATTTATCTGAAAATAAAGAAATTAAACAAATTAAAAAAGAAGATAATCAGGTTATTCGTAAATCTCATGAAGAAAATCCAGTTATATCCAGTACTTATCGAGACCCAGATGAAGATCAGTTTTTTTTAGAGCCACTTGAATAGAAGTTTTTCACAAATAAAGAGTTGCATTTTTTTAAAGGTTTTGTTATAGTAACGCCGACTTATTTATAAAAATTAACTTACATTAAAAGAAACATAAATAGCGATCTTTTAACTGATCGCTTTAAAACATATGGCAGAAGTTTTTACACGCACTAAACCACATGTAAACGTTGGTACCATTGGTCACGTCGATCATGGAAAGACAACTCTCACGGCTGCTATTTTGGCAGTTTTGAACACTAAGGGATTTTCCGCTCAAAATAAAGGGGTTGATCAATTAGATAAAGCACCAGAATCGCGCGAGCGTGGAATTACTATTGCTACAGCTCACTGTGAATACGAATCTGAAAAACGACATTATGCACACGTGGATTGTCCAGGGCATGCTGATTATATTAAAAACATGATTACAGGTGCTGCTCAAATGGATGGAGCTATTTTGGTGGTAAGTGCGGCTGACGGTCCAATGCCTCAAACACGTGAGCACATTCTTTTAGCTCACCAGGTAGGAGTGCCAACGATTGTGGTCTTTTTAAATAAAGTTGATATGGTTGATGACCCTGAATTAATTGATCTTGTAGAAGAAGAGATTCGTGATCTTTTAGATAAGTATGAGTTTCCAGGTAAGGACACTCCTATTATTCGTGGATCAGCATTAAAGGCTCTTGAAAACCCATCGGATGAAGATGCCTCCAAACCTGTCATGGATCTTATCAAAATATTGGATGAATATATTCCTGAACCAGTTCGTGAAATTGATAAACCATTTTTAATGCCTATTGAAGATGTATTTTCAATTGAGGGACGCGGAACTGTTGTAACCGGTCGTATTGAACGCGGAACAGTAAAAATCAACGAAGAAATTGAAATGGTTGGTTTGTATGAGGAATCAAAGAAAACTGTTGTTACAGGAATTGAAATGTTTAATAAAACACTTGACCAAGGAATGGCTGGAGATAATGCAGGTCTTCTCTTGCGTGGAGTTAAAAAAGAAGAAGTAGAACGTGGAATGGTCTTAGTAAAACCAGGAAGTGTTACACCTCATACTGAATTTGAAGGAAAAGTTTATGCTTTAACCAAAGAAGAAGGTGGACGTCACAAGCCATTTTTTAAAGGATATAAACCACAATTTTATATTCGAACCACAGATGTAACCGGAGAGGTTATTCTTCCAGAAGGAACAGAAATGGTTATGCCAGGTGATACGATAAATGTCACCATTAAATTGATTCAACCAGTAGCACTTGAAGAAAATCAACGGTTTGCGATTCGTGAAGGTGGAAAAACTGTTGGAGCTGGAGTGGTAACAAAAATCATTAAATAAAGTAAATTGTGAATACGGTCAATCAAAAAACAGAAGAACAACAGAGGATACGCATTAAAATTCGTGCGTATGATCATAAAATTATAGATCAAGCAACACTGACGATCATGAAGACAGCGGAACGTTCAGGAGCAAAAATTCTCGGACCAGTTCCTCTACCAACAGAAAAACGCAAGTATACAGTAAACCGATCAACGTTTAAGTATAAAGATGCCAGAGAACAGTATGAGATGCGTATTCATAAACGACTGATTGATATTTTGAGTCCAACTGCTCGTACTATAGATGCCATGATGAGTTTAAATTTACCGGCAGGAGTGGACGTAGAGATTAAAATGTAATTCAGGAATCAGAGGAAAGGAAAGAAAGTTCGTTGAAAAAAAGAAAATAAAATGCGATAACCTTTCCTTTTCCTCTGCAGTCCTATAAGGAGATTACAATTCAAAATTAAATGCCTTTCATTGAGTTTCTTTTTTCTTTATAAAAAGGCTAGAAGTTTTTTTAGAAAAATATTTTCCTAAAAAAACTTCTGGCTTTTCATTTATGAAATATTTCATTGGAAAAAAAATTGAAATGAGTCAAGTGTTTAAAGAGGATGGATCTGTTATTCCTGTAACACTTGTTGATGCAAAACCTTGTCAGATAACAGCTATTAAAACCAAGGAAAAAGATGGTTATCAGGCCGTTCAACTTAAATTTGGAGATAAACCATTAGTTTTAAAAGAATTTCGTATGGTTGATCTAGATCCATCTACTGAGCAGGGACAAATCATTACGATTGAAACATTTGAAATTGGAGATCAAGTGGATGTTATTGGAACCTCTAAAGGTCATGGATTTGCAGGAGTGGTTAAACGACACGGATTTGCTGGAAGTCCTAAAACACATGGACACAAAGATCAATTGCGTATGCCAGGCTCTATTGCTTCTCGTCGACAAGGTCCAGTGGCAAAAGGAAAACGTATGGGTGGACGCATGGGTGGTGAACAAATTACCGTAAAGAATTTGGAGATTATTCAAATTGAAACTGATAAGCATCAGCTAGCCATCAAAGGAGCTATACCAGGCGCAAGAGGAAGTCTTGTTTTTATCCGAAGTTCTGAATCATAAAATAATGTTTTGTTTTTTTAAACAGTTATGAACCAAGTGGATATCTACAATCAAAATGGTGATGTTACTCAACAATTGGAGCTTTCCAAATCGGTTTTTGATGTTAAAATCAATCCAGCTCTTATCCATCAGGTTATCGTAACTCAACAAGCAAACGCGCGCCAACCTATAGCTCACACAAAAGGGCGTGCAGAAGTACGGGGAGGAGGGAAAAAACCTTGGAAACAAAAAGGTACGGGTCGCGCTAGACACGGTTCTATTCGTTCACCATTATGGATAGGTGGAGGTGTAACATTTGGACCTACAAATGAACGTAATTTTGAAAAGAAAATCAATAAAGTCATGAACCGACAAGTTTTACGGATGATTTTAACTGATAAGGCACAACATGAGAAAATCCGCGTGATGGAACATTTTGATTTTTCTGAATATAAAACTAAATCAATGGCAGATTTTGTTAAAAAAATTGGTCTTGGAACAAAGAAAATTCTTGTCATTATTGATACTGAAAAAAAAGAAGTTGCTCGTATGGTACGTAACATCCCAAAAATGACTCCTATTTCTGTTTCGAGTTTGAATAATCTTGATTTACTTGCTTGTGATTATTTGCTTTTTTCAAAACCATCTTTAACAAGTCTTACAAAAGTTTTAGAACGTAAATAATCTTTTATGGGATTTCTGGATCGATTTAAAAAAGAAAAAGAAAATGTACAAGCGGAAGGAGTCCGTAAAGATTTACATTTAAAAACAAAACAAAAACCACAGGAAGATAAACAACAGGTTAAAAATTTAGTGCCAGAGGATGTAAAAAAAACTTCTTCGAAAAAAATAGAAAAAAAATCAAAAAAACAAAATAGTGAGTATCGATGTGAAGGAATTTTACTGCGTCCTCATTTGACGGAAAAAACAGCCATTTTAGCCTCTCTAGGAAAATATGTTTTTTTGGTTCATCCAAAAGCAAATAAAATTCAGATCAAAGAGGCTATTCGAATAAATTATGGAGTAAAACCAGAAACTATTCGTATTGAAAATACCTATAAAAAAATTATCCATTTTCGTCGAATTAAAGGTGTACAATCATCTTTTAAAAAAGCTATTATTACGCTTGCTAAAGGAGAAAAAATGGAAGTTTTTGAAACCAAAATGTCGTAAATGTTATGCCTATTAAATCTTACAAACCAACAAGCGCCGGACGACGTATCTCAAGTGTAGAAGTTTTTGAAGGAGATTCAAAACGACCAGAACGTAAGCTTGTGCGTATAAAAAAGAAGTGGTCTGGACGCACAAAAGGGAAAATTACCGTTCGACATCGTGGAGGTGGCCATAAACGATATATTCGTCTTGTTGATTTTTTCCGTCAAAAATTTGAAATCCCTGCAAAAGTAGAAGCTATTGAATACGATCCAAACAGAGGAGCACGTCTTGCTTTGTTGATCTATAAAGATGGAACACGATCGTATATTATTGCTCCATGCAATTTACAAGTTGGAGAGGTTGTTATAACAAGTCAAAAAAAAGGAGAACCCAAGATTGGTAGCCGTTTTTTCTTAAAGCATATTCCTTCTGGAACAGAAATTTATGATATTGAACTACAAAAAGGAAAAGGGTCCCGTATTGTAAGAGCAGCTGGGACATCAGCCCAACTAATGGCTATAGAAGGATCCAAGGCAACAGTTCGTCTACCATCAGGAGAAGTCCGTTTTATTGATGCTGAGTGTATGGCAACGATTGGTCGAGTTTCAAATCCAGACCATCGATTAATTCGATGGGGAAAAGCTGGTCGTGTACGGCACCGTGGTATTCGTCCAACTGTTCGTGGAAAAGCAATGAATCCAGTTGATCACCCACACGGAGGAGGGGAAGGGCGTGATCCTATTGGACTTAAGCATCCAAAGACACCAAAAGGTAAACCAGCACTGGGGGTTAAAACACGTCGACGTAAATTATCTGATAAATTTATCTTACAACGCCGTAAGAAGGGTCGTTTTGTAGGGGCTTAACTTTAATTTTGTATGTCACGTAGCACAAAGAAAGGTCCTTATGTGGACCAAAAATTATTAAAAAAAATCCAGAAAATATCGGTTGGAAGTAAGGTTGTTATTAAAACATGGGCCAGGGCTTCCACGATTACTCCAGAAATGGTAGGGTTTACAATCGGTGTTCATAATGGAAAGAATCACATTCCTGTTCTTATCGTCGAAAATATGGTTGGACATCGATTAGGAGAATTTTCTCCGACCAGAAAATTTGTTCGTCATGGTGGAAAAATGCAAAAAGAAATAGAAGGACAAAAACCAAGTAAGTGATTTTTTTCTCTTTTTTATGGAAATAAAAGCAAAAGCAAGAAATATTCGTATGTCTCCGCGCAAGATTCGTCTTGTTGTAGATTTGATTCGGGGTATGGATGTTCAAAAAGCACAAGAGCAGTTGGGATTTATGAAAAAACATGCAGCCAAACCTGTTTTAAAATTATTAAATTCAGCTATGGCAAATGCAGAACATAATTTCCAACTCAAAAAGGAAGATCTATACGTGAAATATGTAGTAGCAGATGGTGGTCCTGTTTTAAAACGTTGGAGACCACGGGCATTTGGACGTGCAGCAGGTATTCGAAAACGCAGCACACATATTTCTATGATATTAGAAGAGAAAGACCAACAAATTTTAGAAAAAAACAAGTATTAATTATGGGTCACAAGGTACATCCAAAAGCGTTTCGTCTTGCCGTTCTTCGGAATTGGGAATCTCGATGGTTTGTTAGAGGAAAACAACTGGCCATTTGTTTGCGTCAGGATGTTGAGATTCGTTCATTTTTGTCCAGAGCTTTAAAGGAGGCACTGCTTGATGAGATAGAAATAGAGCGTACGCGTCAGAATATGACTATAACTATTTATGCGGCAAAACCAGGTTTTATTATTGGTAGAGCCGGGGCTGGTATAGATGATTTAAAGAAGAAAATCAAGGAACGATTTTTTCGAGGTAAGTCAACTACATTTCAAATTAATATTAAAGAAGTTCAACGCCCGGCATTATCTGCACAAATTGTGGCTCAACAAATGGTATTTGATATTGAAAAACGTCTCCCATTCCGACGAACAATGAAGCAAGCTATCGAACGTGTATTAAAGGCAGGAGCAGTTGGAGTAAAGGTGTCTATGGCCGGTCGATTAAATGGAGCAGAAATTGCACGAATAGAAAAATTAGCTCAGGGAAAAATTCCTATGCATAATTTACGTTCAGATATTCAATTTGCCAGAGTAGCAGCTCATACCACTTATGGAGCTATTGGAATCAAAGTTTGGATTAATCGAGGAGAAATTTTTCGAAAACAAGATGAAAAAGAATCATCTGAAAAAACAAGTTTCTAAATATGTTAATCCCAAAGAAAGTAAAACATCGTAAATGGCATAAAGGCCGAAGAAGTGGAAAGCGTTTAGCAACACAAAAGACATTTTTGGCTTTTGGTGCGTTTGGATTAAAAGCGATGAGTGAGGGTTGGGTAACCTCACGGCAAATTGAGGCTGCGCGTCGTGCTATGACACGTCATATGAAGCGTGGAGGAAAAATTTGGATTCGTATTTTTCCAGACCATCCTATTACCACAAAAGGATCTGAAATGCCAATGGGAAAAGGAAAAGGAGCAGTTGATCATTATATTGCTGCTGTACGTACAGGAACAGTCCTTTTTGAATTAGATGGGATTGATGAGAAGATTGCAGAGGAAACTCTTCTTTTAGCTTCTTATAAATTACCTTTGAAAACAAAGATTATTCGTCAAACCTAAAAGAAGTTTGTATGAAACTTTTGGATTTAAGACAAAAAGAAAAAGAAGTATTGGAAAAGGAATTGAGAGAAGCTCAAGGAGAATTAGCATCTTTACGTTCGAAGCTTGCCTCGCGCCAGTTGACAAATACACGAGAAATCCGCAAGATGCGTAAAGTTATCGCGCGTTTGAAAACTATTTTACGAGAAAAACAAGTCAATAAGGAAAAAAATCTCACCTCTTAAGCTTGTATGACACATCAATTTAAAAAAAATCAGACAAAAGGAAGAGTCTTTACTGGTACAGTTGTTTCTTGCGCAATGCAAAAGACGATTGTGGTTCGTGTTGAACGTACGGTTCGTGATAGAAAATATAAAAAGGCTCGTTTCTTAAGCAAAAATTATAAAGTTCATCATGAAGATGGTCAATACAACACAGGAGATAAAGTTGCTTTTGAAGAGTGCCGCCCTCTTTCAAAAGAAAAGAGGTGGCGTATTTTACCTTCTCAAACTTTGAATTCAACGAATTAACGTATGATTCAAGCAGGATCAAAATTACGCGCCGCAGATAATACAGGCGCAAAAAAGCTTAAGATTATTCATGTATTTGATGGATATAAACGCCGTTATGCAAGTATCGGAGATATTATTACAGTTACCATTAAAGAAGCTGTACCACATTCATCTGTCAAAAAAGGAGAAGTAGTTCAGGCGGTTGTTGTACGAGTCAAAAAAGAAATACGTCGTTCAGATGGTACTTATATTCGTTTTGATGAAAATGCAGCTGTTCTTATTGACCCAAAAAATAAAGAACCAAAAGGGACACGTATTTTTGGTCCAGTTGCGCGCGAGTTAAGATCAAAAGGATTCTCAAAAATTATTTCACTTGCTCCAGAAGTTTTATAATACCTATGAAAATAAAAACAGGAGATAAAATTGTCGTAATTCATGGAAAAGATAAAGGCAAACAAGGTGTTGTTTTGCAAGTTTTTACTGAACAAGAACGCGTTGTTATTGAAGGAATTAATGTAATGACACGACATATTAAAAGTCGTCAGCGTGATCAAGCTGGGCAGAAAATTCAATTTCCAGCTCCAATTGCCGTTTCAAATATCCAACTTCTTTCAGCTAAAACAGGAACGCGTGGACGAGTGGGATATAAAACAATTATTCATGAAGATGGAAGCAAAAAAAAGATACGTGTGCTTAAATTTAAAGGCACACAGGAAGATATCGAATAATATATGTCTGAACTTCACGATTATTATAAACAACAAATTATTCCACAATTATTAAATACACTTGGAAAGAAAAGTGTGTACCAGGTTCCTTCTGTTAAAAAGGTTACTTTAAATATTGGACTTGGAGCTAGTGTCAAAGATGCGCGTTATTTGGAAGCCTCAGAACAAACACTGCGTCGTATTTGTGGACAACAACCTGTTAAGACTAAAGCTCGGAAAGCTATTTCAAGTTTTAAAATTCGTGAAGGAATGGTTGTTGGTATGAAGGTTACTTTGCGCGGGAAACGTATGTGGGATTTTTTGGATAAACTCATTCATATTACATTACCTCGTGTACGAGATTTCCGAGGTATTTCCTTACATGCATTTGATGAGAAAGGAAATTATTCCATTGGTTTTAAAGAACACCTTGCTTTTCCAGAAATTCGCAGTGATGAAATTGAAATAATCCATGGTTTACAGGTTGTTCTTACTTTAAATACTCAAAAGAAAGAAGAGGGACAGAAATTATTAGAATCTCTCGGCTTTCCTTTTCAGAAGTAATATTTGTTTGATATTTTATGGCAACGGAAAATCAACGAGCCAAATCACGGCAAAATCCTAAATATTCGACACGTACTGTTAGACGTTGTTGGAAATGTGGGCGTAAACGTGGATATATGCGAGATTTTGAAATGTGTCGTATTTGTTTTCGTGAACTTGCAAATCAGGGCTCTATTCCAGGTATTATTAAGTCAAGCTGGTAATTTATGATTACTGATCCTATTTCAGACATGTTAACACGCATTCGTAATGCTCAGCTGGTAAAAAAAGCAGAGATTATTTTACCATTCTCGAGTATTAAGCAGACGATTGCAAAAATTTTAGAAAAAGAACAATATGTTCATTCAGTTTATGAAATAGAAGATGGAAATAAGCGCCTCCTTCGTATTGTTCTTTCGTATGGAAAAAATAAAGAACCACGTATTCAATTTATTAAACGTGTTAGTACGCCCGGCAGACGAGTTTATGCAAAGTTTCACGAACTTCCATACGTGCGTTCAAATATGGGTATTGCGATTATTTCAACCTCAAATGGTCTTATGACCAATAAAGAAGCGCGTACGCGTCATTTGGGTGGAGAAGTTATTTGCGAAGTTTATTAAATCTTTATGTCACGTATTGGAAAAAAACCCATTGTGCTTCCAGCAGATGTTGAAGTCATTCAGTCTGGAACTAACTTAACCATCAAAGGACCTTTAGGAACCTTGTCTTTAAATATTCCTTTGATAATTTCTCTTGAGAAAAAACAGGAAGATACAACAACAGTTCTTGAACTTTCAGTTAATAATTCAGAAGATCGCCAAGAACGATCCATGTGGGGGACTATGCGATCATTGATCCAAAATGCAGTCACGGGCGTGACAAAAGGGTTTTCAAAAAAAATGGATGTTGTTGGTGTTGGATATCGAGTCTCATTAAAAGGAGAAAATCTTGTATTTGAGGTTGGTTTTTCTCATCCAGTAACTTTTTCACTTCCAGAAGGTATTAAAGCAAATGTTGAAAATACATCAGTTACAATTACTGGTATTGATCGACAATTGGTTGGAGAAACAGCCGCGCGTATTCGTAAAATTCGTAAACCAGAGCCTTATAAAGGGAAGGGAATTAAATATACCGATGAAGTGATCCGTCGAAAAGCCGGAAAAACTTCAGCTGGATGATGTTAATTTGTATGAAAGATATTAAGGAAAAACAACGTAAACGGTTTCTAAGAATTAAACGAGTTCGTTCTCGTATTCACGGAACTTCTGATTGTCCTAGACTTGCGGTAAAACGAAGTTTGCGTTTTATTTATGCTCAACTTATTGATGATGAAGCAGGTAGAACACTTGTATCCGCCTCTGATCGATTTTTTCCAAATACAAGTGAGAAAAAAACAAAAAGTGATCGAGCAAAACAAGTTGGGCAAGAAATATCTCGATTAGCAAAGGAAAAAGGAATTGAGCGTGTTGTATTTGATCGAAGAGGCTATCGGTATCATGGACGCGTTGCTGCTCTTGCAGATGGTGCCCGAGAACAAGGACTTATTTTTTAATTAATAGATGTTATGGACGAAGTTAAAAATTCATCAATGGAACACAAAAAAAGAGGATCAGGACGACGTACAGGAAATCGTGGGGCTAGGCCAGAGCGTGAAAAACCTGAATATGAACAGAAAATACTTGATTTAGCTCGCGTAACTCGCGTAACAGCTGGTGGAAAACGTATGCGTTTTAGGGCGACGGTGGTTATTGGAAATCGTAAAGGACAAGTTGGACTTGGAATCGCCAAAGGCGCTGACGTTGCTTTAGCTGTTGATAAAGCTTATCGGCAAGCACGTAAGAAAGTGTTTCAAATTCCTTTGGTTAATGAGACCATTCCCCATGAGATCCGTTCAAAATTTGGAGCAGCTAAGGTTTTACTACGACCAGCACCAAAAGGAACGGGTTTAAAGGCAGGTGGATCTGTGCGTGTCTTATTAGAACTTGCAGGGGTACCAAATGCGGTAAGTAAAATTTACGGTGGATCAAACAATAAAATCAATGTTGCAAAGGCAACTTGTGAAGCCTTGCAACATTTGCAAATTTCCAAATAATGTTTTATGAGTTTACATCTTCACACATTAAAACCAGCAAAAGGTTCTATAAAGCGTAAAAAACGTATTGGGCGAGGTTTGGCTTCTACAGGAACCTACAGCGGACGCGGAGTAAAAGGACAACGCTCTCGATCTGGAGGACGAAATGGTTTACAAAAAAAAGGATTACGTCCAATTCTTTTAAATATTCCTAAATCACGTGGATTTAAGAGTATCCGGGAAAAACCATGTATTGTAAATATAGAACAGTTAAATCATTTGTTTATGGATGGGGCTCGTATTACTCCTGATATTCTTTTTGCCAAAGGTTGTATTTCTGATAAAGCTCATGGAGTAAAGATTTTAGGTAAGGGAACCATTCAAAAAAAATTTTTAATAGAACACTGCCTTATCTCTGCTTCTGCTAAGGAAAAAATTGAGACCGCAGGTGGTTCTGTTCTCATTTAAAATTCACCCAAGACCAAATACTATGATTTCATTCTCTCGGGTCTGGCGAACTAAAGAAGTGCGACAAAGTATTCTGTTTGTTTTGGGTTTGTTTTTGGTTTACCGCTTTGCTGCTCATGTTCCTGTTCCTGGGGTTGATACAAGCGCCCTTTCATCTTTTTTTCAAAATAACCAACTGTTTGGTTTGTTAAATGTTTTTTCTGGGGGGACTATGGAAAATTTTTCAATTGTAGCCATGGGGGTGGCTCCGTACATTACCGCCTCTATTATCTTTCAACTTCTTGCAATGATGTGGCCAAAGCTTGAAGAAATGCAAAAAGAAGAACAGGGAAGACAACGGATTAATCAATGGACCCGTCTATTAACTGTTCCTTTAGCAGGCTTACAAGCGTATGGTTTAATTTTGCTTTTACGCCAACAAGCAGGAATTATTTTAGATCAAGGAATTTGGCCAATGATTTTAGCTGTTATTATTCTTACAGCTGGAACCGTTTTTATGATGTGGCTTGGAGAACTAATTTC
>Ga0210044_10002478_pt1 | contig 27502 bp, 25 predicted proteins | sample CryGey13umfilter_2_FD_183959 | JGI IMG/M metagenome (GOLD analysis project Ga0210044, IMG submission 183959) | Groundwater microbial communities from aquifer in Utah, USA - Crystal Geyser 4/9/14 3 um filter (SPAdes) (version 2) | ecosystem: Environmental > Aquatic > Deep subsurface >... | reverse complement strand
GGCCTCCAATACAACTTTAGCCTTAAATTCTTTACTAAATTTTCTTCGTGTTTTTGACATAATTTTAAATTTTTAAAAATACTATTTACTTATTTAACTTTATGTCCTATTTTTGGGGAGTATTATAGTCTTGGCCACCAGGCATCACAAAAGTACGAATGTTTTTAATTACTTCACCCAACATTCCATAAGAAAATTGTTGAATTGTGGAGGCGTCTTGGACTTTGGTGATTCGGCCTTTGTTGTTTCCAGAATTCAAACAATTCCTAAATTTTACCCGCTTTTTTGCTAATTTCATATCATTCCATTTTAGAAAAAGCAAAAATCAAGATTCTTGGCTTAGCTCACAAGATGCAGTTTACCGAAGGGGTACATATATACTGAATGTTAATGCAATAGGTATAAATATTTGATTTACACTAAATTGAAATATTTTACTTCATTTTGTAAAAAATTAAATAAAATTTTTGTAAACCAATTATTGTCTGGAATTGAAATGACAACAGATTTGTCATATTATTGGAACAATCTTAATCTAAATTTTCACGAGAAATCAAACACCTGCAATATTAATTGTTGTAGGTGTTTTTAATAAGACTCTTCCAAAACATCAACTATTGAAGCAACCATCTTTGGACTTAATAGTTTACTACCCGATTTATAGTTTAAGTCTTCTAACTTTTTCTTTAATTGTTCATCTGTTTGAATTGATTTACTCAAGAACTGAGTTGCACTCTTTCTTGAATTATTTGGTAGGTGTTCTTGGGATAGTTCACCAAATCCAAATGCTCTTATTTTAAAAACTTTTGTCATTGCTTATTCAATTTCGTCAAATAAAGGAAATTTAACTTCGGTAAATTATAACATCCAAATGTCAATTTCGGTATTAATTAAACAATCAGCATCAAATAATATTATATAAAATCAAACAAGTATAATTACAAATTATAAATAATTGTAATTTATAGTCGTTCTTAATAGCATTGTTTTTGAAATAAATGTTCAAACAGAATCAAATAAAATCAAATAAAAATCAAAAAAATCTATATTTGTGATGATAGAATGACAATCGAATAAAAAGGTGCATCATTCGGAGACCTATTAAAAATATGCTCTTTAAAATACTGTATATCTGTGTGTTAGAATTTAATAATGAACCCCTACGGGGCATCGGATTTCGCTACGATTGTTTCTGCCGATATTTTGCCCCTGATAAGCTATTTTGATTTTTTGTAATTTTAATTTGTGCCATGGATTTTCGTGCCCATAAATGCAAAAAAGCTCTTTGGAAATTATTTTGCCTTAACGAGTTTCATACCACATTCTTTGCATCTACCGGGTTTGTTGCTGCCACTGTCTTTACAGTTCATGGGGCATACATAGAGAAATGTGCCATCTGTAGGGATTTCACATTCTGGCATTTTTATAAGAAATCTATAAGCAAGACCGCTGGTCATCTGATATTTAGAAGCTATTTGAACACCGTTGATATGCTCATATAATGGGAATTCTCCCAAGGTAAAAAAGGTAAATTGTTTATAGCTATAGCTAATTTGCGGAACAAAAGAGATTTTTTTGCTTCCTGTTGAATTGATATCCACATTGTAAAGTGCCAAAAGATCCATATTTTCAGCAGCTTGAAGTTTGCTTATTTTTTCACCTTTCAATTCTAAGGTTAGTCCAATTTTATCAAAAAACGTTTTGCCAACAAATATACCTGCGCTTGCGTAATCACCAAATTTTTCGCCTAAAGAATTCCATCCTTTACGGATATATATTGCATTTGTAAAAAGCCTGAAATCTTTTTTCGGGAAGCCTTTCAGAAAGAAAGCATAAAATATTAAATCTTGTGAGCCATTGGTAGGTTGAATTAATGTGGGTGAAATAGCATAGATATTTTGTCCGTTATTTGGATTTGTGTAAACCAAATCAGAATCATTATGTTTGCCAATAGGAATTTTATACCCTAAGCCAATTGTCAATTCAATTCTACTATCCTCACTTTTGCGGTTTAGAACGTCATAACGAGGAAAAATTATTAAATCTGAAATTCCGGAATGTTGTTTTATGGGATATTCATTTAATATAGAATCAAATGATTCTACCTGTGTTTTATTAATAAAATATCCAGCTTCTATAGAAAGCGTCAAACTTTTAGTGAGGCCATAAGCAATTTTAGAATAAATATAATTGCTATGAAAATTATGAAATAAAGATGCTGTATCTGAATTGCCAGCTTTAAATTTATTGCCATAAAAATACTGGTGATTTGCAGCAATTTCCATCTGTCCATCTGCTAAAACTCCTTGCGAACCTCCTCCAGCTATAGGGCTTCCACTACCACCAGAGCAGCATCCTTGTCCACTAATATCTGTGAAAAAAAACAAAAAACATGATATGAAAAGTACTAAGCGCATTAAATTAAGTTATTTAAAAGTTTATTAAATCTTTAAAAACTTTGCAAATTCTACATTTTTGCCAGAGCTTAGTCTAATGAAATAAGCTCCCGCATTTAGCATTTCTACATTGATTCTATAATTTTCAGTTCCTAAAGATTTTTTACCTAATGAAATTGATTGCATTTTCTCACCTAAAGTGTTCATAATATCTATTTGAACATCATCAGATTCGGCAAGTTGGTAATCAACTTGAACATAATTTTCTGCTGGATTTGGGAACACTTTAAGGCTGAAATTTTTATTATTGTTATCAAAAATTCCATCGCAAGGACCTAATGCGTTATTAATTGCAAACTCAATAGATGCCTGGGTAATTGAGCCGTTTTTATTATAAAAAACTCTATGACAATTGCCGCCGCCAAGAACAACAGTTTTCTGCATATTAGCCCCTATTCCACCATAATCGTCGATGCTGAGGGCAGAATTTGAAAAATTAGCATTTGTAATTATGCTGTTGGTATTTGCCCAACCACTTAGCGAACTACAATTAGTATTTGCATAGTCATCGGCAAGATAAAATTTGACTTTTCCAGGGTTCGATGTAGCGAAAGTAAGCACAGCGTTTGCAGCCGTGGAGGCTACTGGAATGCATGAAACACAAGGCATAACCCATGTTATTACAACTACTTTCCCTGAGTCAAGCTCTGTAAAAAGATCATGATGAATTGATGCGCAATCGTCGCAATTAAAGTTTACTGAACTTTGTCCATTGCCAATTTGGTTTATAAAAATGGCAGCCAATATTAATAGAAAATTCTTAATCATAGGAAATGTTTTAGATAGACTTTTACAAAATATCTTTGACAAAGGTAAATAGATTTATTGTTTGTAATGAATTTTAATAAACATAAATTTTCAGATGGCAAAAAAATCTCCTAAAATAATCGCTGTCAAAAATATCCTATATCTCAAAAAAATACAACAACTAAATTTCTTCCCCCCCCAACAATATAATCAAGGCAAACCTTTTTTAGAACTAAAATAAATAGAGCTTTCAAATAAATTGTTTCGATTAATAATGTACTTTTACGCTCTTTTTATAGAAACTACGAGCAATCGTTCGAAAATTATTTTAAAACAAAAACTGCAATATTATGAGTATAAGCATTATAGGCCGCTCAATACAAGAATCGGCGACCTTAAGATTGAATCAGACATTCGCTATTTTGAAAGCTAAAGGTGAACCAGTAATTCATCTTGGTGGTGGAGAGCCAAAAAGCAAAGCCCCCCATAGATGCTATCACAGCCATAGCTTCACATTTAAATACTGGCGAAGTTCGCTATGCCCCTGTTGATGGAACTATCGAAATGAAAAAAGCAATTATTCGTTACACCATGGAGCACTATTATCGACAAGTGGAACCCGAAAATGTAATTGCTTCCAGCGGTGCAAAACAAGCACTTATGGTTGCTCTGCAAGCAATTTTGGATCCTCAAGATGAGGTTATTTATACTGCACCTTACTGGGTTTCATATCCCGAAATGGTTAAGCTTTGTGGCGGTATTCCCGTTGCTGTTACACCCGAAGATGGCACCTTCACTCCAAGGCTGCAAGATATAGAACAGAATGTAACCTCTTACACAAAAGCTATTATTGTCAACAGCCCTAACAATCCTTCTGGAGCTGTTTATTCTGAAAAATTTATCAGCGAAATAGTACAATTTTGCGAGAAGAAAAATATATATCTTATCATGGACGACATATACCAACTTTTAGTTTATGGTGGTAAGAAAGTCGCCAATCCATTTGATTATGTAAAAGATTTCACTGAAAATTCCAAGCTCATTATTATCAATGGCGTTTCTAAAGCTTATGCTATGACAGGTTTTAGAATTGGTTGGGCTATTGGCAATAAGAAACTTATAAAAGTGATGGCCAATATACAAGGGCACCAAACTTCAGGAACATCTGTGCTATTGCAGAAAGCTGCTATAGGAGCAATCAACGGAGTTCAATCGAGCATTCATGCACTGCAAACCACTCTCGAAAACAATAGAAAGGTGTTGGTAGAGCAGCTCAATGCTTTTTCAGGAGTCAAACTTATCCCGCCAGATGGCACTTTTTACACTTTTGCAGATTTTAGAGCCTATGAAAAAAGTTCAACAAAACTCTCTAATTTTCTTCTCGAAAAAGTTAGAGTTTTGACCATGCCAGGTGTGGAATTTGGGATGGATGGTTTTCTAAGAATTTCATTTTGCGGTGGCATAAAAGATATTATTGAAGGCGTTGAAAGAATGAAATGGGCTATTGACCCCGATTCACCTAATGAGCTTTATATTGGTGAAAGAAAACTTGTTCGCGATTGGAATTAGTTGATAATTAATATTTTAAAAACGAAAATTTACATAAAATGAAATATCTTGAATTTGATACTCCAGCTTTATCTCATGCTAATGCCTATAAATCTGACTTTGGACTCGAAAATCATGGACTCGTTCATCTCGACACTATCTATTGGAATTTACCAACGCCTGCATTAATAGAAGAAGCCGTCTTCCGTGGCGAAGGCAAGCTGGTTAACGGTGGTGCTTTTCATGCTTACACTGGAAAATGGACAGCACGTGCCGCCAACGACAAATATTTTGTGAAGGAAGAAAGTACTGAAAATAAAATAGATTGGGGCGAATATAATCGACCTATGACTACCGACAAATTTGCTGGTCTATTTGCAAGATTGCAAGCCTATTGGCAAGGAGAAGAACTCTTTGTGCAGGATTTATATGCTGGTGCACATCCCGAATATAGGCTGCCAGTGAGAGTTATCTCCGACAGAGCTTGGAGTGCTCATTTTGTTCGTAATATGCTTACAGTAGAAAAAGATTTGGCAAAATTGAAACAATTTATACCAGATTTTACTATTATGGTAGCTCCTAAATTTAAACTTGACTCCAGAATTGATGGCACACTTTCGGAAACAGCCATTGTTATAAATTTTGCCCAACGCATCGCTATCATTGCCAATAGTGAATATGCTGGTGAAATTAAAAAGACAATCTTCACTATTTTAAATTTCCTGATGCCTTTGCAAGACGTAATGAGTATGCATTGCTCAGCAAATGTTGGAAAAGAAAATGATGTTGCTTTGTTTTTTGGCTTAAGTGGGACTGGCAAAACCACCCTTTCCGCTGACCCACGCCGCCGTTTGATTGGCGATGACGAACATGGCTGGAGCAATGATGCCGTTTTCAATTATGAAGCTGGATGCTATGCAAAAGCTATTAGATTGAGTGCAGAAGCAGAACCTGAAATTCATGCTTGTACCTATAAATTTGGAACTATTCTCGAAAATGTAATCTTCGACCCAGCATCTCGCCAAATTGACCTCGATGACGAAAGAATTACTGAAAATACCAGATTATCTTATCCACTAAGTTTTATACCTAATGCTGTGGAAGAAATGATAGTGTATTCGCAACCAAAAAATATTGTTTTTTTGACTGCTGATGCACAAGGTGTTATGCCTCCCATTGCTCGTTTGGATATGAATCAAGCAATTTATCATTTTATTAGTGGTTATACATCCAAAATTGCTGGCACCGAATTAGGTTTAGGAATTGAGCCTGAGATAACTTTCTCGGCATGCTTTGGTGCACCTTTCATGGTTCACCATCCATACTATTATGCTAAGATTTTGCGCCAAAAAGCAGAACGTTCTGGTGCACATATTTGGCTCGTAAATACTGGCTGGGTTGGTGGCAAATTTGGAGTTGGAAAACGTATTTCAATACGCCATACAAGAAATATGCTTAATGCAGCTCTCGAAGGCAAACTTGACAATATTGAATTTAGAAAAGATAAACTCTTTGGTTTTGATATTCCTTTATCATGCCCAGAAGTGCCTTCAGATGTTTTTGAACCTTCAAATGCTTGGGGCGACAAAAAAGAATACTGGAAAAAATATGACGCCCTCGTATCTCGTTATATCGAAAACTTTAAGCTGTATGCTGATCAAGTGCCATACGAAGTGCAACAAGCTTGCCCAAAAAGACATAGAGACGTGATATAAAATATCAAAACTTATTTTTGAAATCCCAGATTTAGCATTCAGCTTTGCTCCTTCTGGGATTTTTTTCATTTATACTTAAAAGATGTTATAAATCTAAAAATCATATTCTATGGTTTTATTTATTTATATTTTTGCAAAATGAATGTCAGCGAAATTAAGCTATTACTCCATAAAGATATTAAGTTAGAGCTCAAGCAGTCTTATACTCTCAATAGCATACTTTTATATGCCTTTTCTACTGTATTTATCTGCTATCTATCATTCAAAGGAGTTGTAGATGTATCTACATGGAATGCGCTATTTTGGATAATACTTTTATTTACATCTATAAATGCAGTAGTTAAAAGCTTTGTTCAGGAAAGTCCTGCACGTCATTTATATTATTTTACGCTAAGCAGTCCACAGTCAGTAATAATTTCAAAGATAATTTACAACAGTCTTTTGATGCTTATTATCACCACGTTGACATTTTTATTTTATATATTTTATATTGGAAATCAGATAGATAATTATCCCTTATATTTTGCAGCTTTAATTTTTGGTAGTCTTGGTTTTGCTTCACTTTTAACAATGGTGGCAGCAATTTCTTCACGATCGAACAATAATTTTGGCATGATGGCAATATTAAGTTTCCCGATAATTATGCCCATGTTGATAACAGTAATTATAGTTTCAAAAATGGCACTTATTGGAGCAAAATATAGTCCTGTAGCTTGGCAGTATATTGGCATTCTGGCTCTTCTTAATATGATAGTTATCATTCTGGCTTACCTTCTATTTCCTTATCTTTGGCGCGAATAAAATTTGAATTTTATGAAAGGATTATGGTGGAAAATATTGGCAATTTTACTGCTACTATATGCAATAGTAGCTGGCTTTCTTGTGGATATTCCCGATACAGATATTAAAGAATCTATGCGTAACGTATTTTTTCATGTGGGCATGTGGTTCGCTATGTTGGCGGTTTACACTAAGTCATTTATTGGAAGCATCAAACATCTAAATACTAACAGTTTAGATAAGGATATTCTTGCCGAACAGTCGGCAAAGACAGGTCTATTTTTTGGACTTTTAGGAATTATTACTGGCATGATATGGGCCAATTTTACTTGGGGCAAACCTTGGGCAAACGACCCTCATCTGAATGGTGCAGCCATCGGCATAGTTATTTATTTGGCATATTTTATTCTGAGGTCATCTATAGATGATGAACATAAAAGAGCAAGAATATCAGCAGTTTACAATGTATTCGCCTTTGTGCTTTTGATAGTACTCATTGGCATTTTACCTCGTTTGTCTTCGAGCACACTGCATCCTGGTAGCCAAGATGGAAACCCTGCTTTTGGCGATATGGATGCTAATATGAGGTATGTTTTTTACCCTGCTCTTATCGGCTGGATGATGCTCGCTTTGTGGATTGCCGATTTGAAAGTCCGATTGAAAAAAATAGATTCAGAAATTGAAAATAATGAAATTGTATAATATGGAAGAGAGTAAAATTTTAGTGGTAATTGGTGTGCTATCAGTGATTTTGATAGGCATTGCGGTATATCTATTTATTTTAGATAAAAAAGTGAAATCTATGGAAAATAAATTGGAAGAAATTAAAAAATCTAAAAAGTAAATTTAAAATGAAAAAATCTCATATAATATTAATAATCGTATTAGCAGTGGCCATTGGAGCTATTGTTAGCCTTGTGAAAGACCCGCGCACTTATGCTGATTTCGAAGAAGCTTCAGCAAGTCCCAACAAAAGTTTTGACATAATTGGAAAACTCGATTTGAAATCACCAATTTCTTATGATGCTTTAGTAAACCCTGATCAGTTTAGCTTTTATATGACTGATGAAAAAGATGTTAAGCGAAAAGTTGTGGTTAACAAACCTAAACCTCAAGATTTCGAAAAATGCATTCAGGTTGTGGTAGGTGGTAAGATGAAAGATGATGCTTTTCATGCAGATAATATCTTGCTGAAGTGCCCTTCAAAATATGAAGGTCAAATGAATGCTGCAAAAATCCCTGTTAAAGAAAGCAAATAGAATCCTTTTTTGATGGTTCGGAAAAGATTTGCCTAAGGCATATCCTAGGGAATCTCTTTGAGGCCTTTGGGAGGTTGAAAAAATTTACATTTCCAAAGTTGATGGCCAAATCAAATGCTACTTTGGAAATGTTTTTTTATTAAAAAAGATTTGCCGACACCTGAAAAATTGTGAAAGAAATTAACTTGACTGCTTTTGAAATCAACAAATTTTTTGAATGAAAAACTGCCATCTAATAAATACACTTCATACAGCCATTAGAGCCAATCATTAAGCAGCTGTTGAACTATGTTCGACTGCGCCTCGGCGAATTTCAACTGCGCTCAACTCGGCAAATTCAAAGCATTTGATAATTTATATGTTTCCAAATGCGAAAGATATTTTTTGGCGAACCACAAATAAATTAATATCCGCATTTAACAAAAAAACATGCATTCGTTAGAATAGATTAAATCCCTATTTTTGTGGGGCATCCCGTACTTTGTTGGGAACAACAAAACTATATTATTAGAGGGTGATTAGTCAGCTTGCCTCGGCTGCAACGAGGGACTGACGTTTGCGGCTATTAAAACGAATTAAATGAACGATTTGTACTACTCCATACCAACTATCATTTTATGTGTGATAGGATATTATTACTCATGGCGACATTATTCTAGGAACAACTTTATGATTGCTGTACTTCTGCTAATGATTTGTGGACTTGCTCTTCGTATCTACACTTCCTCTGATTTTTTTCTGCACACTTGGGACGAACGTTATCATGCTCTTGTTGCGAAAAATCTTCTTAATCATCCTTTTACACCCACACTTTACGACAATCCGATTTTACCTTATGATTACAAAATCTGGGTAGGAAATCATATTTGGGTTCATAAACAACCTTTGCCACTTTGGACAATGGCTGCAAGTATGTGGCTTTTTGGAGCAAATGAAATAGCTTTGCGACTACCTTCAATCATTCTAACAACAATCGGAATTTGGCTGACGTTTTTCATCGGTAGTTATTTCTTCAATAAAAAAATTGGCTACTTGGCAGCTTTCTTCTTTTCTATCAACGGATTGATAATAGAATTAACAGCTGGCAGAGTAGCTACAGACCACATTGATATTTTCTTTTTGTTCTTCGTTGAATTAGCGGTTGTGTTTAGCATCTTATTCGCACAAAGAAAAAAATCGGTTTTCAATCTTCTTGCTGGAGTTAGCATTGGTGCTGCAATTTTATCAAAATGGTTACCAGCTTTAATTGTTGTGCCAATCTGGCTATTAATAATCATAGACTCAGAAAAATTTAAAATAAAAGAAATCATTTCCCATTTCATAATTTTACTTACAACTTGCTGCTTGATTTTTCTGCCTTGGCAAATTTACATATTCAGTGCATTTCCCCTTGAAGCAAATTGGGAAGCAAGTTTTAATTTCAAACACATTACCGAAGTTCTTGATGAACAGACTGGCCCTTTCTATTATTTCATTGGCAAAATCAGAATAAACTATGGTGAGTTGATTTATATGCCATTGATTTGGTTTCTATGGAAGTCACTCAATAACCTTAAAGACAAGAAACGATTGGCAATTTCTATTTGGGTTTTAGTTCCCCTTCTGTTTTTCTCTATCACAAAAACAAAAATGCAGGCATACATTCTTTTCATTTCTCCTGCACTTTTTCTAATGACTGCTGAATTTTTCTTTATGTTGAATGATTACAAAAAGAACCACAAGCTGAAATGGTTTTTCAATTTGATTTTGTTTTTAATCATAGCTTTACCTGTTCGCTACATGATTGAAAGAGTAGAACCATTTAAGCAAAACAACAGAAATCCAGATTGGGCAATTGACCTACGAAAACTCAATGACAGGAAAATTACGAAAGGAATATTGCTTAACTATGATAAGCCGATTGAAGCAATGTTTTACACTAACTTAACAGCTTATTCGTATATTCCAGACAGAAATAAAATTACACACTTGATAGCAGAAGGATACACATTAATAATTAATGACGATGGAAAATTACCTGACGACATCAAAACAATTAAAGGAATCACGATTGAAAGACTTAACTGTCGCTAATAAAATCCTTCAAACGGCTGGTCTCGTCTCGTCTTTAAAGACGAGACGAGACCAGTTCCCTACAGCAGTCGGAAGAAGCAGCTGTTGAACTAAATCCCAGCAGGGAGTTCTCTACAGGTTTTCAAAGGAGAAAGATATTTTTAGATGCAAGCTTATGAGCCATTATATTTTATGTATGGCGAGCTAAATTATTTTTTTTCAATCAAAGCAAAATTGCCAAAAAGGTGGGATGACCATTGTGTATTTCCTTCTTTTAAATTTTTTTGTCGAACAACAGTGATTCATATTTTTTTCTTTTTCAATAGTTTAGAAGTATTTTTTTCATGACAAGGCAAAACCATAAGCAAAAAAATATATTTTTGTATCTGATTATTTATCAAATAAATTTAGAAATTAATAACAAGGTCCAAAGGTTCAATTTTCCAAATAAATTTTCACACAAAAATCAATAGATATGACCTATACAATTCATGGCATGCAACATATAGGAGTTGGCGTTCCCGACCACGCAAAAGCTTGGAAATGGTATCGCAAAAATTTTGGACTTGATATTCCCTTTTTTAATGATGAAGCTAAGGCCGAATTGATGACAATATATACCAATGGAGACGTGATTTTGAAGAGAGCTGCCATGGTGTTGAATTTAAAAGGTGGTTGTGGAATGGAGATAGTTTGCCCGAGTACTTTCCAAGCTACCAACGCTAAAGTTGAACATCAGCTTGGAGATTTGGGAATATATATAGGTTGGATAAAAACGCCAGATGTCCAAAAAGCCTACGACAGATTTAAGGAAAATGGAGTGAATATAATTTCCGAAATATGTGAAATGCCTAATGGTTGGAGTACTTTTTATCTGAAAGACTTGAACGGTTTGATATTTCAGATAATTCCAGCCGATGATTTTTATACAAAAAATAAAATGGTGACTGGAGGCACCGTGGGTTGCTCAATTGGAGTTAGTGATGCAGAGAAAGCAATTTCTTTTTATGCACTTTTGGGATATGATAAAGTGATATATGATAACACAAAAGTCTTTGCCGATTGGGCAACAATAAATGGTGGAAATAAAGAGTACAGAAGAGTTTTGCTGGCCCAAAATAATCCTTCTGGTGGTGGTTTTACAAAATTAGCTGGAAGAAGTTATATTGAATTAGTTCAGGACGTTACTGGTAGAAAAGCTGTAAAAATTTACGAAGGACGGCTCTGGGGCGACATAGGTTTTGTGCATTTGGGTTTCGACGTTAGAAATATGGAAGCTCTTGGTAAGATGCTTGCACAAAATGGCTGCGGATTTACTTGCGATACCAAAAATGTGTTGAGTATGGGTGCCAATACCAAAGTCCATTGCACATACACCGAAGATCCCGATGGTACACTTTTGGAAATGATAGAAGTTTATAAAATTCCTATAATTGAAAAACTTGGCATTTTTCTCAATGTTGAAAAAAGAAAACCCTCGCAACCATTGCCAGATTTACTGCTAAAAGCTTTGAAATTTGTAAGAATTAAAGATTGATTTTCATTATAATTAATTTGTGAGTCTTACAATCCAATCACCCTCCTCAAAAATAGTAAATTCTATATACGCATTAAATTGAACTGTATGAAATTTATTATAAGTACTATATCTAACTACAATAGTAATTGGAAATGTTATAGCCTCAAAACCAATAAGTTGTCCGCTCTGAGTTTGATTTCCATTATTTGATATTAAACTAATATTTGAAACTTCCGAGTTTCTCATTCCATTTTGTTGAAAGTCGATAAGAACACGTTTTTCAAAAGAACCTCCTTTTCTAATATCGTAGCTGTCAATATTATAAGCGTTTTTAATTTCAGGTTTTTTGAATTTTTTACCTATGAAAACATCATTTTCCCAAAAGCCTGAAACTATTGTGTCGTGTCCATCAATTTTAAAAGTGTAGTTTCCATTACCTTGTTTCAAACCTTTTTCCCAATAGCCTTCATAAATTTCGCCTGTCTTCCAAAGGTATTTTCCCTTGCCATCAGGCAATCCTTTTTTGAAATTTCCCACATAAGTGTCGACGCCTGTGGCAGTTCCTTGTCCATTAGCCAAACCATTTTTGCATCCACCAACATAATTTCCCTTGAGGTTTTCCATCAAAACTTTGCATGAGTCTTGGGCTTTAAGGTTCAATGCTGAGATAGTTAAAATGGCAATAATGAAAATAGAAGTTTTACTTTTCATGACTTTTGAAAATTGATTTTACGGCAAATTTAAATATAATTATTCAAGCAGAATAATTATAAAGAAAATTTTCATCAATAGATTTTGAGCTCTATTATGCTTCAATTTTTCAACTATTTATATGTTTTTTATGCAGAGATTTAGTCCATAGTAAGTTTTTGAAAAACATCTTCGAGTTTTAGCTCTTGAGCTTTCAACTCGATAAGGGTAAGCTGATTTTCTTTTGAGAAAGCATAAATTTTTTCTCGAATATTAGCATTAGTTCTGGCAGTAATTTTAAATGTGTGGTCATTAATTACATCAATTTCGGCAACTCCACTAATATTTTTAAGAAGCTTTAAATTGGCGCTTTCTTTAAATTTCACTTCTATTATTTCTTTGTCGAGCCAGAGATTTTGAAGCTCTTTTATTGGGCTATCGGCAATTAGCTTACCATTATTTATTATCAAAACGCGGTCGCAGATAGCTTCTACTTCCTGCATAATATGTGAAGAGAAAAGCACAGTTTTGTGTTTCCCAATTTCCTTTATCAGGTTTCTTATTTCAATAAGTTGGTTGGGGTCAAGACCAGATGTTGGTTCATCGAGAATAAGCACCTCAGGATTGTGGATAAACGATTGTGCGAGCCCAACTCTTTGCTTATAACCTTTGGAAAGCTCTTCTATTTTTTTGTGTTTTTCTTTTCCAAGTCCAGTAAGCGCAATCATCTCTTCAACTCTGTTATTCAGATCTTTAATTTTATAAATAGAGCCTATGAATTTCAAATATTCAACAACATACATATCTGAGTAAAGAGGATTCGTTTCGGGAAGATAGCCAATATTTTGGCGCACCTGAATACTCTGGCTGTTGCAGTTGAAGTTTTGCACGTAGGCTTCGCCAGAACTTGCTGGAATATAACAGCTTAAAATTTTCATAAGTGTTGATTTTCCAGCACCATTAGGACCAAGCAAACCAACTATTTCACCTTCTTTTATTTCGAAGCTTACATCGTCGAGAGCTTTTTGAGTTCCATATATTTTAGTAATATTTTTAACGTTGATGGACATATTTTCTATTATTTAATTTCGCTTCCATTGGAAGTGTTTATTTGAGGAGATACAAATACCAATTTACCATCAGCATCCTGAGCCATCAAAATCATTCCTTGAGATTCGATGCCACGAAGTTTTCGCGGGGCAAGATTCACTAAGATGCTAACTTGTTTACCAATAATTTCTTCTGGCGAAAAATATTCGGCAATGCCTGATACCACTGTTCTCTGGTCGATACCAGTATCGATTTTTAAACGCAAAAGTTTAGTTGTCTTCGCTACTTTTTCGGCTTCTAATATTGTGCCGGTGCGGATGTCCATTTTTGCAAATTCTTCGTAAGAAATGCTTTCCTTTTCGGGTGCTGCTTTGTGATTTTCCATCTCATTAATTTTTTTAGTGTCGAGAAGCCTTTGAACTTGTTTTCCAATTTCTTCATCATCTATCTGTTCGAAAAGCAAGCTTGAAGGATTTATTTTATGACCTGATTTCAACAAATCTACGCTGCCGCCATTTTTCCATGAGAGCTGTTCCAAGCCAATCATTTCCCTAAGCTTTTGCATAGTAAAAGGCAAGAAGCAATCACCCAAGACGGTCAAGTTACCAACAATTTGTAATGAGATATTCATGATGGTTTGCACTCTTTTCTCGTCAGTTTTTATCACTTTCCAAGGCTCAGTGTCGGCAAGATATTTATTCCCCAATCTGGCAAGGTTCATAAACTCTTTTAAAGCCTCTCTGAAGTGATAATTTTCGATTTGATTTGCAATTTTTTCAGGAAAATTATTTATGCTTTCAAGCACCTCCTTATCGAAATCTGATAAGCTATTACGCTGAGGTACTACATTATCAAAATATTTATCGGTGAGCACCAAAGTTCTGTTAACAAAATTGCCAAGAATTGCTACGAGCTCACTATTATTTCTTTGCTGAAAATCTTTCCAAGTAAAATCATTATCTTTTGTTTCAGGCGCATTGGCAGTGAGCACATAGCGCAGCACATCTTGTTTATTGGGAAAATCTATCAGGTATTCGTGAAGCCAAACAGCCCAATTGCGCGAGGTAGAAATTTTATCGCCTTCGAGATTTAGAAACTCATTTGCTGGGACATTTTCGGGCAAAATATATGAGCCTTCAGCTTTAAGCATCGCTGGAAAAATTATACAATGGAAAACGATATTATCTTTTCCAATAAAATGAACCAATTTTGTATCATTTGACTTCCAATATTTTTCCCAATTGGGAGTAAGCTCTTTGGTAGCAGAAATATATCCAATAGGAGCATCGAACCAAACGTAGAGCACTTTTCCTTCAGCGTTTTCGAGAGGCACTTTCACCCCCCAACTCAAATCACGCGTTACCGCACGCGCTTGTAAACCACTGTCAATCCATGATTTAACTTGTCCATAAACATTCGGTCGCCAGTTGTTTTTATGCCCATCAATTATCCATTCCTTAATCCAAGATTCATAATTTTCGAGAGGCAAAAACCAATGTTTTGTTTCCTTCAAGATTGGTATATTCCCTGAAACTGCCGATTTAGGATTTATCAATTCAGTGGCATTTAAAGAGGTACCACATTGCTCACATTGGTCGCCGTAAGCTTTTTCATATTTGCAATGAGGGCAGGTGCCAGTGATATATCTGTCGGCAAGAAACATATTCTCTTGCGAATCGAAAAATTGTTGCGAAGTTTGTTCTATAAACTTGCCATCATGGTAGAGTTTTAAGAAAAATTCTGAAGCAGTTTCGTGGTGAATTTTATTTGAAGTACGAGAATAAATATCGAAAGAAATGCCAAATTCTTCAAAAGATTCTTTGATAATTTTATGGTATTTATCAACTACATCTTGGGGTGTAACGCCCTCTTTTCGAGCTTTAATGGTTATTGGTACTCCGTGTTCGTCGGAACCGCCTATAAAAATTACATCTCGCCCTTGGGATCTGAGGTAACGCACATAAATATCGGCTGGCACATAAACTCCTGCCAAATGACCAATATGCACTGGCCCATTGGCGTAAGGTAATGCTGTGGTAACAGTGTATCTTTTGAATTTATTTTCGCTCATAGAATCTGAAAATTAATAAGCGGCAAAATAACAAAAAATTGAGCATACCTACCTTGCCTATTTTTTTTGACTTGCAAAAATTTTTAGTTATTAGAAAAACTTCAAACCAGAATTACTCAATTTAATGACAAAAAAAAATCAACACCTTAAATAGTTTTTTACGTATCTTAGCTCATTATTTATGGACACACATTCAAACAAAATGAACGTTATGAGAAAATGGATTTTTACTTTTATTCTGACAATATTATTTTTTGGAATTATGGCGCAAGAAAACAAACCGAGCGAGGTTTTAGATACCATAAAAACCGTGAGTGCTGCCGACAATCAAACAGCTGAAAAGATTTATAATCAAGGAATTGTACTGTTTCAACAAGGCAAATATGATGAGGCAATAGCTCAATTCAACGAAGCAATAAAAATTAAGCCTAATTTTGCTAAAGCTTATATTAATAGGGCTACCTCGAAGGTGGAACAAAAAAAATATGCTGAGTCTATTAGCGATTACAACATGGCAATAATGCTCGAACCATCGGCAAAATCGTTCTTTAGTAGAGGTTTGGTTCGTTATCAGATGAAAGATTATTCTGGAGCAATCAGTGATTTTAACTCTTGCATAAAAGCCAACAATTCCGAACTAAAAGCTCCGGCATATTACTATCTCGGTTGTGTAAATTTTGACCAGAAAAACTATGATGAGGCAATAAAATTTTATAATTCAGCTATAGAAAATAAAGCTGATTATGCTTATGCTTTTAACGACAGAGGCAGCGCAAAAAAACAATTGGAACAATACCAAGAAGCTTTAAAAGATTACCGCAGAGCCATACAGCTAAACCCTCAAATGGCCTTTACTTTCAACAATATGGCTTCTGTAAAAAAGAAAATTGGTGATTTGGAAGGCGCTATAACTGACTATTCATCAGCCATCGAGCTAAAACCCGACTATTATATTGCTTACAATAATCGCGGCTCGGTTTATCTTTTAAAAAATGAATTCGATAAAGCATTGGCAGATTTTACAAAAGCTATAGAAATTAATAAAGATTACGCCTTTGCCTACAACAATCGAGGGAATGCCAAATACAAACAAAAACGCTACGAAGACGCCATAAAGGACTATGATAGCGCCATCAGTATCGACGAAAATTACGGATTTGCTTATCTGAACCGCGGCATCTCAAAAGAAATGTTGCGCGATGAAGAAGGCTCCTGCGCCGATTGGAAAAAAGCTTATTCCTTGGGTATTGAGACTGCTCATAATTATGTTCAAGCACAATGTAAGTAATTAAATTTATGATGATTATGAACACTCTAACTAAAAATATTCTTGCCACATTTGTTACTCTTCTATTCATAGCTTCAAGCGCGATGGGACAAAATGTAAGTTTTGATAAAGCTAATTTCCCTGGAAAAGAAGAGCAATTTAAAGTGGCCATAAAAAATTTGAAAGCTGCAGATAAAATTTATTCTTCCGAATTCCCAGATTTCAAAGCTGCCATAGAAATTTACCTTCCAGTGGATAGCTTTAATCCTAATAATGCTGACCTTAATTATAAATTAGGCAAATGCTATTTCAAGATTAAAGATTACACAAATGCCATTACATTTTTTGAAAAAGCAAAAAGTTTGGACGAAAAAGTAAATATTGAATTGAATTTCTATTTAGCCAAATGCTACCATATTAATTATAAATTTGATGAGTCTTTAGAACTACTAATTAAGTTTAGACAAATACTTGATCCTATTACAATTACACAATACGAAAAGCTTATACAAAAAGAAATTGACGAATGTGAAACAGGAAAAATCTTAGTAAAAACCCCCATTAGAGTTTATACTAAAAACCTTGGCGAGGCGGTAAATTCAAAATATCCAGAATATAGCCCAGTAGTCAGCGCCGACCGCTCTGTAATATTTTTCACTTCCATGAACCCTACCACTACTGGTGGTGGCATTGATGCTACAAGAAATCAGTATTTTGAAGATATCTATTTTACAGAAAAAGATAGCCTCGGCAATTGGGGAAAAGTGCAAAACCCTGGCAAACCCCTCAACTCCGACAATCATGATGCTGTGGTAGGAATTTCTAACGATGGTCAGCAATTATATATTTACAAAGGAGAAGATGGCGGCGACATTTACAGCTCAAAATTAGACGGTAAATTATGGCTGAAACCAATAAGCCTTGGGAAAAGTATTAATTCTATTTATCATGAATCTTCAGCTTCATTTTCATACGATTTTCTTACAATATATTTTGTAAGCAATAGACCTGATGGTTATGGCGAGCACGATATTTATTTAAGCAAAAAAGATTCTAAAGGTAATTGGGGTTCTGCGGAAAACCTTGGTGGCGATATAAATACACCTTATGAAGAGACAGCAATATTTGCTCATCCCGATGGTAAAACATTCTATTTCAGCTCCAAAGGACATAACACCATGGGAGGATACGATATCTTTAAGACTACCTATGAAAACGGAAAATGGTCGGAAGCTCAAAATCTTGGATACCCTGTAAATACATCTGGAGATGATGTATTTTTCTCATTATCGGCCGATGGAAAGTATGGATATTATGCTTCAAAGGGAGCCGATAGCTATGGAAGTTTAGACCTTTATGAAATTTCATTTCTTGGCGAGGAAAAACAATTGGTAACAAACAATGAAGATAACTTGCTGGCTTTTAGAACCGAAGGCACTAAAGAAGATGTCTCCGAATCAAAAGTTGATATCCAAGAAGTAAATCTTACAATTCTGAAAGGAATAATTACTGACGAATATTCAAAAGAGCCTTTGTTTGCAAAAATAGAACTCTTCGACCTTTCAACAAATCAGATAATTTCTACTTTCGAAAATAATAAAGCCTCTGGTAAATATCTTGTTTCGCTTCCAGCTGGGAAAAATTATGGAATAACTGTCAATTCCGAAAACTGCCTTTTCTATTCAGATAATGTGGATTTAAAAGAAAATCAAGGATTTAAAGAAGTTATAAAAGACATTCAATTGAAGAGAATAACTGTAGGAAGTAAAGTTGTGCTCAACAATATTTTCTTCGATAGCGGAAAATCTACTCTTAAACCCGAATCTCAATCAGAACTCGATAACCTTATTAAAATTATGACAGATTTCCCAAGTTTGAAAATTGAGATTTCGGGGCATACCGATAATGTTGGATCTGCAAGTTTCAACAAAACACTTTCTGAATCAAGAGCTAAAGAAGTTGTTAATCACCTGATTTCAAAAGGTATAAGTGCCGATAGACTTACTTTTAAGGGTTATGGTTTTGATGAACCAAGAGCTACAAACGATACTCCTGAAGGCAGACAACAGAACAGAAGAACAGAGTTTAAGGTATTAAGCAGATAATTAAATAATATTGAACATGATAAAAGGTTTAAACTTTATAATTCTGATTTTCATATCATTAAACATATTCTCACAAACGAAAAATGTAGAATTTACTAAGGAATCCTTTCCAAATAATATAAGCCAACTCGACGAAGCATTGAAAGATATTGGAGATGGAGATTATTATTACAACGATGGTATTGGAAATATTGAAGTAGCAATTTCATTTTATCTGAAAGCCAACCAATTTAACCCTAATAATGCGCTACTAAATTATAAAATAGCACTATGTTATTTGGAGGTAAAACCAGTAAATCAGGCCATTAAACATTTTTATATTGCCCAAGAGCTCGACGATAGAGTTTCCTCAGATTTTAACTATAATCTTGCACGTGCATATCATCTCTCATTCGATTTCGATAAAGCGGTAGAACTGTATAGACTCTATAAAAGATCGCTTAAGCCCGCAGATTTAACAGCCATGTCCGATGAAATTGACAAAAAAATCTCTGAATGTGAAAATGGTAAAGAGTTGATTAAAAACCCAGTAAGGGTGAAAATTGAAAATATGGGCAGCGGCGTAAATTCACGATTCCCTGATTATGGCCCTATAATAAATTCAGACGAAAGTATTTTGTTTTTTACCTCAAGGCGCGAAGGCTCGACAGGTGAAGATAAGGATATCAACGATTTTGAATATTATGAAGATATTTATTATTCAGAATATAAATCTTCCTATTGGGCTCCTCCAGTAAATATTGGGTTACCCATAAACTCTTTCACTCATGATGCAGTAATTGGTATGTCACCCGATGGCACTTCAATCTTAATTTATAGGGATAATAATGGTGGCGATATTTATATTTCTAAACTCTCTGGACTCAAATGGGCGAAACCAAAATCTTTAGGTTCGCCAATAAACTCTAATGGCCAAGAGAACTCTGGCACTTTCACTTTCGATGGAAAAGGACTATATTTTGTTAGCGATAGACCAGGAGGTTACGGCGGAAAAGATATCTATTTTAGCAGAATGAATACTGACGGGAAATGGTTGGAACCAATGAATTTAGGCGCCTCTATCAACACCAAATACAATGAAATAGGAGTTTTTATGCTACCAGACGGGCGAACTTTATACTTCAGTTCTCAGGGACATAAAACCATGGGAGGCTACGATATTTTTAAAAGCACTTTCGAAAATGGCAAATGGTCGGAGCCTGTAAATATTGGATATCCAATTAATTCTGCCGACAATGATGTGTTTTTTTCAATTTCTGCCAGTGGCCGCCATGGATATTATTCCTCGGTACGCGATGATGGAAAAGGAGGTCAAGATATTTATCTGGTAAACTTTTTCGGCCCCGAAAAATATCCAATATTTAATAACGAAGACAATCTTATTGCCAGCAAAGAAGCTGCTGATTTAGAAGTTAACATGGAGAAGTTTGAAAAGATTCATACTACAAAACTTACCTTAGTGAAAGGGCAAATAACTGATGCCTTGACAGGGGAGAAATTGTTGGCTCAGATAGATTTAATAGATAACCAAACGGGTGAGATTCTTGCAACATTCGAGTCGAATTCAGCCTCTGGAAAATATATTGTTAGTCTGCCTTCAGGAAAAAATTATGGCATTGCTGTTAGAGCTGAAGATTACCTTTTTCATTCCGAAAATTTTGACATTCCTGAATCTTCAGAATATCACGAAGTTACCAAGAATATTAGCCTCAAACATGTGGAAGTTGGAAGCGAAATTGCCCTTCATAATATCTTCTTCGATTACAAAAAATCTGATTTGACTAAAGAATCTATCTCCGAACTAAACCGCCTTGTATCTCTCTTGAAACAATATCCCACCATAAAAATTGAGATTTCCGGTCATACAGACGAAATTGGTGGTGAAGAATATAATCAAACTCTTTCTACTCAAAGAGCTAAAGCTGTAGTTGACTACCTGATAAGCAAGGGAATAAGCTCTGCAAGATTGTCTTATGTAGGATATGGTTTTTCAAAACCTATAGCCCCTAACGACACAGAAGAAGGAAGACAACAAAACCGCAGATCCGAATTTTTGATTATCAGTAAATAGCTTTAATATCATCCTCGATGCAATATCATGGCTATATTATTTTGAGGATAAAATAAATGTATGATTTTGTGGTTTGTGTATTTGAATAATTTTGCTGAATGAAACTTACGATAATAATTTTATTTTTTTCTATAAACATTTTCAACTCTGTAAATTGTTACTCACAATCTAAGGATAAGAGAGTTACGTATAAAAATGTATCAGATACAAACAGAAGATTAATACAATTTTCGGGAGCTGTGGTAACTGCCGACAGCCTTCTACCAATTCGCTTTGCCAATATATTAATCCAAGGTCAGAATAGAGGAGGCTCAGCAAATTATTATGGATTTTTCTCTTTCGTAGCATATACGGGTGATGTCTTAGAATTTTCATCACAAGGTTATAAATCAGCATATTATAAGATTCCCGACACATTAAAACTCGACCATTACTCCATGTTTCAGACTATGCAAACTGACACATTTAGGCTTCAAGTTACTGTAATTTATCCATGGGCAACTATAGAAGCATTAGAAAATGCCATCGTTTATGCCGATATTCCAGTAACCGATTATGACAGAGCATTGATAAACCTTAAAAGAGAGGAGCTGAAAGAATTAGGAATGCATTTCGAAATGGATGGTTCTATGAATTACAAAAACCAAATGCAAGGAATTATTGACAAAAGTTATTACAACGGTCAATATGCGCCAATATCTCTTTTCAATCCTTTCGCTTGGGCTCAGTTTTTTAAGGCTTGGCAGGAGGGCAAATTCAAAAAGAAAAGCGGTGATTAGAAAATATTTATCAATACTATTATTAGTTTATATCTCAATAATTTCTGCTTTTGAAATTCATGCTCAACAGACAGAAATATATGGTAAAGTATTAGATGAAAATAATCAACCTTTCAATCCTGCTGTTAACATTGCGATTTTTGGAACATCTGGCGGTACCACCACCAACCAAAATGGTAATTATGTGTTGCAAGTACCAGCAGGCATAAACATACAAATAAGATATTCTTTTGCTGGTTATCAACCTATTATAAAATATATAAGCATAAAAGAAGGGCAAAAGTTGGAGGTAAATATCCAAATTGATACTCGACTTTCACTCGATACTGTTGAAATATTTAGTAGGCGAAGAAATTACGATGGACTAATAAGAGTTGATAAAAGAAAGCTGGAAATGATGCCCACCGCCTCAGGAGATTTTGTTACCGAATTTATTAAAAGAATGGCTGGTGTAAGCTCCAAGAATGAGCTAAGCTCCCAGTATTCAGTGCGTGGAGGAAATTTTGATGAAAACCTTGTTTATATAAATGGAATTGAAGTACATAGGCCAGTTCTTATCCGCTCAGGGCAGCAAGAAGGATTGCCCTTTGTAAATTCTGATTTGGTAGATGATATCGCATTTTCTGCTGGAGGTTTTAACGCAAATTACGGCGATAAAATGTCATCAGTGCTCGATATAACATACAAAGACCCCAAGAAATTTGCCGGTTCATTTCGTGCCAGTTTGATGGGCGGAGCCATTCATATTGAAGATGCCACCGACAACCATAGGCTCAGATATATTTTGGGAGTACGCTATAAATCAAATTCATATCTCCTAAGTAGCCTTGATACCAAAGGCGATTATCGTCCCTCTTTTACCGATATTCAAACAAATATTTTGTATGATATTAATGAATTTTGGACCTTCAGCTTCCTTGGAAATTTTTCGCTAAATAAATATCTGATGATTCCAGCAGACCGCGAGACAAATTTTGGAAGTATCTTTGAAGCTCTGCGCTTTAAAGTGTTTTTCGATGGACAGGAAGTCGATAAATTCACCACCAGCATGGGCTCAGCAAAAATTAATTATAGCAGAAAAAATTATAGTATGTTTTTTGCCGCTTCAAGCTATCGCACTTTGGAGGAAGAATCTTTTGATATTATGGGTCAATATTGGCTCGATGTTTTGCAAAACGATTTAGGAAAAGATAATTTTGGCGAAGTAGCATTCAATAAAGGAGTGGGAACATTTTTGAACCATGGAAGAAATAAACTCGAAGCTCAGATTAGCAATTTACAATACGAAGGCAATTTCAAAAAGTCAATATTTTGGGGAGCTGAATTTCGTCACGACATTGTGAATGATGTACTTAGCGAGTGGCAGATGATAGATTCTGCTGGTTACTCGCAACCACATCCAATGGATAATGTTGGCAATTTTATTTCAGGCTATATTCGCCCAAATTCCATTCATTTGCAAGATGTTATTAAAGCTAAAAATAAAGATTTTCAGACCAATAGAATTACAGCTTTTGTGCAAAAAAATTGGGATTGGATGCCAGAAAAAAATAAAACTTCATATAATTTGGTCTTAGGTGGAAGAATAAACTACTGGGATTTCAGTCAAGAAATTTTATTAAGTCCCAGGGCTAATTTTACCATTACTCCAAAATGGAAAAAGAAATATTCTTTCAGAATTGCAAGTGGAATATATTCACAGCCAGCATTTTATCGTGAAATGCGTTATTTCGATGGAAGTATAAACACAAATATTAAATCACAGAAATCTTTTCACTTGGTAGCAGGCTCAAATTATAATTTTACTGCCTGGGAACGGCCTTTTAAATTTACTGCCGAAGCATATTATAAATATTTGTGGGACTTGATTCCTTACGAAGTAAATGATGTGAGGATAAGATATTTTGCTGAAAATAATGCCGTTGGATATGCCACAGGTTTAGATTTAAAGCTCAATGGCGAATTTGTTGAAGGAGCCGAATCATGGGTTGGGCTTTCGCTGATGCAAACGCAGGAAGACTTAAAAGACGATTTTTATTACGACTATTTCAATAAAGCTGGCGAAAAAATTGTACCTGGTATCACCTTAGATAATAAAGTCGTTGATAGTACGAGATTTGAACCAGGATTTATTCCACGACCTACGGATCAGCGATTTAGTTTCAATCTTTTTTTTCAAGATTATATTCCAGGATATTCAACTTTCAAAGTGCATTTAAATTTGGTGTATGCTTCTGGACTACCTTTTGGCCCACCAACTCACCAACGCTACCAACAAAATCGTCGTTATCCAGCTTATAGACGTGTAGATATTGGGTTTTCCAAACAACTTATCGGGGAAGAAAATAAGCTTAAAGCAAAAAATCCTTTCCGCCATTTTTCTTCTATGTGGATTAGTATAGAGGTATTTAACTTGTTGCAAATCAGCAATACAGTATCATATATCTGGGTTAGTGACGTTGAAGGAAGACTCAATGGCGTGCCTAACTATCTTACACCTCGAAGAGTAAATGTTCAACTTTCAATGAAGTTTTAGTATTTTTGCAATAATTTTATAATATGAGCAACAGAGGAATTATACTTTTATTAATGACATTGACCTTTTCGGCATGTAACAGCTATAATTATAATGTTTTGAAAGTTGACGAAAACACTTTAGCTCCTAAAAAATTCGGCTACTATTATTCCTTGCCGCGCAATGTTATTAGCATTGATATTACAGTTTTAAAGACTAAAAAAATTGCTGGCCCTTATGCCACTTTTGCCGATAAATATTTGGGTATTAAAAATGCACCTCAAATAAATTCTGTAAAATTTGAGATGACAGATATAAAGATAAATTCTTATGCCGAACCTGACCCAGAGCAATTTTATTTTGTAGGTTTAGGAAAATTCAAAAACTCAAAAGCTCATGCTATGATGTTGAGAATGAATGAGTCTGGAATTATTCAGGACGTAAATGATAATAGCGATGCGCTGGTTTTACAGGAGAAAATTAACGAAAAGGAAAAAAGTAATATCGACTATACTGAGACCTTTAAGTACTTCGCTGATGCCAACTTGAGAGAGCAAATTGACACAATTATTGAAAAAGTAAATATGGATACAGGCATTGTGGTAAAGCAAATTTTGAAAAGAAGTTTGGTAGAAAAAACTCTTGAAGAGAAAGCCTCTGAGGCAGCAAATTTTATAACAAAGGTGAAACAAGAGCGTTTAGATATTCTCACAGGTGCTCAAGAAGTAGCTTACACTGATGCAAGTCTGAGGCTGATGAATGATGAGTTATCCAAGTTAGAAGACGAATATATGATGCTTTTTACTGGCACAAGCCAAACAGAAACTTTTCATTACAGATATACCTATCTTCCTGAATCGCAAATATATAACGCTTCCGTACCATTATTTAAATTTTCTAATTATGCTGGTGTTGTAGATGACAAATTTCAAGGTGGTGAGATTGTTTACATACAAATAAACAGAGCTAAAAATACTATAAATCTTGGAAATTTTGCCAAAAATAATTTGCCTGACAAAACAAAAAATATTGGATTTTATTATCGAGTTCCAGAATATTCAAAGTTTAGCATTATTTATCAGAAAGACCTAAAGGCAGAAGCCTCCTTTTTGATAAGCCAATTTGGAGTAGTATTAAATCTTCCAGCAGTTAACAATAAAATTCAATTCTTTCCTAACACAGGAGCAATTCGAAAAGTGGAAGTTAAATAAATTGCATAAGATTCTGACCAACGGACAGCGTGTATGAAATCGTTGGGGATTGCGGGCTACTTTCCTGTCCACCGACACGAAATTTTATGCGGGGCAGTCCCGAAAGCTTTCGGGAGCTTGAATAACCACTTAAACCCCAATGTTTTATACCGAGTGTTACCAACTGGCCTTTATTCATTTTCAATCAATTTATCTATCATTTTTGCAGTGCCTCGTGTGTTCGGACAGACACACTCTTTGACAAGTTTTGGTTTGTGTGTCGGCTGGTGCGACTTGGCAATGTGTGTGACTGTTGCGAGGGCATAGTTTTATTTGTCGTCTATTAGTTTTTTAAGTTGGTCACAATATGCTTCAAGTGTTTTGTTTACTTCAATCATTGATGCTGTCAGTTCTTTAAATTTTGAATATCGTTTTTGTATTTCTTGTGGGCTTATATCTGAATCAATTTCCTTCTTTAGTTCCTTGTCATACCATTTCCTAAATTCAGCTTGATAAGTCGTTAAATGTGCTCTTAAACCATCGTTTAAAATTTCAATTGTTAAATCAACAAGCTTTTTAGTGCTTTCATTATCTACAAGATAGTCGCCTGGCAAATTTTTAATTTCTTCCCTTATTGTCTTAAACATTGAATACCAAGAATTGTAGACTTCTACTAAAACATCCTTGTCAACATCAATAGGAATAGCAGCCTTTCTTGTTACAAGTTCAATGTATATTCTATGAGCAACGTATAGATTTTGATAGCTTCTTTTAATTTTCTGATTGTATTTGAATAGACCTGTATTAATCTCAAAACTGGTCTCCTGAACAAATATATTTTGAAGTTTTGCTTTTATTTTCTTTTGATAAATAATATACAACACAATTAGACATATAATTCCAGCAACGAAATACCAATTCGTTTCAATGATTAAAGCGGGTTTTGTATAATCGAATTCTGTTTTTAATATGACTGCTGTTGAATCGTTCATTTTACCAATGGTCGCTTGTTCTGTTATTTACAAAGTGAGGATATGAATTATCAGGAAGGATTGTTTTCCTGTCTAAAAAAGCCTTGTGAATCCATTGTTGTAATTTTACAGGGTCATTTGTCCAATTGTATAAGTGAGCATATCTTTTGTTTTCATCTTTCCAGTTATCATACAATCTTGGTGGAATTGTTTTTGGGTTGAATTTATTTCCTTCTCCCATTGGATAAGAAGGAAGAAAAATCCCAATCAAACCTGAACGTGGATTCTTCGCTGTATCACGAATACTTGAACTAATTTCCCAATCAACGTGTTTGCGTTGCCAAGTATTTGCACCAATCAAAACGATAGTTACAGTTGAAATTCTTAAATATTCATCTCTGATTTTCTGACGCACAGTGTCCGTTTGAAGATTTGGGTCTATATCCCCAATCTGAACGGATTTACTAATCATTACTTCGTGATGACTTGCAAAATATCTTTCAAAATCATTTCTGTATGTTTGGTCAGGCTCTGTATGATGGTAGCTGACGAATACGTTATGAACATCGTTTGCCATATTTGCTTTATTTAATGTTTACCTCAATTATTTTACTCGTGTCAATTCCCAGAATGTCAACTACTTTCACCATTACTTTATATTTTCCTGTTTTCTTGTATTCGTGGGCTATGCTGGTAAATTCAAGTGTAGAATTTTTC